>Ga0335397_10001754_pt1 | contig 29574 bp, 24 predicted proteins | sample MAT04_FD_205740 | JGI IMG/M metagenome (GOLD analysis project Ga0335397, IMG submission 205740) | Freshwater microbial communities from Lake Fryxell liftoff mats and glacier meltwater in Antarctica - MAT-04 (spades assembly) (version 2) ... | reverse complement strand
AAAGTTGGCCGGCTGTCCGGCTGCATCTGAACCGCACCCGTTTTTCACATACCCCTTGACAATCGACCGCAGATATGCTAAACTACCGTCAGTTAAACGTTTAACTGACTTCCCAACCCACTCAATTGTCAGTACCTTTATCTCGACGCTGGCCCTTCGTCGAGCAGGAATGCTTTATGCCTGGCCCAACGATTCACGATGTAGCCAAAGAGGCTGGCGTCTCTATCGCCACGGTCTCCTATGTTCTGAACAACTCACGCCGCGTCGGCGCCGAGACACGCGCAAGCGTGCTGGCGGCGGCGAGCGGGCTCGGCTATCACGCCAACACCACGGCACGCAACCTGCAGGCCAGTGAAACGCGCCTGATTGGCTATTCCTGGCGGCCCAGTCTGCCCGGCCAATTCAACCCGATCCTGGACGAGTTTCTGCACGCCATCGCCAACGCCGCCAGCACGCACGGCTACCGCATCCTCACCTTTCCTAGCCCAACCGCCGAAATCGAGCTGGCGGCCTACCACAGCATGATGCGCACGCGCCAGGTGGATGGCTTCATTCTGTCCAACACGAATTTCGACGACGCACGCGTGCGTGACCTGATGCGCGTCAATTTCCCCTTTGTATCGTTTGGGCAGGCCAATGTCGACTGGGCCTTTCCCTGGGTGGACGTGGACGGCCAGGCGGGCGTGCGGCTCGCCACGCAACACCTGATCGCCCAAGGCCACCAACGGATTGCGTTTCTGGCGTGGCCATCCGGTTCGCAGACCGGCTACTATCGTCGTGCCGGCTACCTTGCAGCGATGGACGCCGCGCCTCTGCCGGTCGACACCGAATGGCTGGCCGAGGCTGGCAATTACCACGATGATGCCTATGCCGCCACGCGTCGTCTGCTCGCCTTGCCGCCGGCGCGGCGCCCCTCGGCAATCGTCGCTTCTTCTGACCTGATGGCGATGGGCGCACTCAATGCCGGGTGGGACGCCGGCCTGGTCGTGGGGCGCGACCTGGCGGTGGTCGGCTTCGACGATGCGCCGGTGGCGCGCTTTTTGCGACCGGCGCTCACCAGCGTGGCGCAGCCGATCGTCGAAGTGGGTGAGACCTTGATCACCCTGCTGATCGCAGCGATCCAGGGCGAACCGGCGACGCGGCAAGGGTCGCTGCTCTCCCCCACGCTGGTCGTGCGTGAATCGAGCAATGTGCCTTTTTTAGATTACCTCTAAAGGTAAGCCCTTATGCACCTGAAGGCCGTCATTTTCGATCTCGATGGCGTGATCACCGACACCGCCGAATTGCACTATCGTGGCTGGCAGCGCGTTGCCGGCGAAGAGGGCCTGGTCTTTGATCGGGCCCTCAACGAACGGCTGCGCGGCGTCGCACGCCGGGCGTCGATCGAGATCATCCTGGCCGCCAACCAGCGCACGGTCAGTGAAGCCACGCTTGAAGCGATGATGGAGCGTAAGAACCGCTACTATGTCGACCTGCTCGACGCCGTCACGCCGGCCGATCTGTTGCCGGGGGCGTTGCCTCTGATCGAAGCGCTGCGGCAGGCCGGCATCAAGGTTGCGCTGGGATCGGCCAGCAAAAACGCGCAGCAGGTGTTGGCGAGGCTGGGCATTGCCAGGCTGATCGATGTCGTGGCCGACGGGCACAGCGTGGAACATGTCAAGCCGGCGCCCGACCTGTTCTTGTATGCCGCGGCGCGGCTTGGCGTGGCGCCGGCGGCGTGCGCCGTCGTCGAGGATGCCGCGGCCGGGATCGACGCCGCGCTGGCCGCCGGCATGTGGGCGGTCGGCCTGGGTCCGCAAACGCGGGTCGGCCATGCCCACCTCCGCTTCGACAGCCTCGCCGGTGTCACCCTGGCCGCCCTGCAGACTGGGTTGGAGGCCGCCGCGTGGAGCATTGTCGAGCCGCTCTTCAGCGCCGATGGCCAGCAGCACAAGGAAACCCTTTTTACGATTGGCAACGGCGCCTTCTGTGTGCGGGGATCTTTGGAAGAAGGCTATCCGGACGACGCGCCGGCGTGCTTCGCCCACGGTGTCTGGGACGATATGCCGGTCAATTTTACCGAACTGGCCAATCTCCCGCGCTGGATCGGCGTCGACCTGTGGGTGAACGGGGAACGCTTTCGCCTGGACTGCGGGCGCATCGTGGACTACCGGCGTTGGCTCGATTTGCGTACCGGCGTGCTGGCGCGCAGCGTGCTCTGGCAGCCCACCGCCAATGGGCCGACCGTTCAGGTGCAGTTCGAACGTGTGGTGAACCTGGCGGACGAACACACGGCCGCCGTGCGCGTGCAGATCACGGCGGTGGACGGCGCCGTTGATGTGCGCCTGCGCACGGGGATCACCCTGCACGTGGAGAATACGGGCTTGCTGCACTGGCTGCCCGTGGCGCAAGCGCAGTCGGCGCAGGCCGTCGCTTTGGCTGTGCGCACGCGCGCCACGCGCCACACGGTGGGCGTGGCGGCGGCCCTGCGCGAAGCGGGGCCGGTGGCGTCGGCCGTGGCCAGCGAGGCCGACGGCCAGCCGGCGGTCGAGCGCCGCGTGCTGTTGCAGCCCGGACAGCATTACACGCTCGACAAGTTCGTGGCGCTGGCCACCAGCCTCGACGACGATGAACCGCTGGCGACGGCGCAACACAGGGCGTCGGTGGCGGCCGCCGGCGGCTATGCGGCCGTACGCGCCGCCAATGACGCCGCCTGGTCTGCGCTCTGGCACGATATGGACGTGGTGATCGAGGGCGACCGCGAGGCGCAACTGGCGCTGCGCTTCAACATCTTCCAGTTGGTGGTCGCGGCCCCGCGCTTCACGGAGCACGCCAGTATCGGCGCCAAGAGCCTGAGCGGCTTTGGCTATCGCCACCACGTCTTCTGGGATACGGAAATCTTTATTCTGCCCATGTTTGCCTACAGCCAACCGGCGCTGGCCCGCAATATGTTGATGTACCGCTATCACAATCTGCCCGGCGCGCGCGCCAAGGCGTTGCGCAACGGCTACGCCGGCGCGCAGTTTCCCTGGGAGAGCGCCGCCGATGGCGGCGAGGTGACCCCGACCTGGGTGCCGCACTTCGCCGACCCAACCCAGTTGATCCGCATTTGGACCGGCGACATCGAGATTCATATCACGGCGGACATCGCCTATGCCGTGATGCAATTCTGGCAGATCAGCGGCGACGACGACTGGCTGCGCGACTACGGCGCCGAGATCGTGCTCGACGGGGCGTCCTTCTGGGCCAGCGCCGCCGTCCTGGAGGACGACGGTCGCTACCACTACCGCAACGTCATCGGCCCCGACGAGTACCACGATCGGATTGACGACAACGCCTATACCAACACCCTGGCGCAGTGGCATCTGGCGACGGCGTTGCGCCTGCTGGGCTGGCTCGACGCGCATGCGCCCCACCAGCGTGCGGCCCTGAGCGCCCGCCTGGAACTGACGCCGTCGCGGCTGGCGCACTGGCAGGATGTGATCGACCGCATGTACCTCGCCGTAGATCCCCACACTGGGCTGATCGAGCAATTTGCCGGTTATCACGCGTTGGCGGAGCCTGATTTCGCAACCCTGCGCGACCCCGAACGGGCGCGCTCGATGCAGGCGATTCTCGGGATCGAGGGCTGTGCGGCGACGCAGATTCTCAAGCAACCCGACGTGCTGCAACTCCAGTACCTCTTGCCGCAGCAGTATGCGGCGGAGCAGGTGCGCGCAAACTACGCCTACTACGACCCACGTACCGACCACGAGCATGGATCGAGCCTGGGGCCGAGCATCAGCGCGATCATGGCGTGTCGCGTGGGCGACCCGGCGGCGGCATATGATCACTTCATGCGCGCCGCGCGCGCCGATTTGGTGGACGTGCGTCACAACGCCAATGACGGTATCCATGCCGCCAGTGCCGGCGGGCTATGGCAGGCGGCCATCTTTGGCTTTGGCGGCCTGTTGGTGACCGGCGCGGGGTGGGCCACACAGCCGCAGTTGCCGCGTCATTGGACCCGGCTGGCGTTCAAGTTTTTCTATTGTGGCGTTCAACAGAGCGTAGAGATCACCGCGCACGCCGCCAATCCGGCCTAGCGTGCACGATCCTTTTTGGCGAAAGTTGTCAGTTTCTTTTCTTTCCAGGAGGTAATGCGAGATGCGTAACACAAGGTACTTTTTGCTGGTCGTCGTGATTTTGCTTGGACTGGTGCTGGCCGCCTGTGGCGGGGCTGCACCCGCCGCCGCACCGGCTGCACCCGCCGCACCGGATGCAGCAACCGAAGCGGCTGCGCCGGCAACGGGCGGCGAAAGCGCCGCACCTGCCGACAGTGCAGGGAAGACCGAACTCGTGCTGATGGGCTGGTCCAGTTCGCCGGCCGAGAATGAGCGTCTGCAGAAGATCGTGGATGGCTACAATACAGCCAACCCCGCCGCCCACGTGACCCTGAGCCAGGTGCCGGATTACGACACCAAGTTGCAGGTGAGCCTGGCCGGCGGCAGCCCGCCCGACGTCTTCTACGTCGATTCCTTCAAGTTTCTGGATCTGGCGGCGGCCAATGCGTTGGACGCCGGCGGCGACAAGATCGACAGCAAGGACGACTTCTACCCCAACCTGGCAGCGGCCTTCACCAAAGACGGCGTGATGTATTGTCCGCCCAAGGATTTTAGCACGTTGGGGTTGGTCTACAACACGGCGCTCTTCGATGCCGCCGGCATCGACTATCCGACCGCCGCCTGGACGTGGGACGACCTGGCCGCGGCGGCCGCGAAGCTGACCGCCGCCGACAAGAGTGTCTACGGCATGTCCGTGACGCCCGACATGGCGCGCTGGCTGGCTTTCCTCTACCAGGCCGGTGGCAGCGTCTATAATGCCGACGCCACCCAGATGACGATCAATAGCCCCGAGGCCAAGAAGGCGCTCGATTTCTATGTCGGCCTCGTCAAGGATGGCTTTGCGGCGCAACCGGCTGATTTGAGCGCCGGCTGGCCCGGCGAGGCGTTTGGCCAGCAGAAGGCCGCCATGGTGGTCGAAGGCAACTGGATCATGCCCTATCTCAAGGATCAGTTCCCAGATGTGAAGTTTGCCGTTGCCGAACTGCCCAAAGGGCCGGCCGACGCCGCCACGATGTCCTTCACCGTCTGCTATGCTGCGCCCGCCGGCGGCAAGAATCTGGAAGAATCGTGGAAGCTGATCAACTACCTGACCGGCACGGAAGGGATGAAGGCGTGGACCGACCTGGGTCTTGCCATGCCGACACGCAAGAGCCTTGAAGCGGGCTGGGCCGCGCAATATCCGGAACAGGCGGCCTTCCAGGCCGGTGCCGCCTATGCCTACCCGTGGCAGTTTGTCGCCGGCTTCAAGGAAGTGCTCGATGCCATCAACTCCGGCATTCAGCAAGCCTTTGCCGGCAGCATGTCCACCGACCAGGTGTTGAAAGATGCCGACACCGTGGGCGCCGAAATTCTCGCCAAGCAGAAATAGCCGATGCCAACCGGGGAGACCGGCCACATGCCGGTCTCCCCGGTCACGATTGCTCCGTAGAGACCCGGGAGGTACGCCATGGCAACTGGGATCAAGCAACAAGATCGGCAGGATGCGGTCGCTGGCTGGCTGTTTATGGCGCCCAGCCTCGTCATCTTTGCCATCTTTGTGATCATCCCCATCATCTTCGCCGTTGTGGTCAGTTTCACCGACTGGAACGGCATCAGCCCGCTACAAAGCGTCGGCTGGGTCGGGCTCGCCAACTATCAGGATGTGCTGCTGGGCGGTGGCATCAAACAGTTCGATTTCTTCAACGCGCTAAAGAACACGACCTATTTTGCGTTGGGCGTCGTGCCGGCGCAGACGGCCTTGTCCCTGCTGTTGGCAGTGGTGATCAACCAGCAGCGCCTGCGCTTCAAACAGTTCTATCGTGTCTCCTATTATTTCCCGTCGATCACCTCGTCGATTGCGATCAGCCTGTTGTTCATGCTGTTGTACCAGAAAAACGGTGTGATCAATCAGGCCCTGAGCGCCCTCACCTTTGGGCTTTGGCCGCCGGTGGTCTGGCTGAACGACGCCCGCGGCCTGATTCACATCATGCTTGGCGCCATTGGGATCACGGTCGACACCTTTCCCATGCTGGATGCGACCAAGCTTGGCGGCGTCTCGCTCTGGAGTTGGTTGAGCGGCCCCAGTGTGGCGCTGCTGGCGATCATGATCCTCAACACGTGGACGACCATCGGCACCATGATGTTGATCTACGTGGCGGCGCTCCAGGACGTGCCGATCTCGGTCTATGAAGCCGCGCAGATTGACGGCGCCTCGGCCTGGCAGACCTTCCGCAAAATCACGCTGCCGATGGTGCGGCCAACCACCTTTTTTGTCGTGACCTTGGGGCTGATCGGCACCTTTCAGGTGTTCGACCAGATCTATGTGATCAGCTCCGGCGGCCCCGCCAAAACGACGATGACCGTCGCCTATCTCGTCTACCGCGCCGGGTTTGGCAACAGCCAGATGGGGATCGGGGCGGCGATTGCGATTATCTTGTTCTTCATCATCTTTGCGCTGACGCTGATTCAGCGGCGCATTACGCAGGGCAGCGAGGCGTAAGGAGGCCACACAATGAGCACTACCACGGTCGCACCCAATGCACGCGGCAGCCGCAGCAGCGGCAAGCAAGTCTTCGTCCAAATTCTCTCGTACGTCTTGCTCTTTGGCCTGGCCTTGCTTTTTCTCTACCCATTCTTCTATGCCTTGCTGGCCAGCTTCAAGCCATTGCCCGAGATTGCCGCCGACCCGGCCAAGTTATGGCCGGAAACCTGGACGCTGGACGCCTACAAGGCGCTCAGCACGCTCAATGTCCCGCGCTGGCTGGCGAACAGCGCGGTGATCGCCGTGATCCTCACCCTCTCCACCGTGGCCTTTGCCAGCCTGGCCGGCTATGCGCTGGCACGCATCCGCTTTCCCGGCTCGCGCATCGTCTTTCTGGGCATGCTTGGCACCATGATGGTGCCCGGCATCGTCATGCTGATCCCGATGTTCTTGGTGCTCAAGTTTCTGGGCCTGGTCGACACCTATGGCGGCCTGATCTTGCCCAAACTGGTGACGGCCTACGGGGTCTTCCTGATGGCCCAATTTTTCAAGTCGATTCCGGTTGAACTGGAAGAAGCCGCACGCATCGACGGCGCCAATCGTTTCCAGACCTACTTCCGCGTCGTGTTGCCGTTGGCCAGGGCGGCCTTGATTGCGCTCACCATCGCCACCTTTCAGGGAAGCTGGAATGAGTTCATGCACCCGTTGATCGTGATCACGGTCAACCAGAATCTCTACACCCTGCCCTTGGGGCTTGCTTTGCTGCGCGGCAACATGGGGCAGAACCTGCAATGGAATGTGTTGATGGCCGGTTCGATGTTGACCACCCTGCCGATGGCGCTGATCTTCATCTTCCTGCAACGCTATTTCATCCAGGGTGTCAGCTATGGGGGCGTGAAGGAATAGGGTGGCGGCTGCCTGGCAGGTGCTGGGTCGCAGCCTGAGCGACCTGTGGGACAATGTCTATCTTGCGGCGTTCTGCAGCCTTACCTGGTTGGTAGCGATGTTGCTGATCGTGCCGGGGCCGCCGGCCACGCTGGCCCTCTTTGCGATTGCCACCCAGATCGCCGCGCGCGACCACTTTGTGGGCTTTGGCGACTATCTGCGCGGCATTGGGCGCTACTTTGCGATTGGCTGGCGCTGGGGCCTGGTGAATCTGGCGGTGGGGCTGGTGATCGTCGTCGATATTCGCACGGCGCCGCAGCTACTGCCGGCCGCGGTCGCCGCGCCGTTCCAGATGGTCTTCTATGGCAGCCTGGCGCTCTGGATCGTGGTCAACTGGCTGGCGCTCGCCTTTCTCTTCCGGCAAGAACGCCCCGACCTCCGGCAGGCACTGCGCAATGGCGCGCTGTTGGCACTCCGCCACCCGCTCTTTACGAGCGTGGTCGCCAGCGCCACCGCGCTCCTGCTTGGCGCCAGCCTGCTGCTGCTGATTGTCAATCTCCTCTTTGGCCCGCTCTTTGCCGTCCTGGTGGCCGTGCAAGCCGTCGACAACCGCCTGGCCGCAGACCGCGCAATCCAATGACCCAATATTGCCTCTTGACAGCCAACCGATAGTTCGCTATAGTATCCTATAGGATTTTGTATAACCCAATACGATCCTTGCGATCCCACTGCGTTGATATGCAAACTGACGAGAAGACCGTGCTGGCCAGCGCCGTCTATGACGCGCTCAAAGAACGCATCATGGACCAGGTCTATCCCCCCGGCGATCGGATCAACATCGACGCGCTGGCCATCGACCTGAGTTTGAGCCCGACGCCGATCCGGGAAGCGCTGGTACGCCTGGCCGCCGAACGCCTGGTGACCTTTGCCCCCTTCAAGGGCTATCGGGTCAGCCCGCTGTTGACAGTGGAGCAGGTCGTCGACCTGATGCACGTGCGCCGTCTGCTCGAAGTCGATGCCGCGCGGCTGGCCGCGCGCCGCATCCGCCTGCCGGACCTGCTCGCCATGGAGCGCATCTTGCAGGAGAGCGAACATTCCGAGGTCGGCTCGTGGTCGCATGGGTACCAACAGTTCAACCAGCTCGATCAGCGTTTCCATGCCCTGTTGCTGGGCGCGGCGGCCAACCGCTTTTTGCTCCTGGCGCATCGCTCGCTCAACGTCCATGTCGAACTGGGGCGTTTCTATCGGGTCTTTGGCACGGTGGACCAGGAACAGACTTGTATCGAGCACAACGCCGTCGTTCAAGCCATGCGACAGCACGACCCCGAACAGGCCGTCGCCATGGTCGAAATTCATCTCAGCGCCACCGAGCGGCGCATCCTGCACTTCTTCGATCAGAATCGTGCCGCGCCGGCAAGTTTCAATCGCGTTTCGAGTAGGACTATCCTATGACCGTCCATGTTGCCCTCATTGCTGGCCCCATGTATGACCCGCTCTATGCACGCCTGCCGGACTTCACGGCGGCGACCGGCATTGAAGTCGATGTCGCCTTCCAGGCCGATCACCCAACGCTCAACGAGCACCTGGCGCACCTCAGCCCGGCGCCCTACGACCTGGTCTCCACCCACACCAAATACGCGCCGTCGCAGACGGCGTTTCTGGCGCCGCTGGACACGCTGCTCGCTGTGCACGAACTGGACGACTTTGTCCCGCGCCTGCTGGGCCTGGCGCACATCGACGGCCAGCTTTACAGCGTGCCGCGCAACGTCGACCTGCGCTTGCTCCACTACCGCACGGATATCCTGTCGCGCGTCCCGCGCACCTGGGACGAGTTGTTGGATGCGGCACGCGCCGTGAGCAAGCCGCCGCATTTCTATGGCTTTCTCTTTCCCGGCATGGAATCCGGCCTCTTTGGCACCTTCTATGAACTGGCCGAGATGGGCGGCGCCGAGCTCTTTCCCCCCGATCTGGTGCCCCAGATCGAGAACGCGGGCGGTCGCTGGGCGCTGCGCTTTCTGCGCACCTGTTATGCCGAGCGGCTGGCCCCACCGGAAATCGTGGAGTGGCACTACGACAAGGTGCACGATTTCTTCCGGGACGGCCACGCCGCGATGGTCGGCGACTGGCCGGGCTACTATGGCGACTACTGCGACGCACGTACCTCACGCGTGCATGACCGCTTTGCGCTCGTGCGCTATCCCCTCGGCCCGACCGGCGCGTCGCTCGTCTACGGCGGCAGCCACACCTTTGCCCTGACGCAGCAAGGGGCGCGCAAGGCGGAAGCGCTGGCCTTGCTGCGCTTCCTGGTCGCACCGGACCAGCAATTGTTGGAGGCGCGCCACGGCGCCGTGCCGGTGCGTCAATCGATCATGCGCGTGGTGCAAGGCGAGGCCGCACCGGTGGCCAAGGCGCGCTGGGAAACCTTGGAAGCGGCCATGACCGGTGTCGTCATTCCGCCGAAATTCGCACGCTATCCGGAAGTGGAAGAGGTTCTGTGGAAGACGGTGCAGGCGGCCATGACTGGCCACTTGTCGATCGACGAAGCGTTACGCCGGATGACCAGCCAGATCCGCTCCATTGTCTCACCTCACGAAGCGAACCATGAATAGTGAACTCAGCGGCAAAGTCATTTTTCTGACCGGCGGCGGCCAGGGCATCGGGCGCGAATGCGCCAAAGCCTATGCGCAGGCTGGCGCCATCGTCGTCGTGGTCGACATCAATCGCGATGCGGCGCACAGCACCGTCGCCGAGCTGACCGGCGCCGGCCACCTGGCGCTGCTCTGCGATGTGGCGTCGGCGACCTCCGTGGCCACGGCCATGCAGACGACGCTGGCGCAGTGCGGGCGCCTCGACGCTATCCACAACAACGCCGCCATCAGCGGGCCGGCCAAGCCCGTACACGAGACCACGGACGCGCAGTGGGACCAACTCTTTGCCGTCAACGTCAAGAGCGTCTATTACACGACCTGCTATGGGATCGAGGCGCTCAAAGCCTCACGCGGGTGCATTCTGAACACCGCCAGCATGGTCGGCAGCCTGGGCCAGGAGAACCATGCTGCCTACGTGGCAACCAAAGGCGCTCTGATCAGCCTCACCAAGGCAATGGCCCTGGACTATGCGCACTTTCACGTGCGCGTCAACGGCATCAGCCCGGCGGCGGTGTGGACGCCGCTGCTGCGCCAATGGGTGCTGGACCAGCCAAACCCAACGGAGACCGAAGATTTTCTAAACCATATTCATGCGTTGGGCTATTGCCCCGACGGCGATGTGGTTGCCGACGTCGCCGTATTTCTGTTGTCGGACCGGGCGCGCTTTATGACCGGCGTCATCCTGCCGGTGAGCGGGGGGGCTGAACTTGGCTACCGTCGACTCCCCTAACACGACCATCCGCAGTCAAGGATGCTGGAGGCTTTTTTGAAACCTGTTGTGATCACGCACGTCGGCAGCCGCGACGCCCGCTTTCTGCTGAAAGCGGGCGAGGGCATGGATGCCATCCACGCCACCACGGAATATGCCTACGCGGTCGCCCTGTTGGCGACGGACGGTCCCGTGGCTGGATCCGGGTTAGCCTTGACGTTGGGACAGGGGACGGAACTGGTCTGTAGCGCGATCGAGGCGTTAGGCGCCCCCTTGGTGGGCCGCGAGATCGAAGATCTGATGGCGGAGTTCGGCAAGGTCTTCCGCCAGCTTGCCGACCATCCGCAGTTGCGCTGGCTAGGCCCCCACAAAGGGGTCGTGCACCTGGCCCTGGCGGCGCTGACCAACGCTTGTTTTGACCTATGGGCCAAGGTGCGCGGCGTGCCGCTGTGGAAACTGTTGCTCGACTTGACGCCCGAACAGGTGGTTGCGCTGCTGGATCTGAGCTATCTGGAAGATGTGCTCAGCGCCGACGACGCACTGGTGCTGTTGCGCACAGAGGTGGCGCGGCGCGGCGCGCGATCTACGGTGTTGGCGCAAGGCTATCCTGGCTACGACACCTCGGTCGGCTGGTTCCACTACAGCGACGAACAGGTGCGCGACAATGCACGCTGCGCCGTGGACGCCGGCTTCAGCGCCATGAAACTCAAGGTCGGCTCAGCCGACACCGCACGCGATGTGCGTCGTGCGCTCATGGTGCGCGAGGTGGTGGGGCCGCAGGTGCAGATCATGTTGGATGCCAACCAACAGTGGAATCTGCCCAAAGCGGTGCGCGTGTGCCTGCAACTGGCCGCCATCGACCCGTACTGGATCGAGGAGCCGACGCACCCGGATGATGTGCTGGCGCACCAGACGCTGGCGCGGGCCATTGCCCCCATCCGCATCGCCGCCGGCGAGCACATCCCGCACCGGGTGCTCTTCAAGAATTTTATGCAGGCGGGCGCCGCCCACTTCATTCAGGTCGATTGCACGCGCGTCGGCGGGATCAGCGAATTTATCACGGTCAGTCTGTTGGCGCGCCGATTCAATCTGCCGGTCGTGCCGCATGTGGGGGACATGGGACAAATCCATCAACATCTCGTCGTGTTCAACCGGCTGGCGTTGGGCCACGAGCAGATCTTTCTCGAATACATTCCCCATCTGCGCGACTACTTCCTGCACCCGGCGCGCGTGGAGGGGGGGGTCTACCAACTCCCTCAAGAGCCAGGCAGCAGCTCAGACTTCAAACTTTAGGAGACGTATGGCCGAGGTTAGAACGCAAACACAAACCACGAAGCAGGGAAGCAGCTTAGGATCGACCCTGGGCAGTTATCTGAAACGCCCGGCCACAAGCGTCGTATTGGCCACGACCGCCTTGTTCGTCATTTTTTCGTTTAGCAACCCCAGCTTTCTGACGCCCTTCAATCTTTACAACATCTCGCGCACCGCCTCGCTTTATGTGTTCGTGGCGATTGGGCAGGCCATTGTCATTGTCGTCGGCGGCATGAACCTATCCTTGGGCGCCATCGGTGGGCTGTCCGTAGTGATCGCCGGCTGGGCCATGGAAACGATGGGCTTGCCGCCGATCTTCGCCGTCCCCCTGGCCCTGTTGGTTGGGATCGGCGCCGGGTTTTTCAACGGCATCGTGATCGTCAAAGCCAAGATCAATTCGTTCGTCGTTACGTTGGCCACCTCGTTTATCTACTTTGGCCTCGTGCAAGGTATTTCGCAGGGATTCCCCTACACCAAGATCCCCAAAACCTTTACCTGGCTGGGCCGCGGCGATATCTCCGGCGTCCCCTACCTGTTCATCCTGATGCTCGCCCTGCTCGCCTTCATGGGCTACTTCTTCAAGTATACGGTGCTCGGCCGGCGCCTGTTGGCCACCGGCGGCAACCAGGAAGCGGCGCGCCTCTCCGGTATCCGCACCGACAACATGGTCGCGCTGGCCCACACGCTTTCCGGCATGTTTGCTGCGATCGCCGGGATTCTCTGGATTTCGCGCATGGGGTCAGCCCAGCCGTCGACCGGCACTGACTGGCTGATTGTATCGTTTGCCGTCTCGATCATCGGCGGCACGGCGTTGAGCGGCGGTGAGTTTTCGGCGGTGGGTTTTTTCGCCAGCGCCGTCATGCTAACGCTGATCAAGAATGGTCTCATCATGCTCAACGTCAATGTCTACTTCGAGCAAACCTTCCTGGGCATCATCATCTTGTTGGCAGTATCGGTGGAAAGTATCCGCATGGCTTTCAGTGACCGCGCCCAACGCCGAGCGGTTGCCGGCGGCAAATAAGGGGAGACCATGCGTGGCGAAAGGAGAAGCCGCTTGATCTAGTGCATACGCCGACCCGATTTCTCAATCTAGATTGTGTTTTACGTCGACAGGTTCGCTTGTGTTCAACCAAATAGGAGAAGAACGATGCAAACAAAACGCGTGAAAAATGTGGCCTGGCTGATCATTTCTGTCCTGGTCGTGGCGTCCATGCTGGTGGCATGCGTGGCGCCGGCTGCGGCGCCGGCCGCCCCCGCGCCGGCGGAACAAGCAGAAGTCACTGAAGCCCCTGCGGGCGAAGCGGCCGCCGCCCCCGCCGCTGCCGGCGACTTCAAGCCGGTTTGGTATGCGCCGGCGCCCCATCCCTATTTCGAGACGGTATTGGTTGGCGTTGAGGCGTTCCAGAAGGAAACGGGTATCACCGTCGAGCAACAGATCGGTCCCGATTGGAACCAGGACAGCCAAAATCAACGCATGGAAGCGCTGGCCGCCAAAGGGTTTAATGCGTTTGCAGTTTATCCGTCGGACGCAAGCGGCGCCAACAGCCTGTATGAAGAACTCACGGCCAAGGGCATCAACATCGCTAACTTTGGCACCTCCACCAACCAACCGACCACAGCCTCTTTCGCCGTGGCCACGGATGTGAAGGCCGCCGCCGCCGCCGCCGCCGAAGAACTGATCAAGGCGATGGGTGGTAAAGGCAACATCATCAATGTCTTGGAAGTCCTGAACGACCCCAACACCGTGCTGCGCAAGCAGGGCATCGAAGAAGTAGTCGCCAAATACCCGGACGTCAAAATCATGCAGGAAGTCGGCGGGATGACGAACATGGAAGAGGCGACCCAGAAGGTAAGTGATGCGCTGTCGGCCAACATCGACACCGTAGATGGCATCATTGCCACCGGCTTCAATCCCAGCGTAGCCATCGCCCAGGTTCTGGGCGAGTACAAGGCCAAAGCTGGTGCGCGTACGATTCATGCCGTCGGCATCGATACCGACCCCGTGGTGATCCAGGCGATTAAGGACGGTGTGATGGACGGCACGATTGTCCAGAACCCCTACGGCCACGGCTATCTGAGCCTGCTGCTCTTGAAATATCTCTCCGAAGGCTACAAGCCAAAGGCCGACATCTACTTCATCGACAGCGGTTTCGCCTTCGCCACCAAGGACAACCTGGACACCTACAACGACGACATCGTCAAGGTGACCGAACAGATCAAGGCCGACCTGCTGACCAAGTACTTGGAGAAATAGGCGCACGCCGAAACGGCATGCACGGCGGTTGATGGTTGTGAGTCAACCGCCGTGTGGCGTTTTCATGGATACGGGAGTCCGTCAGCATGTTGCAAATTCGTGAAGTCAGCAAGTTTTTCCCCGGCGTGCGCGCGCTGGACAGGGTGTCGGTCGAATTTATACCCGGCGAGATCCATGCGATCGTCGGCGAGAATGGCGCGGGCAAGAGCACCCTGATCAAGATCATCTGTGGGATCTACGGGCCTGACGAAGGCGAGGTGCTGCTCGACGGCGAACACATCCATCTGCATTCCTACACGGACGCCCTGGCGCGCAAGATCAATCTCGTCAGCCAGGAAATCCAGGTCATCCCCAAGAGCACGGTGGCCGAGAACATCATGCTCGACAAGATCGAACGCTATGTCAGCTTTGGCAAAATTGATTGGAAGCGCCTCCACACCGAAGCGCAACGCTATATCGACCTCGTCGAGTTGAACCTGCCGGCCACGACAATGGTCGGCGCTCTGAGCGCAGCGCAGAAACAGTTGATCATGATCGCACGCGCCCTGTCGTCGCAGGCACGCACGCTGATCATGGACGAGCCGACGTCGGCCTTGACCCGGCACGAGACCGGCAACCTGCTCCGGCTCCTGACCAAAATCAAAGCGGACGGCGTCACCATCCTTTTCGTCTCGCACAAGCTCGAAGAGGTGCTGGAGATTGCCGACAAGGTCACGGTGCTGCGCGACGGGCATCTGATCGGCACGCAGGCCATTGCCGGTCTCACCAAGGCCGCCATCGTCAAGATGATGATCGGCCGCGAGGCGCGCGCGATGGCGTTGGGCACGCTTAACACGGACGATCGGCAAACAGTGATCGAAGCCAGAGAGATCACGCAGGCCGGCGCCTTTGACAAGGTGAGCTTCTCCCTGTACAAGGGCGAAATTCTTGGCTTCTATGGCCTGGTGGGTTCAGGGCGCACCGAACTGGCGCAGATCCTGATCGGCGAGGCGCGCAAGGATGCGGGGGATGTCTACATCAACGGCGAACTGGCCGCCATCCACAGCATGGCCGACAGCCTGTACCGCTACCGCATGGGCTACGTCTCGGAGAATCGCAAGGAAAAAGGGCTGATCCTGGGCGCATCGATTAAGACGAACGTGGCCGTCACCGTCTGGAATCGCATCGCCAATCGCCTGGGCGCCATCCGCCTGGGCGACGAAAACGCCGTGGCCGCGCGCTATATGCAAGCACTCGACGTCAAGGCCACCGACCCCGACCAGTTGGTCAACCGGCTGAGCGGCGGCAACCAGCAGAAGGTCAGCATCGCCAAATGGCTGGCCGCCCAATGTGACATCCTGATCATCGACGAACCGACGATTGGCGTCGATATCGGCGCCAAAGAGTATATCCACCAGTTGATTTGGGATCTGGCCAAAAAAGAAGGCAAATCGATCATCCTGATTTCGTCCGACATGCCCGAAATCATCAGCGTCGCCCGGCGCATTCTCATCTTTAAGGATTATCGCATTGCCGGCGAAGTGCTCAACGGCACCGACCAGGTACGCGGGTATGACGAGATCAGCCACGAAATCGGCAGAGTTCTGGCCTGATACGTTGCAGGACCGGCGCAAGGGCGCAAAGAAAAGCCAACCGAAAAAGGAGTGAACCATGAATGCACGTGAACGAGTTTTGGCAGCGATCAACCATCAGGAGCCGGAAGGTGTGCCGGTCGATCTGGGCGCCACCCCCAGTTCCGGCATTTCTGCAATCAGCTATCACACCCTGAAGCAGCACCTCGGCATCACGCATGGGCACACGCGCGTCTACGACGTGGTCCAACAACTTGCCCAGCCGGAAGAAGAGATCCTCGATCGCTACCGGATCGACGCCGTCGATATCGGCCGCGCCTTTAACGACCAAGATTCCGACTGGTACGACATCACCTTGCCGGTCGGCGTCTCCGTGCAGTTTCCGACCTGGTTCCGGCCGGTGCCCCAGCCCGACGGCAACTGGGACGCCCTGGCGCCCGACGGTACGCGCATCGCCACCATGCCCCCGGCGGCCACCTTCTTCGACCAGACGTGCTTCCCGTATGTCGACGGTTACCCGGCCACCTATGCCGATCTGCCGGATGCGATGAGCAAGGTGCTCTGGTCCGGCCTGGTGCACAGCCCCTGGGATCATGCGTCGGAAGCCGACTTCTGGACACAACTGCGCCAGCGCGCGTTGGCGCTGCGCCAGTCGACCGACCGCGCCCTGATGATCGTGGTCGGCTGCAACTTGTTCGAGTGGGGCACGTTTTTGCGCCGTATCGACAATTTTCTGGTTGACCTGATCGCCGATCCAGACGGCGTCGAGCGGCTGCTCGACGCCCTGCTCGAACGACATCTGGCGACGTTGGAGAAGGTGTGCGCCGCCGTGGGCGATATAGCAGATATCTGCCGGTTTGGCGACGATTTGGGTACCGACCGCGGGCCTTTCATGTCACCGGCCACCTACCGCCAGCTCTTTAAGCCGCGCCAGATCATCATGACCGACTATGTGAAAAAGCACAGCCAGATGCACACCTTCCTGCACTCCTGCGGCTCGATCTACAAGATCATGCCCGACCTGATCGAGGCTGGCTTCGAGATCATCAACCCCGTACAGATTACCTCGCGTGACATGGAGCCTGAACGGCTGAAGAAGGAGTTTGGCAAGGATGTCACCTTCTGGGGGGGCGGCTGCGACACGCGGCACATTTTGAACCGCGGCACGCCGGCGCAAGTGAAGGAGCATGTGCGCAAGAATATCGAGATCCTGGCGCCCGGCGGTGGGTTTGTCTTCAACACCGTCCACAACATTCTGCCCGACGTCCCGCCGCAGAACATCGTGGCCATGTTCGAGGCCGTCGACGAGTACCGGTAGGCTGAGCCCGCACAAAGAGGTCACACAACACCATGAACGAAATTCTTGACGAAATCTACGACGACATCCTCGCCGGCAATATCTCCGGAGTGAAGGCCAATGTGCAGGCGGCGTTAGACGCTGGCCTGGCGCCGGGCGCCATCCTCAACGAGGGCATGATTGCGGCCATGAGCGAAGTGGGCCAACTCTATGAAAGTGGCGATATCTACGTCGCCGAGATGCTGATCTCGGCGCGTTCGCTGCAGGCTGGGCTGGCGATCCTCAAGCCGCATCTGCGCGAGACGAATGTGAAGGCAACCGGGAGGGTGGTCATCGGCACCGTGCGCGGCGACCTGCACGACATCGGCAAGAACCTGGTGGCCATGATGCTGGAGGGCGCCGGGTTTGAAATCGAGGACTTGGGCACCGACGTGTCGCCGCAGCGTTTTGTCGCCGCCGTGCAGGCCAGCCACCCGGATGTCGTGGCGCTGTCCGTGCTGCTAACGACGACCATGCCCAGCATGTTGACCACGATCCAGGCGCTGCAAGCCGCCGGCCTGCGCGACCAGGTCAAGGTGATCGTGGGTGGGGCGCCGGTAAACGAAGAATATGCACTTGAAGTGGGGGCCGACGGCTACGCCGCCGACGCCAGCCAGGCGGTGACGCTGGCCAAGACGCTGCTTGCGCTTTGAAACTCCTTCAGAGCCGCGAGGGTAAGCGAGCACGCTGCTCGCTTACCCTCGCGGCTCTGAGAATTTACTCGCCCCCTTCATCTGTGCCGCCGGCTGGAAGCTGGATGTCGATCACGTCGCCATGAAAGTCGACGGTGATGCGAAAGCCCAGCATGCCTAGCCACTGGCGCGCCTCTTCGGGGATGGGCTGGCCGACGGCATCTTCCATGTGGTTGATGCTCGATTCGACGGCCGCCTTGGTAAACAGGTCATCCTTGCCCATCATCTCCATCATGGCGCTGACCGCGATCTGGCGATTGTCGTCGACTTGCCCACGCATAAAGCGCAACACCTGCAGATCGACTTGGGCGGCGTCAATGTAGCGCCGAAAGTCGTCGTCATAAATCACATAGCAGGCATTCTCGCCGACAATGCCAACCTCCGCCGTGCGGCCGCTCTCGTCGACCACCAATCCCTCGAACATGGCTGTGCGCGCCATGAGATACTCCTTATCCCAATACTCCGGGTAGCTTGCTCGCTAGAAACGCATAGCTCCGGCCGATGCTGGCCAACGGGTCGGTGGGGAAATCGTGTTCCACGATGTACCATTCGACCCCTGCCGCATGCGCCGCCGGCAGAATGGCGTCCCAATCCAGCTTGCCGGACCCCACATCGGCCAGCCCGTGTTCCGCGGCATTGTCGCCCAGATCCTTGGCGTGGAGACGCCCGCACCGGCCGGCATAGCGCGCCAGCAGCGCAGGCACATCTTGCCCGCCAAACTGCGCCCAGGCGACATCCATTTCCCAGCCGACGCCAGCCGTCGCCGCATTTTCGAGCAGCCAATCGATGGCGGGGCGACCATCGACAATCGCCATTTCGAAGTCGTGGTTGTGGTAGAACAAGCGCATGCCGGCATGGTCACACCGTCGCCCCAATGTGTCGATACGCCGGCCCAACGCCTTCCACCCTTCAGAACTCTTGCTGCGCAGCGCCTCGGAGACCCAGGGCACCACCAACGTGTCGTTGCCCAGGACCTTTTGGTAACGAATCACGCTGGGCAGGTCGTCTTCCAACATGTCAAGTGCGACATGCGCAGAGACCACGCGCAGCCCGTGCGCCTCGAGCCGGGCGCGCAACTCGGCCGCCGGCAGCCCGTACGTGCCCGCCAACTCGACGCCGGCGTACCCGATAGCGGCCACGGCGGCGAAAATCTCGTCAGGGGTCTGCTTGAGGGTGCGCAACGTATAGAGTTGGAGGGCGATCGGGAGCGTCTGCGCTGCCGGTTGCACAGTGGTTTCCGGCTGATTGGATGTTGCTTTTTGCTTCGCCATTTTCCTTTTTCCTTGATGTTGTGAAAAAATGAGTGGGTACTATTGTACCACCCTTCGCGCCTGACGCGATCTTCGCTTGAAATTAGGAAACTACCATGCACCGTACCGCCCGTTTTACCGCTGCTTCGCTCTGCCTCTTCGCCCTGCTGGCGCTCACCAGTTGCGCGGCGAGCACCCCACCCACCGTTGGCCAGTTGCGCACAAGTGGCCAACTGGCGCCCTGTCCCGCTACGCCAAACTGCGTCAACAGTGACACGCCATCCACCGATACCGAGCATGCCATTGCACCGCTGGCCTACTCCGGCGATGCGGGGGCCGCCCAAGTGAGGCTGCGCCAGGTGATCGAAGCCCTGCCGCGCACAAAAATCGTGACCGACGAAGGCAACTATCTGCATGCCGAGTTCACCTCCCAGGTCTTCCGCTTTGTCGACGACGTGGAGTTCATCGTCGACGATGCCACCAACACCATCCACTTTCGCTCCGCCTCACGCGTCGGCAGCAGCGACATGGGTGTCAACCGCAAGCGCATGGAAGACATCCGGGCGAAGTTTCAGGCAGCACCCTGACCCTGGCGCACCAGCCGTGCCGCCAACCCCGTATAGCGGTCCGCCACTTTGCCGTTGCGCACGGCCATGGCGATCGCTTTGGGCTGGCCCACCAGCACGACCAGCCGCCGCGCACGCGTGACGGCGGTGTAGAGCAGGTTGCGCTGCAGCATCATATAGTGGGAAGTCAGCACAGGAATGACCACGGCCGGGAATTCGCTCCCTTGGCTTTTGTGCACGCTGACGGCAAAGGCGTGCACCAGTTCGTCGAGTTCCAGAAACGCATAGCTGACCGGCTGGCCGTCAAAGGTGACGGTGAGCCGGTGCATTTCCACATCCATGGCCGTGATGCGCCCCATGTCGCCATTGTAGACATCCTTGTCATAGTTGTTGCGGATCTGCATCACGCGGTCGCCCACACGGTAGGCGCGGCTGCCCAGCATGCGCTCCGGCTTGGTCGGCGCGGGCGGGTTGAGTGCGGCCTGCAAGGCCTCGTTGAGCGCGGCGACGCCCGCCGCACCGCGGTGCATGGGGCTGAGCACCTGGATGTCTTGCGGCTGGATGGCGAACCGGCGCGGGATGCGCTGCGTCACCAGTTCGACACACAATTGGGCGGCGCGTTCGGCTTCTTCGGTCTTGAAGACAAAGAAGTCGGTGACAATTGCGTTGTCCGTGATCGGCGTCTCGCCGCGGTTGATGCGGTGCGCGTTGCTGGTGATATACGACCCGGCCTCCTGGCGAAAGATGGTCTGCAAGCGCACCACGGCAGCGGCGGCTCTCGCCTTGTCACCCGGCGCCGGCCACGCCTCAATCGCCGCGATGACATCCTTGAGCACATTGCCGGGACCGACGCTGGGCAACTGGTCGACGTCGCCGACCAGCAACAGATGCATTCCCGGCCGCACGGCCTTGAGCAGGCTGTTGGTGAGCACCACGTCGAGCATGGAGGCCTCGTCGACGATTAAGAGGTCGCCTTCGAGCGGATTCTCTTCATTGCGCTGGAAGGTCATCCCCTCCGATGGTTTGAACTCCAACAGCCGGTGGATGGTTTTGGCCGCGCGCCCGGTGGTTTCGCTCAGCCGTTTGGCCGCACGTCCCGTGGGCGCCGCCAATAGCACGTGGCGGTGTTCGCGTTCACACAATTGCAGGATGGTGTGTATCGTCGTCGTCTTGCCGGTGCCTGGGCCGCCGGTCAACACGGTCAGCGGGCAGGTGAGCGCGGTCTGCACCGCCTGCCGCTGCTGGCGCGCCAACGCAAACCCGTTGACCTTTTCAAGATCGGATAATGCCTGCGCCCAAGCGTCCAGTGCGTAGCGTTGAAACACCGCTAGCTGGGTCTGGGCAACGCGTGTCAGCCGGAGCAGACGGTTGGCCACACCGACTTCGCTGAAATAGAGCGGTGTGAGATAGATGGCATTCTCACTCTTCAAAATTGTTTGGGCCTGGTGGAGCGTGGCGACGGCATAGAGTTGGCCCTGCTCGGCGATCAATTGGGGGGTGCCGGGGTATACCGGCGCGTGCTCCGGCTCAATCGCATCGGCGCCCGGCGCCGGCGCCACTTTGATCTGACCGTCGGCCCACATGTGGGCGATACCGAGCCCGACTTGATCCGCCGTCACGTGCAGCAGGTCAACCGCTGCGTTCACGAGCACCGGCGTCGGCAGGTAGACATGCCCCTGTTCGCTTCCTTCGGCGAGCGCAAAGGCGACGCCGGCGGCGACGCGTTGCGGGGCATCGGGCGGCAGGCCCAGGGCCTGGGCAATTTTGTCGGCTGTCACAAAACCGATGCCAAAAATATCGCGTGCCAGGCGGTAGGGGTCGTTCTTGACGATCGCAATGGCGTCGTCGCCATACTGTTTGTAGATTTTGGTGGCGAGGCTTGTGCTGACGCCGTGGCTTTGCAAAAAGAGCATGACCTCTTTGATGGCGCGCTGTTCAGCCCAGGCCTGCACGATGGTTTCGGCGCGCCGGCGGCCCACCCCGGGCGCTTCAATGAGCCGTTGCGGGGCCTGCTCGATCACGGTCAGCGTCTCGATGCCGAAATAGGCGACGATGCGCTTGGCCGTGACGGGGCCTACGCCGCGGATCAGCCCGCTGCCCAGGTATTTCTCCATGCCCGCCACCGTGGCGGGCAGCACCGCCTTCATCAACTCGACCGTGAATTGCTTGCCGTAGTCTGGGTGCATCGACCAGCGGCCGGACAATTCCACACTCTCGCCGATGTGCACGCCCACCATATTGCCGACGATGGCGACCTCGCGATCTGCCCCGAAAAAGGCGCGCTGGCCGGATTCGGGCAACAGCTTGGCAACCGTATAGCCATTTTCTTCATTATGGTAGGTGATGCGTTCGATCACGCCGCGCAAGGTGTCCATTGCCATACAGACTAGCAGATCAGCGCACCCCAGACAACTTGCCCTAGCACGTTTGTACGAAGGTACGAAGTCCAGATTTTGTCAAACCTGGCAAGGGTGTTATACTAGTCTGAACTATTGTGCTGGATCACTCGCCCGGTACAGCGGTGATTTGGCCGTAGATGGGCCCTGTTTGTGGGGCGGTTGGGTTTGATCGTTTGTCGTCTGACCAGTTCAAGAGACAGGAGTACCGATGACTATCGGCAGTGTGCAAAAAACACAGCTTATCGAAGAATTCCGGATCAACGGGACAGACACTGGCTCGCCGGAAGTGCAGGTGGCTTTGCTGACAAACCGCATCAACCTTCTGATCGACCATCTCAACACGCACAAGCATGATGAGGGGTCGCGACGGGGGTTGCTCAAGCTGGTTGGCCAGCGCCGGCGACATCTGGCGTATCTCAAGCGTAAGGACACGCTGCGGTATCAGGCGCTGATCCAACGGTTGGGGCTACGCAAGTAGTCGATGGCAGAAGCAGGGGGCGAATGAGTCTGGGCAGTTGCCACTCACGCCCCTTTTTGCTTCTAAAGGGAATGTACGCGTAACACGGGAATCTAGGCTTCGGAATCCGGTAGGAAATGGCCAATGCCGGCGTCGGCTGGCTTGGGGTCCGGCATTGGAGAGCGCAACCAAGGGACAACTTTTGGTGTCGGTCTCCAGTTCCGCACCTCACCCAACTCACCTACCGGTTTCCCTTTCTACTTCTCACAATTGTCTTGTGACTGCTCGCGATGGTGCATCGCCAGGCAGCATCTTGGCGCGAAGCGCATCTGGCGCTTTGCGGATGATGGTGCTTTGGTGCTTGGCGTCGGCGCCGGGAAGAGCTGCCACTGTTCTTTTCAAAGGTAGGGAATATGCAACTTTTTAAGGGTACGAACGTTTTCACCGTAGAGGTAGGCGGGCGCACGCTCAGCGTCGAAACTGGTCTGCTTGCGCCGCAAGCGGGCGGCGCCGTGACTGTGCGTTATGGCGACACTGTGCTGATCGCCACCGCCACGATGGGCAAGGATGTGCGCTCCGGGATCAACTTCTTCCCGTTGACCGTCGATTTTGAAGAACGACTCTATGCCGCCGGCCGCATTCCCGGCAGCTTTTTTCGTCGGGAAGGCAGGCCCAGCGAACAGGCCATCCTGATCTCGCGCTTGATCGACCGCCCGCTGCGCCCGCTTTTCCCCAAGGGGATGCGCAATGAGGTGCAGATCATCGTCAGCACGTTGGCGACGGACGGCGAGAACTTGATGGACCCGCTGGCCATCATCGGCGCGTCGGCTGCGCTGGCGATCAGCGACATCCCGTGGGCCGGCCCGATTGCGGCCACCACGGTCGGCTTTGTGGATGGCGAGTTCATCGTCAACCCCACCGCCGCCCAGATGGAGAACAGCAGCTTGCACCTGGTGGCGGCTGGCACGAGCGACAATATCCTGATGGTCGAAGCGGGCGCCAGCGAGTTGCCCGAGGATATGATGCTCGAAGCGCTCAAGCTGGCGCACGAGACCAACCAGGTGGTCGTCGAGATGATCACCGTGATGCGCGCACAACTTGGCAAGGCCAAGACCACGGTGAAGTACTTCCTCCCGCCGCAGGAAATCAAGGACGAAGTGGCGGGGATCGCAGCCGTGCGCATCGGCGGCCTGCTTGCCAATGGATTGGGCAAGGTCGACCTCCACAATGGCCTCGACGAGATTGCCGTAGAGGTGAAAGCTGCCTTCGCCGAGCGTGTGGCGGCTGGCACTGTCTCGGCCGTCGATGTCGGAGATGCCTACGAGTCTGTGCTCAAGAAAGTGACACGCGCGCGTATCCTGGAAACCGACCTTCGCCCCGATGGCCGCGAAACCAAGACCATCCGCCCGATCAGCGTGCAGGTGGGTTGCCTGCCGCGCGTGCACGGCTCCGGCCTCTTCATGCGTGGGGAAACCCACGTGCTGACCATCGCCACGCTGGGCACGCCCGGCGACGCACAGCGTCTCGACACGCTGCTGCCCGGCGATGAGAAGCGCTACATGCATCACTACAACTTCCCGCCCTTCAGCACGGGCGAGGCTTCGCCGATGCGCGGCCCCAAGCGCCGCGAAATCGGGCATGGCGCCCTGGCCGAGCGTGCCTTGGCTCCGGTCATCCCTGGTGACTTCCCCTACACGCTGCGCCTGGTCTCCGAAGTGTTGAGCAGCAATGGCTCCACCAGCATGGGGTCGGTGTGCGGCAGCACGCTGGCGTTGATGGATGCCGGCGTGCCGATCACGTCGCCAATCGCTGGCATCGCCATGGGGCTGATTCAGGACCCCGATACGGGCGCCTACAAGGTGCTCAGCGACATCCAGGGCATGGAAGACGCCTTGGGTGATATGGACTTCAAAGTAGCAGGGTCGGCGCACGGCATCACGGCGCTGCAGATGGATCTGAAAATCAAGGGTCTCGACTTCGAAATCCTGCGCCAGGCCATGGAGCAGGCGCGCGAAGGCCGCATGCATATTATGGGCAAAATGCTCGATGTGTTGCCGGAATCGCGCCAGAACCTTAGCGAGTTCGCCCCGCGCATTCTGACCCACCACATGGACCCCGAGAAGATCGGCAAGCTGATCGGCCCGGGCGGTAAAACCGTGCGCGGCCTGCAAGAGAACTACGGCGTCAAGATCGACATCGAAGAAGATGGCACCGTCTATATCTCCGGCGAAGGCGTGAACGCCGAAAACTGCCTGGCCGAAGTGCAGAAAATGACCGAAGAGATCCAGGTCGGCAAGATTTACACCGGCACGGTCGTACGCGTCGAACCCTATGGCGCCTTTATCAACATTCTGCCTGGGTTGGACGGTATGGTACACATCAGCCAACTGGCCGACTACCGGGTGGACAAAGTCGAAGACATTGCCAAGCTGGGTGACGAGCTGACCGCGATGGTCATCGACGTCGATCCGGGCGGCAAGGTGCGCATGAGCCGGCAGGCTGTGCTCGAAGGGTGGAGTGTCGAAGAAGCGCAGTCGCATGACCGCGGCGGGCGCAGCAGCGGCGGTGGCAGCAGTGATCGTGGTCCCCGCCGCGATGACCGCAGCGGCCCTCGTCGTGATGATCGCGGTAGCCGCGATCGTGGGCCGCGCCGCTAACACCGGTCGCTACCCAAACAAAAACAGCCGGCGAAGATCGATCTTCGCCGGCTGTTTTTGTTAGGCTGACGGCGACCCGTCGGCCTGCTTTGTCGTAAACCCCGGCGTGGTCGTCTCCGGGCGACTGCTGTCACCCGGAGCGGTAGCGACGACAGCGACGACGGCCTCGCTGCGCGCCTGTCTTTGTGCCGTCAATTCTCTGCCGGTGACTTTGCGCCGATAGGTGCGCGGCGGGGGGGCCGGCAGCGGCTTGTCGAGGAAGGGCGGGTAGTCCAGTAGTTTGGCGTGCACGTAGCTGCCGATGACGCGGAAGGTGGCGACCACCGGCGGCGCCATCAAGGCGCCCAGGATGCCGAACTGGCTGATCCCAACAGCGATGGCACAGATCACGACGATCGGGTGCAAGTTGATACTGTCGCCGATAATGCGCGGCACCAGGATGTTGTTCTCCAACTGCTGGATGAGAAAGTAGATACCGACGGTAATCAAGGCAAAGCCGAAATTATTGATCCCCATCGGCTCCAGCACAGAGCTACCCTGAATCAAGGCAGTGATCACCGCGGGGATCATCGACAGGATCGGCCCCAAATTCGGCACCGACTCGAGCACACCAGCCACAATCCCCAACACCAGCGCGCCGGGCATGCCGACGAGACTCAACGCAATGCCGGTCGTAAAGCCGATGGTGAGGCTCAGGATCAACTGGCCACGCAAAAACGACTGCCACACCAGCCCGATGCGGCGCAACAGGTCGGCCAATTCCGAGCGATAGGAAATGGGGAAGAGACCGTGAAAGTAGTCACCGATGCGTGGCGCATCCATCGTCATGTACAAGCTGACAAAGAAGGTGACCAGGACGGCCAAAAAGGTCGAGAAGACGGTGCCGACCACATTGAGGCCGATGCTTGCCGTGCTGCTGACGACGTTGGTCGTCGTGCTCAACGCTTGTTGGATATAACTCAGAATGTCGTTGACCGAGGGCACGTACTGTGTCTGCGTCGAGTTGGTTTGGGCCTGCCGCACAACACTGGCGACTGGAAATTCGAAACCCACGACGACGACCGATTCCGGTAGCCCATTCAGCGTGTCGTTGCCCCACGTGAGCAACGACCGCGCCGTCCCCGGCACGTCGAATGCCGCCAGTGCACGCAACTGGTCGATCAACGTCGGAATAAAGATGATCGGCACCAGGATCAGCGACGCAATGACGAGAAAGTAGATAAAGAAGGTGCTAGCCATGCGCGGGATGCGGGCGCGCTCCGCCAGGTTGACGATGGGGTTGAGCAGATAGGCAAGGATCGACGCGATCAGCACCATCGGGATGACATTCTGGCTGATGTAGATGATGAAGATCAGCGCCACCAACAAGATGACCAACACCGTGCGCTTGGTCGACTGGTCCCAGCGCGAGTCACCCGACGGATCGGCCACGCGATCGAGGACCGCGACGAGGGATTCGACGTCTTGCTGTTCCTCGCCGGCCGGTTGATTGGAGATATTTTGGGAGTCGGGCAACTGAACCATGTCTGGTATCGGGTCCTGGCTATCTGCTTGTCAATTGATCTATTCCCATAACCCGCTACCGGTGGATTGGTCGCGTGCTACCTGCGTAAGGCGTATACGCCATTCGTTTCAGGCGCCACACACCGTGGCAAAAACGCGCAGCAAATTCTCACCCAGAATCTTCCGGATGACAACCGCGCTGTGGCCGCGCTCGACCAACTTGCCGGTGATGCGCGGGTAGGCGGTGATGTCCGGCAGTTCGGGCGGCGTGGTGCAGCCGTCGAAGTCACTGCCGATCGCGACATGGTCAGGCCCGATCTGCTTCAGCATATATTCGAGATGGGCGATCACATCGTCTAGCGTGGCCGCCGCCGGCGTTTCCTTATTCAGGAAGGCGTCGACAAAGGTGACGCCGACGACACCGCCGCGTTGCGCAATGGCCTCCATCTGCGCGTCGGTCAGGTTGCGCGGGTGGTCGCACAGCACGCGTGCGTTGCTGTGGCTGGCAACGATCGGCTGCTGGCTGACGGCGAGCACGTCGGCCAGGCCGGCCGGCGACAAGTGACTGACGTCGATGAGCATGCCCAGCCGGTTGCACTCCTCCACGACCTTGACGCCAAACTCGGTGAGACCGCCATTGGTGCGGCTCTCGGCCACGCCGTCACAGGCTGCGTTGCGATGGTTCCACGCCAGCCCCAGATTGCGCACCCCCAGCCGATAGAACTGGCGCAGCATACCGATGCTGGCATCCAAAGCCTCGGCGCCTTCCAGCCCAGCAATCGCCGCGAGCTTGCCCTCGGACTTTGCGCGTGTGATGTCGCCGGCAGTGCGCGCAATCAAAAAACGGTCGGGCAGTTGTTCGGCCAGCAGATGCAACTGGTCCAAGCGATCCAAGGCGTGGGTGGCGGCGCCGTGACGCTGAAAAGGCGTGGGCACGTAACAAGCGAAAAACTGAGCAGTCACGCCGCCTTCACGCATGCGCGGCAGATCGAGGTGGCCCTTGTCGGAGCGGTCACCCAGCCAACGGCCCTGTTCGAGTTGGTCGCCAATGCTGTCGCAGTGGCCGTCGATGACAAGGGCAGAAAAATGCAGGGTAAGAGCGGGATTGGTGGTCATGATGACTCCGAGAAACAGACTGGATGTTCGATCATTACCCGCGCCGCGCCATTTTACTCAGGGATTTGCGGCTTTGGGTGAAAGTAAGCCCTTCGCGTTCGGCGAACTGCTGCAGGAGGGCGTAGAAATGCTCGCGATCGGGCTGCTGGATCACGGCGACGGCGTCTGCCGTCTCGATGGCGTAGGGGTACCCTGTGCCGGCAACACACTCGGCGCGCACCAAATCGAGGATGGCATCGGCGCGCCCTTCTTCAACCAGCCAGACCGGCAATTCGACACGCGCCGGCGGCCGAGCGTTGGACAGACGCATGTAGGTGAAAGCTACCTGTCGGTAGAAATCGGCGCGACCGTTGACACTGAGATTGTCTTTGCGCATGCAGATGAATAACGGGCTGCGGTCACCCCAATTGGGCAGTCGTGGACCCATCAACGCGCCATCTGTCGAGGCGATGTTGTCGGGGCCGGTGACGGTATTGAGCAATGTCAGCACGTCGCGACTGGCCGAGCTATCGACAAACCCGACGAGCGGCACGCGCAAAGCGGCAGAAACATCGAGCAGTCTCTGCACTGCGGTGAGGTAGGGTTTGGCACGTTCCGGTCGGAGTTGGCTGGCAAAGCTGATCACGAACGAGCCGTCGAAGAAGAAAACCGGACGGCTCTCATCGGGCAGGTTAGCGAAATCAGCCATCAAGGTGCACAGCCGGTCGCACTCAGCCTCGAAACGAAACTGGTTGACAATCCAGTCGGGGAACTCGCCATCGCTCGCTTCACCGGCGTTTTCCAGATCGCCGGGCGCGACGACGTCGAAAGTGATGTCTTTCTCGTAGCGGCCATCCCGGTGATAGTTGATGAACCAGCCGATTTGAATCGCGGCGACTGGGAGGGAGATCTCCTTGGTTGGCATGATTTGGCTGCCATCCACGGCAGCCACGGGCCGATTGCGCAGGATTTCAAGTGCCCAGCCACGGGCATCCTCATGCGAACGCCACGCCAAAGAAAACGGCAGGCAGAGGCGCGTAGCCTGGTCGTACTCGGCGGTCGGCAGCGCGCCGGGCCAGTCCACACCTAATTCGGCAAGACGCTGGAGGATTTGATCGCTGGAATAGGCCAAGAACTTGTCCAGGCGCGTGTCCACCAGTGCGCTTTGGGTGCGTTGCTTTGCCTGATATGCGGAAAACTGTGTGCGCTTTTGTTCCAGCGCGGCGATGACTTTTGTACGACTCAGCATGCAGACTATCCTTGGCTCCTATGATAGCCTGCCGTCCAAGAAACCCCAAAGCGCCGCCCGGGTGCACGCTTCCGTTTCTGGACATCCAAAAAAAGATAGTATACGATTTGACAATGCCTGACTTGCCAGAAGCTATCCAAATACCCCTCGCCGTATTCAACGAAATCATCGCCCATGCGCGCGAGGGGAAGCCGGAGGAGATCTGTGGGGTGGTGCGTGGGCGCGGGGTAGAAGCGTACGAAGCCATTCGCGGCCGCAACCTTGCCGCCGAGCGCATCGAGAATTATGAGGTGGACCCGCAGACGCTGCTGCTCCAGTTCAAATTAGAGGATCAGGGCGAGGAGATGATGGGCATCTACCATTCGCATCCCGTCTCGGTCGCCTATCCATCGGCGACCGACGCGTGGAATGCGCATTATCCAGAATGCATCTATCTCATCTGCTCGCTGGAG
>Ga0335397_10001750_pt1 | contig 29594 bp, 34 predicted proteins | sample MAT04_FD_205740 | JGI IMG/M metagenome (GOLD analysis project Ga0335397, IMG submission 205740) | Freshwater microbial communities from Lake Fryxell liftoff mats and glacier meltwater in Antarctica - MAT-04 (spades assembly) (version 2) ... | reverse complement strand
AGGTCGCGTACCGCTGTCAGTCGCCGAGGTCGCGTACCGCTCCGGCAGCGTCGCCCAGTGCTTGACGAACTCCGCTGATCGAGTGGAGCGCCACACGACGGAGCTCGTTGAGATCCCCGCCCATGGTCTCCGACACTCGGCTGGCGGCCCGACGGGCCTCGGCACTGGCACGGTCGAGTCGGCGAACAACGGACCCAGTCCGGTCGCGGGTGTCCTGCATCAGTAGCGCCACTGCTTCATCGGGGACGTGGTTCTCCGTGGTTGAAGCACCCGAATGTTCGGCCGCTGTCGTCGTTGTCATGGAAACCTCATGTCGTTTTTCTCGGTGGCTGCCCCACCACGAACTGACCGTCGTCTGGTTGACCGCTCGGTCCAAGGGCCGAAGGTCACAATTCCAACGGACGGAAGGCCCTGGCCGATCGCAGGCGTTCAGAGGATCATCGGTTCATGGGTGCAGCACTCAATCGGGTGCCGCCCGACCCCGATGTCATCCCCGACCTCAACGTGCTCCGTGATGAACTCGCCACTGCCCTCGGTGATCTCCTCCCGTGAACCCGTCACCCCCGCACGGCCTGCGGTCCGATATCTCCGACGATCAATCGCGCGATGCCATGCGTTCGTTCCTCCAGCGGAGCGAGGTTCGGCTGTCCACCATCCACCGGGTTGCGCAATCCCTTTTGGGAGGCTCGGCGCTGGTGCTGCTGCTGCCGCTGTTCATCCGCGACGGGTTTCCCAGGATGACCACGCTGTTGATCTCGACCTACGACGCCGGACAGAGCTGGGTGATCATCGTCGGGATCGGTCTCGCAACCGCGCTGTCGGTCGTGATGCCGGTGATGGCGATCTATGTGCTCGTCAGCGATCTGCTCGGGTTCTATTTCACGAGCAACACGTTCGGAGCGCCGGGAGCGGGGCACGACGCCCCGCGCCGCACGGTTTTCAACCCGCGCTTCATCCTGCCCGGTCTCGGATTCAACAACGACGAACTCAACGAGCGGACCTGGAAGCTGCTCCAGGAGGGTCGTGACGACGAGTGGACCAGAGCGTTGCTCGTCCCCGGGAATCCCGAGGATGGCGGTTGGCGCGACCGTTTCGATACTCGCGTGTTCGAGGTGTGGGGCACAGCGTTCCCGACGGGTCCGGCGGGCGACGACGAACGGCTGCGCCAGTCCTTCCGAATGGCGGGACTGCATCGCGACCGGACGCTGGCCCACGATGTCGCTCGCACTGAGGCTCTGCTGGCTCGCCACGTGCTGATCATCCGGACGGCGGTGCTCCGATACTCCAAAGCACTACTCCTCCTGATTGCCACCACGGTCGCCACGCTCGCCGCGTCCGGAATCGTCGAGCACGCCATCACGGTCGACCCGAGCGGCGGCAGGTTCGTTCGAGGGTTCCCACCGAGGTACGTGTTCCTGGTGGCACTCGTGTACGTGTTCTGGGCGCCATTGGCTGCTCGGAGCGTCACCTCACCACTTCGCATGATCCAGCGCCACACCCCTGGCGTCGGTGAACACCGCGATGTCTACCTCGACCGGCGAACCACGCAATTCGAATCGGTGACGGTGCTCGCCACATTCGTCGTACTCGTCGGTGCCGGCGCTTCCCTCGTGGCGGCGGGCGTCGCCATCGGTGGTCGAACGGGACTGGGGAGCGCTCTTGGCCTCGTCACCATGGGCGCCGCATTGTGGGTACTGGCACTCCGCGGCTACTCCGCTGGCCCGCGTCAGACGCTGAGCGCGCTGGTGCTCCTGGTGACGGGCCGACCAGCGCCAGCGCCCACAGAGAAGATGCGATCGGCGAGGGCTGCCCGTGACGCGGCGGACAACTCGGCACGAAGCGACCATCCGTCATGACCACTCCGCGTCGCGGTCGCGGCAGCGATGTTTCACCCCACGCCACGGCGGGTACTCAGTCCACATGCTTTGGACAATCTTCATCATTCTCGGAATCGTCGCCTTCGTCATGGTCATCCTCGGACGGCGGTGACCCATGAGCGTTTACGATCAACCCCAGACCGTTGCGGTCCCCGCTGAGCTGATCGACCCCGTCGCGTCCGGCGAACAGACCACCGTGACGACGGTTCGCCGATTCAGTATCGGGCAACTCCTCTCAGGGATCGTCGGGTCGATACTCACAGTCTTCGGCGTGGTTGCCCTGGTCCGCACGGGAATCGACGGGACGTTCGACCGTCCGGTTGTCGACGTCGTCGGCCTTGCGCACAGCTCCATTATCGGGCTGGTCGAGCTCGGCGTGGGTGTCCTGATTCTCCTCGGAGCAGTCGCTCGGGACATGCGAGCCCTCGGCGGCTTCATGGGTCTCCTGCTCTTCATCTTCGGCGTCGTCGTGGTCGCCGCGTCCGACGAGATCCTGTTGAAACTCGGCACCGAGCGCACCACAGGATGGTTCCTCATGATCATGGGAGCGGCTGCCGCTGCGACCGCGGCGCTGCCAACCACGACCAGGACGACCCATCGGGTGTCGACCGGACAGACCAGCGTCAGCTGACCGAGCTCGGGCGGCGAACTCCAGACGCTCGAGCTGAACCAGGGACCTACGGCCCTACTCTCTTCACCTGTTCCTTCGTACGTTGATGAGCGAGTCTCAACGAGACGCGGAGGACGAGTGAAGGAACCCATGCCAGACAACCACCTTTCCCGCGCCGACACATTCACCATTCACTTGGAACAGGACCCGCTGCTCCGCTCGACCATCGTTGCGGTCGCAGTGCTCGACCGAGCTCCGAACTGGCAGCGCTTCTCGCGGACCATGGAACGAGCGACATGCCTCGAACCGAATTTCCGCCGTCGACTCACCCCCGGCTCGGGGCCACTTCTTCCGGCTCGGTGGACCGACGATCCCAACTTCGACCTGAGCTGGCACCTGCGACGGATGGCAGTCGCTGGGTCTGGCGAACTCAGTGAGGTTCTCGAGTTCGCGCGGATCGCCGGAATGACAGCATTCGACCCAGCCCGTCCGCGGTGGGAATTCACCGTGCTCGAAGGACTCACGGACGGTCGAGCGGCGCTGGTGATGAAGGTTCATCACGCACTGACCGACGGCATCGGGGGAATCCAACTCGCCCAACATGTCGTTGATCTGGACCGTCGCGGCTCGCGACGCCCGGTAGTGCCGGAGCCCCCACCTGGCGCGACCAACGATCTGGTCGAGCGGGCCACCGATGCCGTTGCCTATGACGTCGGCCAGGTCGCCGCCATCACGCGGGGACTCGTCGGGTCGATTCCCGACGCCGTGCGAGGGTGGGTTCGACGGCCCCTCAGCGTCTGGGGCGATGTTGGCAAGCTCGTGGGATCAGTGGCGCGCTTCGTGCGACCCGTGACGACCACGCTCTCGCCGGTGATGACCGATCGCCGTCTGGGATGGCGCTACCGCCTGCTCGAAGTGCCCCTCCCGGCGCTGAAGGCTGCGGCCGCCGCGGCCGGCGGCACGCTCAACGATGGCTTCCTCGCCGGCATCGCCGGTGGCTTGGCCTGCTATCACCTCACACATGGCTCCACGGTCGAGGAGCTCCGCGTCACGATGCCCATCAGCATCCGGACCCCGAGCGATGCGCCCGGAGGAAACCACGTCACGCTCGTCCGCTTCACCGTGCCCCTGGGGGATCTTCATCCGATCTCACGAATGATCGCCATCGATCACAGCACGAAAGCGCTTCGACACGAACCCGCGATCGGATGGTCTGAGGCGATTGCGGGCGCCCTCAACCTCTTGCCGACCGCGGTCGCGGCGGGCATGCTCAAACACGTTGACGTCCTGGCGTCGAACGTGCCGGGCTTCGATCAGGCGGTGTATCTCGGGGGTGCACGACTCGATGGCTTCTACGCCTTCGGGCCGACAATGGGCGCCTCCGCGAACGTCACGCTGATGTCCTATCGGAAGAAGTGCTTCATCGGCATCACCACCGATACTGGAGCGATCGCCGACGACGAGTTCTTTGCCGAATGCATCGAGGCGGGGTTCGCCGAATTGCTGGCCATCGGACAGAACGGCGAAACCCCGCGACGCTGAGCAGCGCTACTTCTTCTTGGCTGGAGCCTTCTTTGTCGGGGCCTTCTTGGCCGGGGCCTTCTTGGCCGGGGCCTTCTTTGTCGGAGCCTTCTTGGCAGCACCCTTCTTCGCCGGAGCCTTCTTCGCCGGACGCTTCTTGGCAGCACCCTTCTTGGCAGCACCCTTCTTGGCAGCACCCTTCTTGGCAGCGCTGCTCTTCGATTTCAGTCCCGGTACCTGCTTGGCGATTCCGTCCATCGCACGCTCAAGTCGACCGACGGCCTGCTGCAGATCGCGCTGAATGGCGTCCACCATGCGGCGCAGCTCCTTCAGCTCTTTACTGAGGGTTCGTGATACCTCGCGCTCGACGTCGCGCGCCGCCGTCTGAAGAGGGGCGGTCACCGAGTCGACGGCGCGACGTGTGCGCTCGACGTTGCTTGGCGAGGACGACTCGCCCGGATCTGCGGTGGCGGGGGCTTCGGTGATCATCAGTGTGTGTGCTTCTTTCGTTGTATGAACTTCGTCGTGCGATAGACCCTACGCAGCACCCATGGCGACAAACAGGGTCCAAAGTCATGACCGACGGCGACGCACGTGGACCGCTCAACCGGCAAACGTTCGACGACAGGACTTTTCACAGTCGTACAGTGGCTCCATGAACGGTCACGGCGTCACCGCAGAGGAGTACCTCTCCCCTGACATCCCGAGCGGTCTCTCATGGCGTGAACTCCCCATCGTCGACGCCCGCGACCCTTCGCTCGCAGAGATGCTCATCGTGGTGACGGGCGATCCTCGCGACTTCGAGGTCCCGATCGTTCCCTGGCCGGTGCCGGGCGGTCGCCCCCTCGACCCAGCCACGGGTGTCGGCGGCGGCTCCACCGAAGGGGCCTTTACCTGCACCTGGTCCGGCGATCGGCTGATGGCTATGAACGATGCGGTCGGTGGCCACTATGTACTCGGCTACGCGTGTGCCCCCGAGGACGCCGACGATCGACCACGCACCGCTCCCCCGGCGCAGGTGCTGCTCTGGCATGTGAACCACCATCCCGATGGCGGGCAGATGTTCGCCAGCCTCGATGGACAACCGTTCCTCGTTCCGGCGATGCCAGCGGGCGAATCGCCAGACCTGGATCGAGCCGTGATCGCCCGGAGCGACGGCACGTTCGCGATCTGTCTGCAACCAGGCGTCTGGCACGATGGCGTCTACCCCGAACAGGGCGACGGGAACTTCTGGACCCGACAGGGCAGGGTCCATGCACGCGTGTCCGCCGACATCGCCCGGGAGTTCGGATGCCTCCTCCGAGTACCGCTGAACTCGCCGAGTCTCGACCAGCACCGAACGAGAAACACATGAGTGAATGACACACGAGCGCGAGATCACCTCGATGGTCGACCTGTGCACCGTCGACGGTCGACGTCTCAACCCAGCGGCTCGCGGTTGGTCTCGCCATCCCTTCCATCGGGCCAACCTCCGCGGTGGTTGGGGTCGCACGAAAAGGTGGGACTACTGGGCAATCCTCGCCGGTGATCTCGTCGTGTCCTTTCTCTACGCCGACATCGACTACCTCGGACTCGCCGAGGTGTGGTGGGTCGACCTGGCCACCGGTCGGACCGGCGGCGGCGGGGTCACTCGTCCGTTGGGGATCGGCATGACGTTGCCCGATTCTCCCGGTTCCGTGCCCCTCCGGATCGATCGCCCCGGGTTCTCGCTCGAGATCCGCGACGACTCAGATCTCTTCACTCACGTAGCCGCTTCGTGGACAGAGCAGGACGGGGCACCGGGTCGACTCTCCGCGAGCATCGCCACCCCGCCCGGGCACGAGTCGCTCAACGTGGTGATTCCGTGGTCTGACCGCCGTTTCCAATACACCCTGAAGGATCAGGCTCGCCCCGCAACCGGCGAGCTCCACATCGGCGACACCACTCGCTGGTTCGGCGGAGATCACGACGACGCATGGGGTGTTCTTGATGTCGGCCGAGGACGCTGGCCCTACAGCACACGATGGAATTGGGGCGGCGGCGCCGGCCGCGTGGGTCCGGGTGGCCCCGTGGTGGGACTGCAGCTGGGGGGGAAGTGGACCGCAGGGACCGGCTTCACCGAGAACTCCGTCACGCTCGATGGTCGGCTCACCAAGATCGGCGACGAGCTCGTGTGGGACTACGACTGGAACGACCCGATGCGAGCGTGGCGCGTCACCGACCCGGGCGGCCGCCTCGATCTCGTGTTGACCCCGCGGTACGACAAACACTCGCGGACTTCGGCGTTGCTCTTGGCGACCGAGACCCATCAGATTTTCGGAACGTGGTCGGGCACCGTCATCCCGGACGATCACGATCCCATCCTGTTCGAGGGACTGCTCGGCTTCGCCGAGGAGTCTCGCTCACGATGGTGACAACAGCTTACGGGTCCAGTTCTGGGGTGCTCGATTCGCCCGCGCCTCCGATGTTCAGTGGCTCAGTCGCAACCATCGAGTACGGCGGACAGCGATAACAACCTTTTCGTCCGGCGCCGCTACCCCTCCCGTTTGATGCGACGTACCCGACGAACTCGACGCCGAGTTCGGGCCTGTCGACGAACGTATGGTCAAGAAGTACATGGATCTACTCGGGTGAGCCCGGTTCTCGTCCTCGACGCGGAGGCACTGTCGAGCCTGGCCCGTCAGCACGGAACGCCATTCGTCGAGGTCCGGGCCGCCCTCGAGGCCACCCGTCGACTGAACCGGGACGTGCTGACTCCGGCCGTTATTCTTGCGGAGCTGTTTCGTGGCTCAGGCCACAATTCGCTGGTGGATGCATGCCTGAATCGAGAGACCGGTATCGGCATTCAAGTCACTGACCGATCGTTCGCCCGCTTGGTCGGCGGAGCGCTGACCGCCGCCGACTCAGGATCGGCCGGCATTGCAGACGCCCACTGCGTTGCGGCCGCCGTTCAAGCAGGGGGCGGCGTCGTCCTCACCGGCGATCGCGCTGACCTCGAACGACTCAGCGCCGCCTACCCGAACGTCCACGTCGCAGTGATCTGACGCTTGGACCAGGTCAGGCGCCTTCGGCCAGGATCGCCTCGGCGCATCGCCGACCCGAGAACAACGCCCCCTGAATCGACGGGGTGTCACGATGATCGCCGCAGACGAACAGCCCGTTGCCCAACGACACGCGTCGCTTCGGTGAAAACGGAGGCTGGCTGTCGGGTTGGGCGTGCGCGATCACATCGGTTCGGAGATGCTCCCACCCGTCGACCTCCGGGCCGAACCATCGTTGCATCTGAGCGCGCACGCGATCGACCAAGGCGGGCGACCCCGACCCCACGAGGTCCGACCCGTGACCGCTGGGACAGGCCGCGGCGATCAACGCCCGACCGTCCGACGAATACTCGGGTGCCACGTTCGTCATGACCGCCACGTTCAGCGCCGGGCCAGCGCCTTCGCCGTCGAGGGCAATCAGCCGATCAGGGAACGGCGGTCGGTCCGCTGCGAACCACACACACGACACGCCTCGCGACACGACCGGATCCAGGTCCAGGAGTTGCGCCGCTCTCGGGCCCTCGGTGGCCACAACCACGTGACGAGCAACCATTCGGGTGCCGTCCGCCGTCGTCACCAGTCCCGGAGCCACGGCACTCGCCGGCGTGTTCAAACGCACACAACCCGCCGGTAGCGCTGCAGCAAGCTGTGCCGGGATGGCGCCCATGCCCGCCGCGGGAACCGTGGACGAACCGGTGGCCAGGCAACGGAACACCACATCGAACATGCGACGGCTCGCCGTCAGCGACGCATCGAGTTGAATGCCACCGACGAGCGGCCGGAAGAACCGATCGATCATTTTCGGACTGAACCCATCGGCTCTGAGGGCCTCGAAGGTGCTGAGGTCCTCGCCCCGCAGGAGCGATTTCGAATCCGCGCGACGCAGCCGAAGCAGCAGCCGCGCCAGACGCATCTTGTCGGCCAGCGAACCAACCGGCGCCAACGCTGACGAGACCAGCGTCGCCGGTTGTCGGAGGGGATCACCAACACGGTGGAGGCGCTTGCCCGTCCAGACCAAGGCACCGGGATCGAACGCGCGCAGACGCAGCCGGTCGACATCGAGCTGCGCCGACACTTCCGGATAGGCGGTCAGCAACACCTGAAATCCGCGATCGAGATGGAACCCGTCCACATCATCGGTGCGTACTCTCCCGCCGACACGGTCAGATGACTCGAGTACGACCACGGACCGGCCGTCGGCAACAAGACGTCGAGCGGCCGCCAGGCCGGCGAGTCCTCCACCGACCACGATCACATCGGAGGTCTCGTCGGGCACGGTGCGAGCCTACGGCGCGTCCGGCGAGATCAACAGAATCGCCGTCACTGTGGGGCCCCCGGAGCGTGACGCCCCGGGGGATCCGCCAGTCAGGAGCGCTATCCCTTGGCGGTTGCCACGGTCTTTTTGGCCGTCCTCTTGGCGGTCGTAGCCGTCTTTGTCGCCGCAGCTCCTGCCGTATGTCGAACGGTGGTCGTCGCACGTTTGGCCTGAGTCGCCGTCGACCGCGCGGACTTCTTGGCGGTCGTCACCGTTCCCTTGGCGCCCGACTTGGTGGCGCGGACCGTCTTGTTCGCTCCCGCCTTCACGGTCCCGACCGTCTGCTTTGCTCCGTCGGTCGCAACGTCAGCTGCACGACGAACTCCTGTGGCGCGCTTGCGGGCCAAGGAGCTGCCGGTCGGAGAGGTCTTCGGCTTCTTCGAGTGCAAAATTCGCGCGGTGAGGTCCTGGACAGCGCTCACGCCGCCCTGGGCGATGCCGCTGATGTTGTCGCCGATACGGTCGACCACACCGGCAACTGCGCCCGTGACCATGTTTCCCGGGGGGGCGTCTGGAGACGTCGGATGGGGGTGAGTCGGCGCGGTCAGCTTGGCCTTCGCCAATGACTCACCAAGGTCGTCCAGTGCGGTGCGGCCGAGCTCCTTGCGAACGAGCGGGAAGAAGTCGTGCTCCTCCTCTTTCACGTGATGTCGCACGCTCTCGATGAGCACGGTGACCTTGGCGTCGAATCGTTCGTCGCCGGGTTGCATTTTCTCCAACTCGGACAGCGTCCACTTCACGATGTGGTGCTCTTCAAGGCTTTCCAGCGCGATGTCCTCGGTCTCGGGCACGGTGGCGCGAGCAACGGGGTAGAACACCAACTCCTCGATCGCTGCGTGGATCGACAATTCTTCGATGATTCGGTCCACGATCTGTCGCTTCTCGACGAGCGCTCTATCGCCCGCCTTCTCGAAGCGCTTGAACAGCGCCTCTACGGTTTTGTGGTCGTCTTTGAGCATTGTGATGGCATCCATGAAGGGAGAGTGCCCACATCTCGCATTGGTCAAACGTGGCGGCCGTCACGCCCGAGTCATCCGAGCGTCATCGTGTCGCGTCAGTCCGAGTGCCCCACGATCGAGCGGGTGACCCACCACTTCGCACCGAGGAACCAGCTGCTCGTCGCAGCGCTTGACGTCGTTCGGCGAGTCCAGATTCAGCCAATTCCCGCAATCATCGTTGCCTACCCCTGGGGGTACCTCTAAGATGACGGCATGGAACTTCCCGACGAGACGATCTCGGATCTGACCAAGCGATTGCGGCGAGTGGAGGGCCAGGTTCGGGGGGTCTCGCAGATGCTGGCTGATGGTCGGGACTGCCGCGACATCGTCACCCAGTTGTCAGCGGCGAACAAGGCGTTGGAGCAGGCGGGGTTCGTTCTCGTCGCCGCAGGCCTCACGTGGTGCCTCGAGGATCCTGAGCGATCCGCAGCGGAGGGCTATGAACTCAAGGACGTCCAGAAGATGTTCACCAAGCTGGCCTGACTCAGCTCCGACACCTCAGCTACTGGTCGTGATCGAGGTATCTAGCCACTGGCGCAGGGCGTCGGCGGGGAGCGCTCCGACTTGGCGGGCGATTTCGGCGCCGCCGGAGAACAGGACCATCGTCGGGATGCCCTGAACGCCGAGTTTGGCGGATACGCCTGGTGATTCGTCGACGTTGACCTTGACGACTCGCAAGGATCCGGCGCGTTCGATCGAGAGTTGTTCCAGGATCGGAGCCACAGCACGGCATGGTCCGCACCATGGTGCCCAGAGGTCCACGAGTACCGGCAGGGTCGATGCCGTGACGATCGTGTCGAACGTCGTTGCACCGGTCTCGATCAGCCACGGCAGGTCGGTGTGGCACTTGCTGCACCGTGGTCGGCCGACAGCATCGTCGGCAACACGATTTCTCGCGCTGCACCCTGGGCATTCGATCACGGTGGCGGTCATGTCAACCTCATTGTCGGGGCCGCACTACGGCCGCATGTTTGGACTATTCGCCGCGGAGCCGGCTGAGGAATCCTCGCCGCTCCCCGGGCGCTCCGGAGGCCTTCGATGCGGCCGTCGCTTCTCGGCAGTGGCATCGGTCCGCCTGAGGCACGTGGCCGAGCACTTGCTCGACATGGGCGCCGCAACCGGCCCAGGACGGACGCTGACATTTGGAACACGTTGTTGGTCTGCACATACCCCCTAGGGTATATGGCCCTCGTGGCTCGGTCAACGAGTTGGGATGTGGCGGATGTCATGGAGCGAGTGCGTCGAGCGCAGCGCGCAACTTGAGGCCGGCAGCCTCGGCCAGCTCCGCGAACTCGGCGCCGGCCATGAGCTCGAGAGGATCGACGATCGCGATGTGGGTTCCCCCGTCAGCGGACGGTTCGAGCACCACGTTGCACGGTAGGAGCAGGCTCGCCGAGGGGTCGATCTGGAGCGCCTCGTGGGCGAAGGTCGGGTTGCAGGCGCCGAGGATCTTCAACGGTGAGCGGTCGACGCCGATCTTGGCTTTGAGGGTGGCGGCGATGTCGATCTCGGTGAGGATGCCGAAACCCTGGGCGGCGAGGGCGGTGCGCACGGCGACCTCGGCGTCGGCCATGGGCAGGTTGATGGTCGTTTCGATGGCGTTCATGGATCATGCTTTCGTTGGGCGGTGGGAGCGGACAAGGCAGTCGATGGCGGTGGTGGTCCCCGTGTCGGTGTCGACGGGCCGGTGGACGCGTTCGGCTCGGTCGATCACGAGATCGGCAACTCCGGCGGCGGCGAGGTCGCGTCGGACATCCTCGGGCGTGTAGAGGACGGCGGGGTTCTGTGGTCCACCGGCGCCTTCGGTGAGGTTCAGGAGGTCGTGTCCGACGATGAGGAGGGTGCCGCCCGGGGCGATGTCGCGGGCGGCTCGAGCGAACGCTGCTCGGCGCTGCGGTTGGGGGATCTGAAGGTAGAACACCACGACGAGGTCGAACTGCTGGGGGCTCTCCCATGCAGTGACGTCGGCGGGGATCCATTCGACAGCGACGTGGTTCGATTCGGCGAGCGTCGCTGCCTTGTTGAGACCGACTCCGGAGAAGTCGACGCCCGTGGCGGTCCAGCCTTGGGTGGCGAGCCAGACGGCGTTTCGGCCTTCGCCGCAGGCGAGGTCGAGCGCCCGTCCCGGGACGAGGCCGTCGACTTCCGCCGGCAGGAAGCGGTTCGGGTCGGTCTTCCACACGAACTCGGCCGTGCCGTACCGTTCGTCCCAGTGGGCCGCGTCGCTCATGTCGGCAGCCCAGTCATGTCCGGGGCTCCGTCATGTCGGCAGCGCGGTGAGATCGGTGCCCGCGAACTCGTGGAACGCTGCCCATGCTCTCGGCCCGTAGACCGATGCCGTGCCGCCGTCCATGAGGAGCGCGACACCGAGCGCGTCGGCCACCTCGGCAGCGGTCGCTCCTCGGGCCACCGCGCCTTTGGCGTGATAGGCGATGCAGCCGTCGCACTGTTTCACCACCGCGATGGCGAGGGCCATGAGTTCTTTGACCTTGGAGGGGAGCGCCCCCTCCGCGACGGCGGCTTCGTGGAGTGCACCAAACCCGCCCCACACCTCGGGGCTGGCGGTGCGGAGTGATTTGGTCGGTTCGCGGAGGTCGGCGGCGACATCTCGGTAGTGGCCCATGGGTCCTCGGTTCCTCGGTTGGCGGCGTCAGCCAGCGTTTGCGGCATTGTGGTGGGTGTTCATGTGACCGTACGCCGGCGGGTTCCCCCGAAACAGAGGCCTTGGTCATCACGAGTCGGGTTTCCCGCCGTTGTTCAGGTGAGCTGGCGGATCAGGAACCAGATCGAGAATGCGACCAGCATCGCCCCGAACGCAGTCCTTGACCGTTCGGCGGGGATGCGTTGGGCGAGTTTGGCTCCGAGCATCGAGGCGGGGATGAGCCCGGCGGCGAAGCCGCCGGCGACGGTCCAGTCGATATGGCCGAGCGCCCAGTGGGTGGCGAGTGTCGGGATCGTCAGGATGCCGACGACGACCATCGAGGTGCCGGCTGCTTCGATGCTGCCGAGGCCGAGGACCAGAACGAACAGTGGGACCAGCAGGAACCCGCCGCCGTTGGCGAGCAGCCCGGTCAGCAGTCCCACGCCGAACGACGATGCGATCACGATCGGGGCGCTGCCCCGTCGGTTGGCGCATCGCTCCGATGATCCGGTTCGGTCCGGCATCAGCATGCGGGCTCCGATGACCAGTAGCAAGATGCCCGAGAGGATGAGGAGGCGGTCGCCGCCGACGAGCTTCGACGCGAGCGCCCCGAGGAGCGCTCCGGGGACGCCGCCGATGATGGCGAGTTTGGCGACCCGGCGGTCGAGGTTGCCTGCTTGCACATACTTGCGAGCACTGACGAACGCTGCGGGGATCATGGCCGGCAGGGGCGACGCCACCGCCGCCAGGCCCGACACGCCGAGCATGGCGAGCACCGGCGTCGCGAACGCCGAGCCGCCGGCGCCAAAGATCCCGAAGACCACGCCGACGCCTAAGCCAGCAAGCAGGTACTCGATCAACCTCATACTCCCACGCTATACCCCATGGGGTACCCTTGTATACCCCATGGGGTAGTAGTACACTGATGTCATGAACGAGAACCGGACGGGACCAACCGGCATCGATCTCCAGAAGGTGTTCCTCGAACTCCCATGACCACTCCCCCCACCTCAACCCTTCCCGTTCCCGAGAGGACGAACCAATGATCTTCGAGCAGTACGAACTCGGATGCCTGTCGCTGTTCAGCTATCTCATCGGTGACGAGACGACCGGCCGGGCCGTCGTGGTCGATCCCCAACGCGACGTGTCTCAGTACCTAGCCGACGCCGACAGATTGGGGCTCCGGATCGAACGCGTGCTTGAAACCCATTTCCACGCGGACTTCCTGTCGGGCCACCTCGAGTTGGCCGCAGCCACGGGCGCCGTCATCTCCTACGGCGACGAAGCCCACGCCGACTTCCTCATGGAGCCAATGGCCCATGGCCAGCAGCTATCCCTCGGCGACGTCAGGTTGGAAGTTCGTCACACACCAGGCCATACCCCTGAGTCGATCTCGATCGTCGTGTGGGAACACACCGAGGACACCGAGCCGTGGGCCGTCCTGACCGGCGACACGCTCTTCATCGGCGATGTCGGCCGACCCGACCTCCTCACGTCCATCGGCTGGACTGCCGATGGCTTGGCCCGCCGGCTCTACCGTTCGATCCACGACCAGCTCCTCACACTGCCCGACGACACCCGCGTCTACCCCGCCCACGGCGCCGGATCGGCATGCGGCAAGAACCTCTCGACAGCGAACTCGTCCACGATCGGCGAGCAACGTCGCACCAACTACGCGTTGCAGCCGATGAGTGAGGACGCTTTTGTCGAGGCGGTCACCCAAGGGCAATCCGTGGCCCCGCTCTACTTCGCGTTCGCCGCCGATTCGAACCGTCGCGAACGGGAGCTCCTCGACGACCACCGTGAGACTCCAGCGCTCGGCCTCGAACTCGCGCTCCGACAACAAGCGGAGGGCGTGGTGATCATCGACGCCCGCCCAGCCGAGGTGTTCGCGTCAGGTCACCTCCGTGGCTCGATCAACGTCGGCCTCGACGGACGCTTCGCCGAGTACGCCGGCGACGTTCTCCGCCCCGGCCAAGGCGTCATTCTCATCACCGAACCGGGACGCGAGAACGAAGCCCGCATCCGCTTGGCCCGCATCGGCTTCGACCATGTCATTGGTTCACTGGGCGACCTTGACGAAGCGCTCACCGCCCACCCCGAGCTCGCAGAACCAGCTCCCCGGGTGACGGCCACCGAACTCGCTGACTGGCAGCGCACCGAGGCCGACCTGCAGGTCGTCGACGTCCGCAACCCCGGCGAAGTCGAGGCTGGAGCGATCAAGGACTCAGTCAACCTGCCGCTTCCCCAACTGCTCGACCGTCTCGACGAACTCGACCCGAACCGACCGACCATCGTCTACTGCGCCGGCGGCTACCGATCCGCCACCGCCGCGTCGCTCCTGCGGGCACGGGGCTTCACCACCGTCGCCGATGTGTACGGCGGCTACGGCGCGACCTGCGTCATCGATGCGGATCAGGTCCGACCCGAGATCGAAACGACCGCGACGTCGGCATGATCTGCTCGATCCCGGAACATCCCGCCCGAACCATCATCAGCGATCGCTGATCGGCAGGTCCGGCTCCTCATTTCTCGACCCGCGGGCCCCAAGCCTCTCGTGGCGATGCCTCGTCGAACGGGAGCGGACGGCCGCCGCTACCCCGGCTCCAGCGAGGGCGGGCACCAGCGTCCCGAGCGCTCGGTATGCCACCGTCGCGGCGAGGCCACCGGCAAGGGGAACCCCGAATCGGTGGAGGACCACCGGAATCACGCCTTCCACGAGGCCCAGTCCGCCCGGCAGCAGCGGGATCCAACTAGCCATAGTTCCGACCGTCGCAGCGAGGACCACGACCTCGAAACTCAGGTGGATGCCACTGGCGGTGCATGCGGCCCACAACGCAGCTGCGTCAACCAGAACGGCCGCAGCCGAAACCGCAACCAACCGGAGCCTGTTGGTAGGCCGACCGACGATATTCATCGCCGCGCCGTGCCATGCCGTTGCGGCCTGGCGGCGATCAGCCGGGGCCGGTCCCGGCCGGCCGAATCGCAAGGCCCCGAGGATCACCGCGGCCCGCTCCGCCGACGCCGGACGGCGAGCGAGGCCGGCTGTGACCGCCAGCAGGACGATCACCAGGACCCCGGCGAGAGCGAACGGCCAGGACTCAGCCCATGCCAGGTGCCCCACCGAGACAACCACGACCAGATTGATCGCCGTGACAGCGTAGAAGGTCCGTTGAGCAAACCATTCCGAGAGACCCAGGGTGAGTCGCGCCTGTTGCTTCGAGCGCCCTCGACTCCGAAGATCGCGCGCAGCGAGCGCCAGGCCCTCGGCCGGTGCAGCAGGGGTGACGGCACCGAAGCCGAACACAACGAAGCTCAGGCCGAGGGCGGCCCCCACTGAGATCGGACCCGATCGACGTGCTAACCACCGGATCTGCAGGCCGTACAACCCGATCCGAACGAAGGCTGCCAACGCCACCGCGGCGAGCCAACCCGGCCGCATCTGGCGCATCGAGTCGCCGGCATCAGCGAGGCCACCGGCGGTCGAGACCACGAACCACACGGCCAGGGCGCCCACGCCGACCCCGACGACCAACCGCGCCGTCGGCAGCCGATGCCGAGTCGATGACGACGCATCGACGTCCTCAACCTTTCGCCCGCTTGATGATCCCAACGATACCCCCTGGGTCACCTAGATATACCCCTACGGGTATTGTAGGCGGCCGTTCCGAGGTAGCGCCACGAGGACGACATCGACGGAACCGGTCGAGTCGGCGGCGAGCGATTCGGCCGCAGCGGCCACGCAAGCGCTGCAGATCACGATGTCGCGATGCAGCTTGGAGTGGCCCGGCCGGTCAGTGATCAACATGGCTGATGCTCCGCCCGTGGCGAACGTGGCGCCGCAGTTGTCGCACGACCAGAAGCCGTTACCGTCAGGCGGGCCGATGTGCACCTGGTGCGCCCGTGCCTGCGTTTCGAGGTGCAGCGACAGCGGCTCGGGGATGGCCGCCTGGATCAGCGCGTCGAGTTCCGGATCCGGAAAGCTCTCGAGGTACTCGGCGAGGAACCGTTGGGCCTGTGCTGTCTCGGTTCGTTCTTCGGGGGTCAGATGGTGTCCCGGGTGGGCCTCGCCGCCGTCGGTCAATGTGTCGGCGTCGTACCGCGCCGTCAGCACCCGGTCGGCCCGGTGGTCGGCCGTCCATGATGCTGCCGCGGAGCGGGCGTCGATGAGGTCGCGGTGGGTGTCGAAGTGGAGTCGCCCACCGGCTTGGAGGTGCGCTCGGAGTGTTGTCGGTGCCATGGCATTCCGTTCAGGTGAAGATGATGTGGCCGCCGGCGGCCTGCTCGTAGAACTCTCCGACGGTGATGATGTCCTGCACTTGGTCGATGAAGTCGGATTTCTCCATCTTGAACAGATCGACCGATGCCTTGCAGGCGAACATTCCGGCGCCGGTGTCGGCGATCATCTCGACGAACTCGGGGATCGACGGGATGTCGAGTTCCTCGATCTGTTTCGACATCACGTGCGTCATGACTGAACTCATGCCGGGTAAGCCGCCCAGCCAGGTGGCGACGTGGAGGCCGGGGTTACCGACGGTGGCGACCTTGATGTGTTCGTGACGGATCTTGTGGATGGCGTCGAGACCGAAGAAGGTGAAGAAGAGGTTGGCTTCGATGCCTTCGGCGCGTGCGCCGTTGGCCATGATGAGTCCGGGGTAGATCCCTTCGAGGGACCCCTTGGAGATGATGATCGATACCTTCTCGATCGGTTCGGAGTTCATGGGTTCGGGTCCTTCGTGGTTCGGGTCGGTTGGTGGGGTCGGTCAAATGCAGCCGCGAGGCTTGGGAATGCCAGCGATGCGGGCGGCGATCTTGGCGGGGCCTTTCGGGAACAGCTGGTAGAGCTCCTTCACGGTCACGCCGGACGTCTTGCCAAGGACGCGAACCGTGGGCCCGGTGCCTTTCTCGGCGAACTGGTCGCGCATGAAGTGCAGGACCGTCCAGTGCTGGTCAGTGAGTGGGTCGATACCTTCGGCGGCCGCGAGCTCGGGGACCATCGCCTCGGTCCACTGGGCAGGGTCGGTGAAGAATCCGTCGTCGTTGACTTCGACGTCGGTTCCGGCAACGTTTTTGGTTGGCATCTCGTCAGGCTCCTTGAGTAGATCGGGCGGTCAGGTGGGTGGGTGCTGTTTGCCAGCGGTGGGCATGTCAGAGCCGAGGCCGGGGATGTCGCGGCCCGGGAGCAGGACGTGCCAGTAGAACCACTGGAACATGAGCTTGCCGAGGTGGTTCATCCGCGACTCCTTGAGTAGCGGCATCCCGATCGCGGCCGGGAAGTGACCGGGGAGCGGTTCGGTGTCGTAGTTGAAGTCGATGAGCATCGCCTTGCCGAAACCGGTCTCGATGAAACAGTTGGCGTGGCCGTCGTAGGACGCGTCGAGGGTCTCGCCAGCGAGGAACCGCCGAATGTTCTCGACGAGTACATCGCCTTCGAAGTGTGTCACCGACCCGGCTTTCGAAGCCGGCAGCGAGGTGGCATCGCCGACGGCGAACACGTTGGGCTTCACCGTTGACTGGAGCGTGTGGGGATCGGTGGGGACAAAGTTGAGCTCGTCGCCCAACCCCTCGGACCGAGCCACGTAGGGCTGGCCCCCATGCAGGGGGACGACCACCGCCAGGTCGAACGGGACCTCGCGCTCGTCGTAGGAGACGAGACGTCCGCCAGCGCTGTCGACCTCGCCGGTGTTGAACTCAGTCACGAGTTCGATGTCGCGCTCGGACAGCATGCCGCCGAGTGTCTTCGCCGCCACCGGTTTGGTGAATGCTGCGTCGAGGGGTGTGACGTAGGTGAGCTCGACGCGGTCTCGGATTTTGCGGTCGGTGAAGAACCAGTCGGCCAGAAAGCAGAACTCCAACGGAGCGACCGGGCACTTGATCGGCATGTCCACCACGTTGATGACCACCCGACCGCCGTCGAACCGGGCCAGCGCCCGCTCGAGTCGTGTGGCGCCGTCGAGGGTATAGAAGGAGTGCACCCGCTCGGGTTCGACAGGGTCGGCCAAGCCCTCGGTCTCTTCGGGGACCAGCGTGGCACCCGTCGCGACCACCAGCACGTCGTAGGCGAGGTCACAGCCGTCGGTGAGGTGGACCGTGTCGGTTGCAAGGTCGACTCGATCAACGGAGCACTGTCGGTAGCCGATGCCGTCGTGGATCTGGCGCGCCCGCGGCCGCACGATGTCCTCCGCGTGGGCGAGCCCGAACGGTATGAACAGCAGTCCGGGTTGGTAGACGTGCTGGTCGTCTTGGTCGACGACGGTGATCGATGCAGCGGCTTCCGGATACGAGGCTCTGAGCCGGTTGGCCGTGAGCGTTCCGCCAGTACCGCCACCGAGGATGACGATGCGATGAGCCATATGGGTCCTCGTCGTTACGGCGCGCTGGCTCAGCTGCGGGTGAGGATGACTTTGAGGGCGCCAGTCTCGGCGGCCCGGCCGAACACGTCGTAGGCCTCCTCGAATGCGTCCATCGCGAAGTGGTGCGTCACGAAACGACCGGCGTCGAGCTGATTGCTCGTCATCAACTTGAGCAACGTTGGAGTCGAGAATGTGTCGACAAGGCCGGTCGTGATGGTCACGTCACGAATCCAGAGATCCTCGAGGTGCAGCGTGGCCGATTCGCCGTGCACCCCGATATTGGCCACATGCCCACCCGGACGGATCAACGTTGTCGCGAGTTCGAACGTCGCGGGTACGCCAACCGCCTCGATCGACACATCGGCACCGAGCCCACCGGTGAGCCCAGCAATGATCTCCTTCGGGTCCTCATTCGAGTTGTTGATAGTGATATCCGCACCAAACGTCTTCGCGAGTTCGAGACGGACATCGGCCTGGTCGATGGCAATGATGTGACTCGGGCTGAACAGCTTCGCGCTCATGATGGCGGCCAGACCGATCGGTCCCGCGCCCACAACGGCGACCACGTCACCAGGACGCACCGTGCCGTTGAGCACCCCGACCTCGTAACCGGTCGGAAGAATGTCGGCCAGCATCAGCAGGTCCTCGTCTCTCACACCTGCAGGCGCCGGGTACGTCGACGTGTCCGCGAACGGGACTCGCACGTACTCGGCCTGGGTGCCGTCGATCTTGTGACCGAGAATCCAACCACCCCCGCCGAGGCACTGGCCGTAGCGGCCCTCACGGCAAAAGCGGCACGCTCCGCACGCCGTGATGCACGACACCAACACCCGATCACCGACCTTGACGTTCTTGACCCCAGCGCCGATTTCGGTCACCGTACCGACCGCCTCGTGACCGAGGATCCGCCCGTCGGTCACCGCCGGGACATCGCCTTTGAGGATATGGAGGTCGGTACCGCAAATGGTCACGGTATCGACCTGCACAATCGCGTCAGTGTCATCGATCAACTCCGGATTCGGAACGTCCTCCCACGCCATCACTGCGGGACCGTGATACACGAGTGCTTTCATCGGGATGCCTCCGTAAGGTGTTCGATACCCCCAACGGTATTGAATCCACAGGGCGCCCAACAGAGGCGAAGGTCCCGACCCGGGCCCCCGCTCGTGCGGCGTGATGACTCGCGAACACAGAACTTCACGCGGAAGCGCAAGGGTTCCGGAGAGCCGGCCTCGGTGAAGATCGCCCACGTGCGGACCATGGACAACGGTCAGGCTGTCGCCTTGCACCAGCACGTCGACACCGCCAGGCTCCGCGAGCTCAGCTGAACTTCACAACGTTGTGGGCGTGGAGGGATTCGAACCCCCGACATCTGCCATGTAAAGGCAGCGCTCTCACCAACTGAGCTACACGCCCCTTGAGCCACACTTGGTGAGCACGGGACGGTTCATCGTAGCGATCGACGCCCCGAACGTTCGATTGCAGCCCATGCCGCGAGGGTCTCGGGCTGCAACTCGGGTAAGTCGTCGGGGTCGAACCATGCGACCTCGACGATCTCGACTGAGACGGGTCGGGCAGCGTCGGGGTCGACGTTCGGCAACGGTTCAGCAAACAACACGATCTCGACGCGCTGAGTGGGCGCCTCCACGACCACCAAGGGCTCGCCCACGATGCGCACACCCAGCCCTACTTCCTCGTGCGCCTCTCTCACCGCAGCATCCTGGGGCGCCTCGCGGCGATTCACGAACCCTCCTGGTGTCGCCCAGCCCTGCTTGTAGGAATGTCGAACGAGCAGCACGCGGCCGTCGGCCCGGAACACGAACGGGATGGTGCCAACGGTGTAGCTCGGTTTGAGCAGACGGACCGCTCGATAGCGGATGGGTGTGGGGAGCCATCCATAGAAGCGCAGGAACCAGCGGTACAACACGTCAGCGCCGACTCATCGACCGGGGAACATTCGACGAGCACCGAGAAGCGCCCGGTGAAGCTCGATGGTGCCGCCGACCACTGGGGCACGGCGCGCAGCGTGTTCCAGTATCAAGAGTTCCCGATCGTCGACGTCGGTGACCACTCCCCCCGCCTCGGTCACGACCAGCATGGCCCCGAGGTAGTCCCAGACACCATGGTTGGAGTTGGTGCAGTCGAGGTAGCCGTCGATGGCCCCTTCGGCCACCAGACACATATCGAGCGCTGCCGCTCCCAACGCCCGGAACTGCCCCCACCCGAAATGCACCGGCGAGTGGCCGTTCATCGCAATCACCGCCGACGAAAGATCGGTCGTCTCCGACGCTTGTATCCGCACACCGTTCCGATACGCACCTTGGCCGCGTACAGCGTGATAGCGAACGCCTGTCGCCTGGTTCACGACGAGCGAGGCGCGCACACCATCGGCGTCGACCGCCGCGAGGCTCGTTGCGTACCACGGGATCCGTCGGCTGGCGTTGGTGGACCCGTCGACTGGATCGACGACGACGCAGATCTCTCGCTCGGGATGATGTCGACCGCTCTCTTCGGACAGCACCCCCAGTCCAGCGTCGATCAGCACGCGGCAGGCGACTGGGTCGGCGACCAGATCCAGTCCGTATTGATCGTCACGGTCGCCGGCCGCCCGCCACTCCGTGATCGACGTCAACGACTCGGCAACCGCTGTGGCGCAGTCGTTCAGTGTCGCCATCAATGCCTCGTCGTTCACACGGTCACTCTAGGATCTCAACGATGGCGCTGATCGACGTCCCCGGATTTGTGGCCGACCTCAAGGACCATGCCCAACGGCATGGGTTCCATGTCCATGACGAACGGCATTTCGTCGAGTCGTACTCCATGCGACAAGCGTGGGAAGTGGATCTCCACCCCGAAGAAGGCTGTGGCGGCCCGCTCGATCTGCACCTGTCCTTCGAAATCGAACCGCGGATCGTGTTCGCGTTCGAGGACCAGGTCCTCGATCTCCCCGAGGACGCAGAGCCCGAGGACCGCTACACCTGCCCCCTGATCTTCACATGGTCGATGCCGCCGCTCGGCAACTGCCCAGACCTGTTGGTGTTGGCCACCGAGCTGGCGGGGACTGGTGGCACGGAGCTTCCTCTCGAGGTGTCAGCCATCGATTCCTTCGCGTCGGTCACCGACGCCGCCGAACGGACGCTGACCATCGTTGGCAGAGTCGACGTGTCGTTGAGCCAGATATTCATGGGAACCGAAGACCTCTGCGACACGCTCGAGCGGTGCCTCGACGTCAGCCGATATCTCCTCGAACGCGTCGATCGGTGGCTGGAGTCAGCCACCTGACCTCACCCGGCGATGAAAACCGACGCGAATTGCATCCGTTCGACGCAGCGCCTGCGAATACATTCTCGTGACCCAGCTCGCCCTTGCTCCGACAGCGTCGGAGGTGACAACTGAGAGGTACCCGATGACGGGTCGCTATTTGAGCGTCGTGCCGGTCTATCCTGCCCTCGTGGACCAGCAGCCCGCTGTCGAGCAGATCGAGCGCGACGAGGATCCACTCGTCGCGGGGCTTCGCTCTGGGGACGACGCCGGCCTCAAGGCCATCTACGACGCTCACGGCAAACTCGTGTTCTCCTACTGCCTCCGCACGCTTGGTGCCGAGATGGCCCGAGACGCCACCCAGGAGGTGTTCTTGGCAGCCTGGAAGTCTCGAGATCGCTATCGCCCCGAAGCCGGGTCGATCCCGGGTTGGTTGCTGGGGATTGCGCGGTACAAAGTGATCGATCAGACCCGATCAGCCGCCAAAGCTGGCATTTCAACCGACGACGACCTCGAACCGACGACCGGCGCCTTTGCCGCCTTTGGTTCAGCTGATCGCACGGCCGAGCGAATGTTGCTGGTCGAAGCGCTCCGCCAGCTCCCCGAACGCTCACGCACGATGGTGACCATGGCGTTTCTCGATGATCTGACTCACAGCCAGATCTCTGAAAAATGCGGGGTACCACTCGGTACCGTGAAGTCAGACATTCGGCGAGGCCTCGAACGCCTCCGACTACACCTGGAGGGTTTCGATGACGCAGCAAGATCGTGACGACCTCTCGGCAGACATTCTCGACGGACTCCTCCCCCGCCACGAGATGGATTATCACGCCACGGCGATGGCCGACGACTACGCCCGAATCCGGTCGATCCTTCTCGAGGCCGACCACGCCGAGCTCGCAGAGCCCCCGGCGGACCTCTGGGGCAGCATTTCGGGAGCAGTCGCCATCGAGCGTGATCGGCCGGTGGTTCTCAAGGGAGTCGATACTGCCGCGTTCGATACTGCCGCGTTCGATACCGCCGCGTTCGATACCGCCGCGTTCGATACCGCCGCGTTCGATACCGCCGCGTTCGATACAACTTCAGCCGGGACAGCGTCTGCGCTGAGCAATGTGGTGCCGATCTCGTCCCGACGCCGCTGGAAGCCCATTGCGGCCGCTGCCGCAGTACTTGCTTTGGCCGGCGGAATCGTTGCCGTTGCCGACAACCTCGGCGACGAGCCGACCAAGGAGATCGCTTCGGGTCCCGTCGTGTTGAGCGCCGCGCAGCTGAATCGCTTGGAGGGCGACGCCGGCGAGGGTTCGGCCAAGCTCGTCAAAGTGAACGGCGAGACCCATCTCGTGCTGACCACAGCACAGATGCCCGCCCCCCCGTCCGGACACTTCTACGAGCTCTGGCTGCTCCACAGCGATGGCTCCCCGCCAACGTCGTTGGGTCAGATGGACGGCTCGGCTGGTGCCCCGAAGGATCTGGAACTGGTGCTCCCTCCCGGAGTCGATCCGGCGACTGCCCCAACTGTCGACATCTCGCTGCAAACCGAGGGAAGCAACCACGTCCACTCAGGACACAGCCTGTTCCGTGGTTCCCTCGCCTAGCGAGCCAACGGCTGAGCGTCACGTCATGTTCCACGACGACGCCTGGATCGATCCTCGATCCGACAGCACTGGCGCTCGGCATCACGCTCGTTGTGCAACCCCTTGACGGGCGAGGGCGCAGATCCTGTCGCTCTCGGAGCGCGCCACGGGCCGCCCCCGAGGGAGCGGCCCGTCGCTCAGTAGCTGAACCAGCTACCAGTCCTTAGAGGGTGGCGGAGTTGCCGCTCTGGCCAGTGGCCCCAGCCGTACCGTTCACACCAGTCGTGCCACCGGCACCACCAGTTCCACCGGCACCGCCGGAGTAGGTCACACCCGCAAGTGACGAGGAGCTCGTCTTGAGGACGACGCCGTAGCTCGGCCCACCTGCGCCACCGCCGCCCGCACCGGCATGGCCGCCACGACCGCCGACACCACCGTTACCACCAGCACCGCCGTTGCCGCCGTTGTTGCAGTCGCCGTAGTCCTGACCAGTGTTGTCGTTGTTGCAGAGGCCTTCGCCGCCGCCGCCGGCTGAGCCGCCGGGTTGGCCGGTGCCGCCGGCTCCACCGTTGGCGCCTGCTCCACCGGTCGCGCGGTTCACGGTGACCGACGTGATCGTCGGGCTCGAGTTGTACACGAGGATGCCGATCGAGGCTCCGCCAGCAGCACCACCCGTGCCAGCGTTGGGGGCGCGAACGCCACCCTCACCGCCCGAACCGCCGCCAGCGCCCATGTCGTCGTTGGACTCGTCGGAGCCGCCGCCGCCGCCGCCGCCGCCGCCGCCGGTCCCGTCAGCGCCCAGTGACCCGCTTCCGCCGGACCCACCTGACACGGTCCACAAGCCGGAGCCGTTGACCGCCCCAGTTGACGAAGCACCAGCGATGCCACCATTGCCGTCGACGACCGCTCCTGCTGTACCGGTTCCGCCGTTACCGCCGTTGTTAGAGCCAACACCGGCGCCGCCGCCGCCGCCGGCTGCACCGCTGCCACCGTTGGATCCCGACAGGCCGCTCATGGCGTTGTAGTCGTAGTTGAAGAAGGCACATCTGGTGTCCTGTGAACCGCCTTGGCCGCCAGCGCCGCCCGCTCGTCCGCCACTGCCGACGCCGCCGCCGCCCGGCTTGCGAGCCGTGTCGCAGACCGAGCCGGTTTCACGTGAGTTAGCACCACGGCTGCCACCAGTCGCCGCCGCGCCCGTCGCGCTGGAGCCATTGGAACCAGCCGGGGTGCCAGCACCACCGGCGCCGGCGTTGACGATGACCGATGACAACGTGAGGTTCGTGCCCGAGTTGCGAACGACGATGCCGTAGCTCGGCAGCCCAGCGCCCGCCGCAACGCCGTTGACCGTGAGCTCGGTGATGGTCGTCGAGGCCGACAAGCTGTCGGCGATGATTCCCACCGGGGCACCACCGACACCAGCGTCGGTCGATGCTGCCACCGTTGCCAGGATGCTGCCCGAGGCGGAGCCGCCGCGGAGGAAGTTCTGCCCGAAGCCGCCACGGACGTACTTGCCCGACGTCATCGTGAACTTCGAGTAGCTGCCGCCGGCGACGAAGACGTACTGCCGGCCGAGTGAGCCGGCCTTGGTAAGGCCCCCGGCGATCGTCGCGCACGGTGAACCGATTGAGATACAGCTGTTGGTGTCGTTGCCGCCCACGGACTTCACGAACACGGTGGCGTTGATGTCGCCATCGACACCGTCACAGTTGGAATCGACGCCCGCAGCGTCAAGCGGATCTGCAGCGCCCGGCTTGATGGACGCATTGGTGTCATCGCAGTCGGTCGGGGGCTGTACGCCGTCGCCGTCGTCGTCGATGTACACCGTGATGGTCAGCGAAACGGTGGTGCTGTTCACGCCGTTGTCGTCGGTGACGAAGAGCGTAGCTGTGTAGGTGCCGACCGGGTAGACGTGCGAGGGGTTGGCGGCAGTCGAAGTGGTGGAGTCACCGAATGCCCAGAAGTACGAGGCCACGGTGCCGTCGGGGTCGACGGACGACGACCCGTCGAAGGCCACCGTCAAGGGACGGGCGCCGGTCTGCGGCGCGGCATTCGCCACTGCGGTGGGCGCCACGTTGGCAATCACTGTGATCGTGACGGTGTCGATGTCTGTGCCACCGTCATCGTCGGTCACCGTCAAGGAGGCCACGTAGGTGCCAGCCGAGGTGTAGGTGTGCGTGGGGTTGGCGGCGGAAGAGCTCGTGCTGTCACCGAAGTCCCACGCACGGCTGACGATGGTGCCGTCGGGGTCGGTGGAGCTGGCCGAGTTGAAGGTGACGAGGCGGGGTTCTTTACCAGTGAGCGGCGTCGCACTCGCAACGGCGTTGGGAACCTGATTCGGGGTGACCGTGACCGTGGTGGTCGCCGTGTTGGTGCCGCCAGCGTTGTCGGTCACTGTGAGCGTGACCGTCTTCACGCCAGCCGTCGCCCACGACTTCGAGGGATTGGCCTGGGTCGACGTGGTGGAGTCACCGAAGTCCCAGAGGTAGCCGACGATCGTGCCGTCGGAATCGGTGGACCCCACCGAGCTACAGGCCACAGCGACGTTGACCTTCTCGGTGCTGGGTGTGCACGCCGCGGCCGCGACCGGAGGCACGTTCGGAATCGGATTCACATCGATGTTGATGGTGGCCGTATCACTCGCCCCGTTGTCATCGGTCACGGTGAGCGTTACCGGGTAGGTGCCGACCGCTCCGAACGTGAAGGACGGCGTAATCGTGGCCGCGTTGGTGTTACCGCCGCCGAAGTTCCAGAGGAACGACGCGATCGTGCCGTCGGAATCTGTGGAGAGGCTGCCGTCGAAGTTGACGGTCAGCGGGACCTGCCCGGCAGTCGGGGTGCCATTGGCGACCGCAGTCGGCACCACGTTGGCGTTGACAACGATCGTCAGTGTCTTGACGTCAGTTGCGCCGTTGTCGTCGGTCACCGTGAGCGTTGCGGTGTACGAGCCAGCGGCGGTGTAGGTGTGGCTCGGGTTGGCGGTTGCGTTCAGTGCGCTCGCGTCGCCGAAATTCCAGGACCGACTAGCGATGGTGCCATCGGGATCGGTCGACCCAGCCGACGAGAATGCCACCGTCAGCGGCTCCTTGCCGGAGGTTGGCGTGGCGCTGGCCGCCGCTGAGGGCGCTTGATTGGCGTTGACCGTGACGGTCGCCGTGGCCGTGTTGGTCGAGCCCTGGTTGTCGGTCACGGTGAGGCTCGAAACATACAGACCAGCCGACACATAGACGTGACTGGGGTTGGCGGTCGTATCGAGCGGAGAGCCGTCGCCGAAATTCCACGAGTAGCCGGTGATCGTTCCATCAGGGTCGTTCGATCCAGCGGACGACAGTGCCACGGTCAGCGGCTCCTTGCCGCTCGTCGGGGTAGCCAACGCGACGGCAACCGGAGGGGTGTTGGCAGCAACGTTGATGATCTGGCTGGCTGTGCCGGTCGCCCCACCGTTGTCGGTGACCGTCAGGAAGGCGGTGAACGCTCCGGAACCGGTGTACGTATGGCTGGGCGAGGGAAGCGTCGAGAGCGGGCTGCCGTCGCCGAAGTTCCACGAATAACTAGCGATGCTGCCGTCAGAATCGACGGATCCTGCGGACGAGAACGCCACGGTCAGCGGCGCAATGCCGCTACTCGGGGTCCCGTTGGCAACCGCCGTCGGAGCGACGTTGGCTGGCCCGCCACCCCCACTCGGGGCACAGGCGGCAGCGGCAAAAGCCACCACCGCGAACAATGCAACAGACACAGACCACTTGCGTGACATACGAGTCCCTCCAAAGGACGCTCCGCGATCGCCTACCACGGAACGAAATGACAATAACCGAAAGTTGTCGTGGCGACAAGTGTCACACCAGGAACATCAAGCGGTCGTTCCACTCCGCGACGCCACGTTCGCCGGACGCGCGGTCCGAGCCCTGTCGGGATCGCCTGCCGCGCCAGCCTGCTCGCCCATTTCGTAGACATCCGAAGCGCGACCGACGATGAGGGGATCGAGCTCGCCGATTCGTTCGAGGCTCTTTCCGGTGTACGGCATCATGTGGAGGACGTAACGGATCGCGTTGAGCCGCGCCCGCTTCTTGCAGTCGGACTTGATCACGGTCCACGGTGCTTCCGAGGTGTCGGTGCGGAGAAACATCGTCTGCTTCGCCCGCGTGTAGTCGTCCCACTTATCGAGCGATGCGACATCGATGGGCGAGAGCTTCCACTGCTTCAACGGATGCAGCTGACGTTCGTCGAACCGACGACGCTGTTCATTACGGCTCACGGAGAACCAATACTTGATCAGATGGACGCCACTGGACGTGAGGTTTCGTTCGACCTCAGGTGCCTGTCGGAGGAACTCGGCGTACTCGTCGTCGGTGCAAAACCCCATCACCCGCTCGACGCCCGCCCGGTTGTACCACGAGCGATCGAACAGCACGATTTCACCGCGCGTCGGTAGATGCTGCACGTACCGTTGAAAGTACCACTGACCTTTTTCCGCGTCCGTCGGCTTCTCGAGGGCCACGACCCGAGCGCCCCGAGGATTGAGGTGCTCCATGAAACGTTTGATCGTGCCGCCCTTGCCCGCCGCATCTCGACCCTCGAAGAGGATGACCAAGCGCTGGCCCGACTCCTTCACCCACGCTTGAAGCTTGAGCAACTCGACCTGCAACTGGTACTTCTCGGCCTCGTACGCCTTGCGCGTCATCAGATTTCGATAGGGGTAGACGCCGCTGCGCCAGTGCTCGACCAATTCGTCGTCGGAGTTCAGCGGGATCTTGCCGTACACGGGCGCGTCCTGGTGCAAAAGCGTCGAACGCACCCAACGGAGTTCATCGGGCGACGTGCCGGCGAGCATGTCGTCGAGCCATTCGGCCACCTCACGCATCTCCTTGCGGTCGGCGCGGGACAACACGTCGCGGACCACGTTCAGTTTCGAACTTGCTGCCCCGACGATCGCGTCGTTGACCACATGTCGCTCGATCCCCACCGGCGTCAGATCGGCTGCGATGTCGCCGTCAACGACCAGACGGGTATTCGGATCGGCTGGTTTCGACATCGAACCTGAACCTTACTTTCGACAGGATGACCGGCGGGCAGCACACGGTGTTTGCTCGGCCTGGTAGCGGTGGTCCTCAACGAGCTTGAGCGGGTCACAGGCGCTCGCTATGTCGACCACGCGATGTTGATCTTCGACGACCACGTGGTGCCGGTGATGGTGCCGCGTCACCCGAGTGGCGGTATGGGGGCACTCGTTCAGCGGAACGGTGTACACGGGCTTCGACTCTGCGATGGTCACGGTCACGAGCCACCCTCCCCGGTGAACCGCGCTGGTTCGCGCTAGGAGGGTGAACGGTAGCAGGACGCGGCAATGCAACAGCGGGGCCGAACGTCATATCGAGGGGTGGTGGCAGGGCCCCGTCGGGCGACGCCGTGACACCGCCGCCGCAGAGTGGCTCTTCGCCAGAGACCCGCACGAACAACCCGATCGAGGCCGACCGTTTCGACGCAAACCCAGAATCAAGCGACGGGTCGCTCGTCTGGCCACTCCGCTCGCCTTCAGCCGTTCGACTGCGGCGATCAGCGGAGGAAGATCGTGTTCGACCGTCGCCGTGACAATCTCATGATCGGTATCAAAGTAGCGGTGCGCCAGATGGTCCCGCAGACGGGCGACGTCCGCCCAAGGGGTATCTGGCTCGTCCGCCAACAGCTCCGGATCGATGTCCTTGACTGCTTCGCCGATCTCGATGAGCCGCACCCGGACCGCATCGAAGACAAGCCCGTCCGCCAACGTCCCCCCGCTGGAGGTGCGACTCGATCGCCGCGCCTGCTGCCAGCACATCCGCGAGTCGTTGCTCATCGGTCCTCACAGCGGTATGGCTTCAGCGAGCGCCTTCGTCGCGAGTCCAGACTTCAGGTTCGCGGCAGGAACGACGTCGATCTCGCGCGCCAGGAGGTCCGAGATTTCTCGCTCCAGTCCGATCAGGCCGACGAGACCCACACCCGGTGCGAGATCGACCCGCAGTGTGTGCCCGGAGGCCTCGACCAGCTTGGTCAACATCGACAGTCCTGGTTCGCGTCGACCGCTCTCGTATGCGCTGATGACCGGCTGCGACACATGTGCTCGACGAGCCAACTCGACCTGAGACAGACCGGACCGACGCCTCGCCTCTCGCAGAACGCACCAGCACTGTCCGATCGTCTATGAGCACAACGGTGTCATCGCATGACAGGGGAAACTCGTCCGTTGCGTCCGGGGAAGCTCCGCAGTGATCACGTGCGTGAAGGTGCCGGGCGAGGGTGACCCACGTGTGAGCGATCAGGGAAATGTTGGATTTCGAGGCGGGTGACCGTGCCCAGTGACCCCAAAGCCCCGGAACAATATGGTGGGCCCGGCTGGGATCGAACCAGCGACCGAGGGATTATGAGTGCGATTCAGAGCGTCCGCCGGGTA
>Ga0335397_10001749_pt1 | contig 29595 bp, 29 predicted proteins | sample MAT04_FD_205740 | JGI IMG/M metagenome (GOLD analysis project Ga0335397, IMG submission 205740) | Freshwater microbial communities from Lake Fryxell liftoff mats and glacier meltwater in Antarctica - MAT-04 (spades assembly) (version 2) ... | reverse complement strand
CTCGTGACCGCGCTTTGGGTTGGCACTACTTCGGACGTTGACTCTGTCCCTTGAGCAGAAACAGGCTCGGACGTGTCGGTTGCGGCGGCGGAGCCAAGGATTGTGTGAGAGTCCAGATAGGCGAGTCGCTCAGGGGTTAGAGTCCGCTCCTTGAGAAGTACCGCCGCACTCTCAGGCAGATAAATATCGGTGCTCAGATCAAACGGCAAGCCTTTATAAAAAGCGACAAAGAGTCTGACCGATGTTGCGCCGATCTCAAACTCGCTGGTTGAGTAAATTTCTTCAAGACCTTTGACCGCGAAAGTGGCGGGGATGTTGCTTTGAATATTGAAAGCTTGCGCGAGAACTGCTGGCGGGATGCCCAAGTTTTTTTCAATGTCACCAAAGGTGTACGAGCCGCGGATGTCGGCAGGATTGCTCTGCCCCGCAAATTCGCCCTCGGTGAAGGTGGCGGCTTCTTTGCTGGATGATGTCTGCCACCAGCCCAAGGTGCTTGTAATTGCGATGCCGCCAAAGAGGATAACGAAAATGATCGCGGCCAGCGGTTTGGATGTTAGGTTCATTTGATGCCTCCTGCGTTGAACAAAACAGTTTTGGCGACGGGGCAAATGGCTTCGGAGGTACATTCGAGACACGAAATGCACTGGTGGTCGCGGACAGTTTTCACCGTGTCAACAGGAATGTTCATCGGGCACATGATCGAGCAGGCGCCGTCGGCTTTGCAGGTTGATTCAACGCGCCGAATTTGAAAGACGCGAAAGAGATTGGTGATGCCGAGCACTGCTCCGTACGGGCAGGCGTATTTGCACCACGGGCGTTCCACGAAAAGGGAGAGCAAAAGTGTAACCACCAAAATGATAACGCCGCCGATGGCGACTTCGCTTGTCCAGAAGTTGAAGAGCGCAAAATATGGATCGTACTCGCCAAAGATCAATGTGCCGCTGGTGGCGGTGACGTAGATCACCCAGGCAAGCACCAGATAACGCAGGTAGCGCAGCACGTTATCAAGTTTTGTGGGGACGAAGTGATTGTATTTGCGCTTGAAGATTTTATGCCCAAGTTTGGCAACCCATTCCTGCACCGTCCCAAGCGGACAAACCCAGCCGCAGAAAACAGGTCCAAACAAAATGGATAGCAGGAAGCCGAGGATCATCAGAATGAATGCGGATTCATGGATCTTCTGCACGAAGGTTCCAACGGTGGCGTATTGGTAAATGGTTACCACGCCGCCAAACGGACAAAGCGCGTGGAGTGAAGCAGTCGAGAGGAATGGAATTCCTCCGCCATTTTCTACCAATGTGTGATTGACTGCGATCAACGCGATCAGCAAAAAGAAAAACCATTGCACCACGCGCCTGATCCAGATACTGCGCGGTCTAAAGAGTCGCCTGCCAAAAATTTTCATGCCATTCTCCTTGAATTCTTTGTACTTTATATTGGCTGTAGTGTAATAATTATTTGTTTGAATAGTACAAAGGATTTATGAAGGTTTGGTAAAGAGAGGGAAGGGAAAGGATGGGGGATGAATTATGAAGGATAAAAAAATGACCCGCCGATTTGGCGGGTCATTTTTACTTTTTACCTCTTACTTTTTACTTCTTACCTGATTTACAAATAATACGTCATCCGTTGCAGATGCGTGGCAGGGTCAATATGCTGCACCTTGACATCGTCTGGTACGTTGAGGCTGATGGGGGCATAGTTGAGAATTGCTTTCACGCCTGCCTGCGCAAGTTTTTCGGCTATCTCCTGCGCCGCAGTGGCAGGAATGGTCAGCATGGCAATTTTGATGCCGGCAGATTTCACTTTTTCCACCAGATTGGCTGTATCTTCTATTGTAAAGTCGCCGATTTTTTGACCGACTTTACTTTTGTCATTGTCAAAGATCATGACCACATTGAAGCCGCGGTTGGAAAAGCCTTGATAACGTGCCAGCGCGTGCCCCATATCGCCCGCCCCGACAATGATCACATCCCACATGCGGTCTACTTTGAGGATTTCGCGCAGTTTATCAACCAGGTAGGGGATGGAATATCCTGTGCCCTGCTTGCCAAATTCACCGAATTGAGAAATATCCTTGCGGATCTGCGCGGCAGAGATGCCAACGCGTTCTCCCATTTCCTGTGACGATGTGGTTTTGAGTCCGCTTTCTGCCATGCGTTGCAGTGCGCGTAAATAAACAGGCAGGCGCGTAATAATAATATTTGGGATTTTTTCTGCGTTCATTTTTATGTCCTCATTTTCATGGAATACTAGACTAAATTTACCATAAAATGCCGTTTCGTACAATTATGCACAAGTATTTCACAAACAAAAGCGGGTATGCTGGTATTTTGGACAGGATTTTGGTCATAAGGCATTATATTTATTTTTCTACGGCTATTTTGCAGGAAACAGGCTGTCTATAAAGCACCTCGCAGTCCACCCACTGGTCGCCAAATTTTGCCAACACATGCAGATCGCCAAGAAATTCATCGTAACTACCGACAAACAAATGTCTTGATTCTTGAACATATTCTCCCACGGTAACTAGCGACCTTGCGTGCATCTCGCGTGAAAGGGCTTTATCTATATTTTGGTTATTCTTGTTATCCACAACAAACTGGATCGTGGCATCGAGAGATACGATGGCGGCTCGAAAGTGTGAGTTGATCAGGTTGTCTGTGATTACCCCGGCAATGCTCATCACAACGATGCAAAAAAAGAGGGGAGTGATTTTGCCAAAAATGGACGTGGAAAACACCGCCGGCTCAGTAATGGGTAATTGTGCAATCCCAACGATCGCCGCAAAGGGCAGTATCCACGCGAGTGAAACGCCGAAGCGCAGCACAAATCCAATATCATTTCCGTAATTCAATAACGCACCCAATTGTGGGTCAAGCTTTGAAGCAATGAATGGATTGATCTGCAGCGGCAGCGCAACAATGATCCACGCAAAGAATAATGAAGAAATGACCCAGAAAAGAAAGCCAAGTAAACTGCTTCCAAACCGCGCAGTTAACCAGCCAACTATTCCGCCGACAGCGGTGCAGAAGATCACGCCGCTAATCAGCATGGTCCACGGGAAGTAGGCATGTGAGGAGTTTAGAATGTAACCATCCAAGCCCCAGGATGCGGCTGCAAAAGCAAGTCCTGCCATCGCACCGTAAAGGATCCCGAATTTTCGTTTGAGCCGCACGATCTCAGGACGCGCATTTAAGTTATCGAATTTGTATAATGATTTCATTTTAGTGAGTACCTTCCACGTTCAAAATATAATTTGTATATCCAGGTTCGTTCACACCAGATTCAGAAAGCCGCAAAAAATAACTGCTGTTTGGTGTGACGGTTATCAGAGATTTGTTTCCGCACGCAGGCAAAAGACCATCCACTGGTTTCCCGTTATTCCACAACTCCACGCGCAGCGTATTGCCCGAGCACGTCACTTGAACTGCCACTGCCTCGCCGTAGGTTGTAAATTGTATCCAATCTTCCAAATCTCCGTCTGGCGCAGAGACATCGCCGCTCACCTGCAAAGCGCGCGAACCCTTTGGTGAAAAAAATGTCACAGCCAGCGGAGCTTGCATCGAATCGCCATCCTGCATTGCCAAGACCACGATCGTATTTGGTGCAGGGGTCACATTCGTTGGCGTTGATGTTTTGCCAGCTACGACTCCCAGGATCGGCAGACCTTCAATATTTCCCGTCTGTAAAAATTTCGCAGTCACCCAGCCTTTGCCATCAGGTGCACTTGCAAATTCAACCTGCAACCATGCGCCGCCAGCATCCTTGCCCGTGATAAAAACAACGTCATTGGAATTCAATACGCCAAGCGACTCATACTCCGTGCCGGGACCCTTGCGGACATTTATTTTTTGGATGACAAGCCCGCTCGCTGCCGACCCTGTGCCTGAGGTGGACTCAACCAGTGGGATCTCCGCTGAGGCATTTATCTGCACATACTCCGCCCGCAGCCAGCCTTTCCCCGTTTCAGAATCTGTATAAACGATCTGAACCCAAGTCCCACTTGAATCTTTGCCGATGACCTGCACTTTCACAAAGGGACCAATCATCCCCAATGATTTGCTCGCTGTGGAAGTCTCCGCACGCACATTGACCTGTGTGGTCGTTATCCCATCAACTGGGGCAGCAGGGGATAGGTTTGATTCTACGCCAACGCTCGGCATAGGCGCAGGCGCAGTTGAAATTTGCGTTGCCTGCAGAGCCAGCGTGGGCGGCAAAGTAGCCGTGAAAAAATCAGGTGTCGCCGTGGAACTGGTTTCGTTCGCAAATCCGCCGCAGCCTACACAAAGGATCGTGATCGCAAGAAACAAAAAGATATTTTTTAGATGCACAAGCCTATTGTATCCAAGAATGAAGCCGCGCGCCTGAGACAATTTTTTCCAAACAAAAAAGCCGCTATCTAACGGCTTTTTGCAGTGCCCTCGCGCAGGCTCGAACTGCGATCCTCGGCTTCGGAGGCCAATACTCTATCCATTGAGCTACGGGGGCTGGCGAACGGAATTTTACCATAGCCGCATCAGGCGTGATTTAAAACGCAATTTCGCCGATCTGCTCAAAGTTGATGTCGAACAGTTCCTCGGCTTCGGTTTCCAACTCGGCATCGGCGGCATCCCCTGCGCGGATGCCGCGGTTGCAATACGATCTATAGGGGCAGTAACTGCATTTCGCGGCTTCATCAGTTTTCGGGAAGCCTGTGGTGAGCGTAGTCGAACCAGATGCGTTTTTTATTTCATCCGCAATTTTTATGAGCGCATCCCAATCCCGTTTGTATTGATCCGCTTTGTAGATGAAGCGCGCAGGCTCGGTGGGGAAGTCTGCAAACCAGTAGACCATCTCGATCTGTTCGGGCGCGAAGGGTTTGCCGTGGTTGAAATGCGCGCCAGCTTGCACGAGCAAAGCGCGATAAACGCGCGTTTGCCAGCGAATGTGGAGGAACTCAGTTTTGGGACGTCTGCGATATGTTTTCCAATCGAAAATAGTAACTTGGTCTTTGCCCACGGCGATCAGGTCATATTTTGCAACCAGGCGAAATTTCCCAAGTGGCGCGGAAAGTGTGGTTTCGGGATATAGACCTGACAGGTCTTTAAGACCTGTCAGGTCTTTGGCAATCAAATAATTCTCCCACCACCTTTGCAGGTTTTCCGTGTTGGCTAATTTGCCGACCTGCTCCGCAGGGATGCCGATCAGATGCTGCTGCACGAGGCGATGAAAATACTCCCCCTCCTGCTGGTGCTTTTCATTTTCAAGCGCGGGTTCTGTTTCAATGGCGGGGTACGCCAGCCGTTGCAGGTAGCGCAACTCGAAGCGGCGCGGACAGTCGTAATAATCTTGCAGGGATGATTGGCTCAGGGTGGTCAGTTGTTCGGGCATGGCTCTATTTTGCCACAGAATGATTTGCATATGCTATACTTTTGAAAAATTGGGAGACCCACATGGGACAGGATGCACAGGTAGCAGTTTTCATTGATTACGACAATATCGAAATAAGTGTCGAAGAGGCGTTCGGCAAAACCGCCGACGTGGATTGGAATCGCATTTTGCAAGCTGCCGCACAAATGGGGCGTGTGGTCTTGCGCCGCGCCTATGCCGATTGGGCGGAAGCCGCCGCCAAACAACGCCAGTTGCTTGGGTTGGGCGTGGAGTTGGTCCACGTCAACAGCAAACGCGGCAAGAATGCGGCGGATATTCGCATTGTGATCGATGCGTTGGAATTATTCTACAACGATAAAGATGCCTTTACGCATCTTGTGCTTGTTTCAGGTGACGGTGACTTCACCGAGTTGGTTCATCGCTTGCGCGCGCACGGAAAATTTGTGACAGGAATCGGCATCAGCGGCACGAGCGCCGAGTACCTTATCAACGCCTGCGATAAATTCATCTTTTACGATAAATGGCAGGGCGTGAATAAGGTCAAAAAGACGCCGCAAAATGGCGCAAGTCAAAACCCGCCGGCGCAAAAACAAAATAACGCGAGTGCGGCGAAACCGAGTCTGCCGGTTGCCACTACGCCCGAAGGAAAACTTGAACAATATTCAAGCCTGCTTTCGTCGCGCAAGATCCGTATTCCAAATGGCGGACAGCGTCCGTTCATTATTTATAAAATGTATGAAATGGTGAAGAACGCTCCTGAACAACTTACCTTTAATCAATTGAAGGAACAGGTTGAGGCGTTTTTTGCAAATACAAACCCAAAAATAGACGCACAGGTTGTGCTGGATATTGCGCATCAACTTTTTCATACCTTTTGTTTTGAATTCGACCCCGAAAGCCATGACCGCATTTTGAACCGTAAAATGTTCTTCGCGGCAGATGTGCAAAATGCGCCAGACCTGCTCGATAAATGCGACCGCAAAATATTACAGTTCCTCATCTCTGACCTCGGCTCTCCCGACAAGCTGGATTTGGAAGTAATTGCGCGACTACTTTACGGCGGCGCGCGCACCTCAAAAGTCTTGGATCACATCACCGACCTGATGGCGGCGGAGTAAATATTTCGCCCTGAGCGGAGTGACGAGTGTTCTTCGAGGAACGCAGTCGAAGGGCATTCGGATGTAAAAAATAACTATTTTGTAAAACTCTGTCCTTCGACTACGCCGCGCAAAAAAGAGGCGGCTCCGCTCAGGACGTAGGTTTTCAGTTATAATCGCGGACATGATTTACGATTTCAGTGCAGGCAAATCCCCCCTCATTATCGGCGTGCGTGGCTTCATCTTCGCAGGGCTTCCTTGAATCGCGCCTGTATGCTGAAAGCATTTTGCTAACTTTCTCACGCCGCAGGTTGCTCCTGCGGCGTTTTTATTTGAGCACTTTTATTATGTCATGCTGAGCGTAGCGAAGCATCTCTAGGATTGGCTTAGAGACCCTTCGCTACACCTGCACTGCAACAAACGCAGTGCGGCGCAAGTGTCGCTCAGGGTGACATCATGAGAACAATAATGGTACAACTTCAACTCGCAAACATTACCCTCATCCTTGGCGCAAAACGCATCTTTGAAAATCTAAATTGGGAAATCCAGGATGGGCAAAAGATCGGACTCATCGGTGCGAATGGCGCGGGGAAATCCTCGCTCTTCAAGATGATCGAAGGCGAATATTCTCCCGAACTGGGCGGATCGATCACCCGCGCCCGCCTCATCACAACGGGATACTTATCCCAATCTCCCGAGCTTGATTTTACGCTGACAGCGCTTGACGCCGCGCTCGCGGGCAATCCGCGCGTGGCAGAAGTCCATACCGAATTGGAAAGCGTAGAAAATAGTTTGGGCGACCCCGAAATCTACGGCAACGAGCGCAGACTTCAACAGGCGCTTGAATTGCAACATAAACTCGTCGAAGAATATCACGTACTTGGTGCAGACACCTATCCTGCGCGGGTGCGCGGACTACTGCTTGGGCTGGGACTCGCTCAAAGTGAATTGACCAAGCCATTATCAGTATTGAGCGGCGGGCAGAAAAAACTGGTCGGGTTGGCGCGTCTGCTTCTGGTCCGCCCTGATATTTTATTGTTGGATGAGCCCGATAATCATCTTGACTTGCCTGGAAAAATGTTCCTTGAAAAACTTATCCGCGAATATGAAGGGACGGTGGTGCTGATCTCGCATGACCGTTATTTGCTGGATGCCGCAGTTACGCACATCGCCGAGTTGGAAGATGGAAAGTTGACCTTGTTCAGCGGCAACTACACTGAGTTCGTGCTTGATAAAGAAGAACGCCTGGCGCGGCAGGAAGAGTTGTATCAAATCCAACAGCGTGGACTCACACGCATGGAAATGGCAATTAAGCGTTACAAAATTTGGGTTCAGTTCAGCGATAAGTTTGCAACGCGCATCCATGCCATGGAAGTGCGCATGGCGCGCGTGGATAAAATCGATAGACCAATTCTGGATCGCAAACGCATGGACATGCGTCTTGGCGGCTGGCGTGGCTCTAATAAAGTTTTGGAACTTGCTGAAGTTTCAGCAATTCCCGGTATGAATAAGACTGTGGGGGTCATATTTCATAAAACGGGCAAAAATAATGCCGAAGTGGGAAGTCGCGCTGGGTTTCAGCCAATTTTTAGTTTGTCGATGGGAAACTTACGTCACTAAAAATCCATAACGGGAATTGCTGCTGAAGTTTCAAAATCATTTGGCACGAAGCAGATATTTTCAAATCTCGTCGAAACCATTTGGCACGGCGAGCGCGTGGGCCTCATCGGCGCGAATGGCGCAGGGAAATCTGTGCTGCTAAGAATGATTCTCGGACAGGAGCAGCTTGATACTGGTGAAATAAAAATCGGACCAAGTATTTCCATCGGGCATTACGCGCAGGAACATGAAACGCTCGATTTCAATCAAACAGTTTTGGATGCCGTCCGCTATGCGGGTGAAATGAGTGAATCACGGGCAACCGCTTTTCTCCTGCATTATCTTTTCACTTACAAACAAGTTTCGCAAAAGATCGGCGAACTCTCAGGCGGTGAGCGCAGCCGCCTGCAATTGGCGCTGGTGGTTTTATCGGGCGCAAATTTTCTGTTGTTGGATGAACCCACCAATAACCTCGACATCGCTTCGGCAGAAGTATTGGAAGAAGCGCTTGAAGATTTCGAAGGCACGGTGCTTGTCATCTCGCATGACCGTTATTTTCTTGACCGCACGGTTGAAAGATTGCTGGTCATCGAAGATGGTCAACTGGTTGAGTATCAAGGCGGTTACAGCGATTACCTTGAAATGAAAGGCAAAAAGTAAAAAAGCCTTATGCTATACTCGGCGGTATATTTGACAAATCAGATACCCCAAAAAGGAGTTTTCCATGCCAAAAAATATTGTGTTGACCCTGACCGGCCGCGACAAAGTTGGAATCGTTGAAAGCGTAACCAGTGTGATCGCCAAGCGTGACGGTAATGTGGAGTCCAGTCGCATGGCGCGCCTTGGGGGCGAATTTGCCATGCTGATGCTGCTTACCGTTCCCGATAAAGAGTTCGCAAATTTAGACCAGGATTTTCAACAATTGCGCGGAGAGGGTTATCAGGTCACGCTTTTGCAAACTGAAGATGATTCGAAAAAATACGCGGGTTGGCTGCCGTATGAAATTGAAGTGACAGGCGCAGACCACGAAGGTATTATCCATGACATTTCACATCACCTTGCCGGGCAGGGCATCAACATCGAAAACATGGACACGAGTTCCACGCCTGCGCCGATGAGCGGCACGCCTTTATTTATGATGAAGGGAGTTATCCTCGTCCCGCCGAAATTGACCTTCCATATTTGGAGCGATGCACTGGAAGAGATCGGCGATAAATTGAATGTAAGTGTGAAAGTTGGGATGGTGAAGTAACAGAATTCAGAAGTTCTGCTTCCGAAACGCGAAATCCGAAGTGTGAAATAGAACTTTTGCACTCCATAAAAATAGACCATGAAGAAATTTTCTTCATGGTCTATTTTATCAACAAGGGTTAGAACAACCCAACTACCTTGCCAGTCTTCAGATCCAAGTCCACATCATAAAATACGGGGCGTGTCGGCAGACCAGGCATCGTCCGCATATCGCCGAGGATTGGGTAGAGGAAACCTGCGCCAACGCTGGCGCGGATCTCGCGCACGCCAATGCGGAAGCCAGTGGGCGCGCCTTTCTTCGATGCGTCGGTGGTAAACGAGAGATGGGTCTTTGCCATGCAGATCGGCAGTTTATCGAATCCCTGACGGGTATAGCGCGCGATCTGTTCTTCGGCTTCGGGGGAGTAATCCACACCGTCGGCGCAATAGATTTCGCGCGCGATGGTTTCGATCTTTTGCTTGATCGTATCTTCCAACGGATAAAGGAAATGGAAGTCGGTCGGCATCTCGGCGGCTTTGATCACAGCCAGAGCCAGTTTCTTCGCGCCCGCGCCGCCATCTGCCCAGTGAGTGGATTCGACCGCGTCCATTGCGCCCATCTTCATTGCGGCTTCGCGGATGATTTCCACTTCGGGGGGAGTGTCTGTTGCAAATGAATTCACAGCCACCACCACATTCACACCGAACTTAAGCGCGTTCTGAATATGACGCTCAAGGTTGGGAAGTCCTGCGCGCAACAAGTCAAGATTTTCATCTGTGTATTCTGAGGCGAGCGGTTTGCCCGCTACAACTTTTGGTCCGCCGCCGTGCATCTTGAGCGCGCGGACAGTGGCAACCAACACCACCACCTGCGGAACTAATCCAGAGTAGCGGCATTTGATGTCGAAGAATTTTTCCATGCCGATGTCTGCGCCGAAACCAGATTCGGTGATGACGTAATCCGCAAGTTTGAGCGCGATTTTATCCGCGATGATCGAGGATTGTCCGTGTGCGATATTGGCAAACGGTCCCGCGTGGACGGTGGCAGGCGTGCCTTCGAGAGTCTGCATCAGGTTCGGCTTGATGGCGTCCTTCATCAAAACGGTGATCGCGCCCGCCACGCCGAGGTCTTCGGCTGTGACTGCTTCGCCCTGCTTGTTGCTGGCGACGACCATTCTGCCAAAGCGTTCGCGCATATCTTCCAGGTCGGTGGTCAGCGCCAAAACAGCCATGATCTCGGAAGCGACGGCAATGTCATAACCCGTGCGATGCTCATGCCCAACTTCATCCTTGCCCAAGCCAACCTGAATTTCACGCAACATGCGGTCATTAATATCCACCACGCGCCGCCAAGTGATTGTGGATTCGTCAATATCGAGCCGCGCAAAACGCGAGCGTTCTTCGGAGGTCAATTCATTTGGGTCGGTTTTTTCTATGCCGAGTTTCTTTAATCGGCGCATCATGTTTGTCGAGAATCTTCGATTGCCTTTCTTGTCGAGCGGACAAAGCGCATTAAATAATTTCTCGTCATCCTGCATTTTTTCGTGCATCACGCGCGCATCCAATGCGGCGGCAGTTAAATTATTTGCCGCGGTAATCGCATGAATATCGCCCGTCAAATGCAGGTTGAAATCTTCCATCGGGATCACTTGCGAATATCCGCCGCCCGCCGCGCCGCCTTTGATGCCAAAGGTTGGTCCCTGTGAAGGCTGGCGAATTGCCGTGATGACGGTCTTGCCCAGGTACGCGCCCAATGCCTGTGAAAGCCCGACCGTGGTTGTGGTCTTGCCCTCACCGAGCGGGGTGGGTGTAATGGCGGTTACGTCAATATATTTTCCATTCGGACGATTTTTAAGGCGTTCCAAAATCTCCAGTTTGATCTTCGCTTTGTAAGGTCCGTACAACTCAAGTTCATCTTCGCGGATGCCGAGTTCAGCGGCGATCTGCATAATCGGTTTGATGTCTGAAGCCTGGGCAATGTCAATGTCGGAGGGGACAGGGCGTACCAGTTTCAACTTGGTCGCTTTGAACTTCACAGCGGCTTTCGCTGGCGCAGCTTTTTTTACAACTTTCTTCACGACCTTCTTGATAACAGCCTTTGGCTTGGCTTTCGCCTTGACGATTTTCTTAGCAGGTTTTGCTTTGGTAGCCATAAAATCTCCTTGTTAATTATATATAATTTCGTAATCCCTATTATCAGAATAATCCATCAAAAAAGCAAGAGCGTTTCGTCACCTCTTTGTCATTCTCTGCGCCGAACAGAAGTCAAAAGTCTCCAGACTTTTGTTTTGCGCGCCAACGTCAGGAGACGTTGGACTCCGTTAGCAGCGTCCCCACATTTTCGCCTTGCAATGCGCGTGTTAAATATCCGCTTTCTTCGGCGGAGAAAATTTGTACAGTCAACCCTTTATTTTTTTGGATCAATTCAAGCATTTCCTCCACCTTGGCTTTCATCCCACCCGTGACATCGGTGCTCGCCGAGCCGCTGATTCCTGCGCGCATCTTTTCATAATCTGACAGTTGGATCTGTTTCACAAGCTTTGTCCTCGCTGGGAAATCCTCCCACACGCCTGCCTCGATGCCCGCCAGCAGAATCCGCGTGGGGGGGAAGTGCTCCGCGAGAAAGCCGAATACATCTTCGGTGGAAAGAATTGTCCCGCCCAATGCCTCATCGAAAGCGACATCTCCGTGTACAACCGGCAACAGGTGAACATCCAATGCTTTGCGAATAGCGAGGACATTATGCGAAGTGACTTTCCGGTTATTCGAAACCATCGAAGCCGAAGGCGAAAACGGAATGGCAGGCACGTCCGCTTCAAGCAGAGTTTGCATCACATAGCGCGTCAACTCTGCCGCCTGAAACCGGACTTCTGCGAAGCCTTTCCAATATTCCTTGCCCCCCTCCGTCTCTCCCCATTTTCGGAGAAAATGGGGGGAGTGCCCCGTAGGGGCGAGGGGGGACCCATCCCGCGTGCCATATTTCTTTGCGGCGGTGTGTCCGAAAGAGCCGGAACCATGTCCTAGAATCAGAACCAGCTCAGGGGTTGAGTCCAGAACCGTTTTTATTTCCAGCGCCAGGTCGGCTAATTTATCCAGTCTTGGAGTGTAGGGTTTATCCTTATCGGTGATCAGCGATCCACCCAGTTTGAGGAATACGATTTCTTTTGCCATGTGCTATGTTTTACCACATTTACGTTAAACGTTATAATTCCATTCATGGACATTCATGCTGGGATCATCGCCCTATCAATTTTGATTATTGTCGCCGCCGTCTTTATCATACGCGCGGCATTCCGTGTTTGGAAGACCACGCGTAAATTGTCTTTTTATAGTTTGCGCCGAATGCACAATAAAAATGCCTGGACATTATTATTCTTTGCCTTGGTTTTGTTTGGCTGTGCATTCTGGCTTCCATTTTATGGCGAGCCGTTTGTTTATGTATATTTCCCGCCATCCCTCACACCGTCCATGACGCCGACGATCACGCTTACCCCGACGATTACGCTTGTGCCAACCCTCACTGTCCCGCCAACATTGACCTTGACGCCCTCCGTCTCAGAGACGCCCACGCTGACCCTCACGCCGTTCCTGCCTGTTGCGATTGAGGCTTTGTTTGTAGGGGGTGTCACACCCAACCCTGACGCGATTTTCACCGCCATCCAATTTTCAACCGAGTTTGACGGCTTGAACCCGATTGATCCGAAAACGGTGTTTGAACTTCCGATTCAAAAAATGTACGGCGGATTTGATTACAACAACACCATTCCCGGTGTGCAATGGACTGCGCTCTGGTATCACGATGGAAAATTGATCTGTTATGAAACCAAACCGTGGGACGGCGGCACAGGCGGAATTGGCGGCAACACCGAATGCTCAGACCCGATCGGCGGCTGGGTGGCAGGTCAATATGAAGTGCAGCTCTTTTTGGGATATGAATGGAAAGCGGTCGGACGTTTCATTGTGATCGGCTCTCCCGATGCGGCTCCAATCCCGACAGGCACGCCAATCTTTACACCAATTCCGTAAAAAGGTAATTTGTGACACCTGCACTTGCGTGCGGTGCAAGTGTTGGTAATTCGTAAATCCAAAATCCAAAATCCAAAATCTTAAATCGAAGAAGTCTTCCCCATGACTGAAAAAGCATTCCAGGATTACTACCCCGAATACTTCGCGCATTGCTACGGCTGTGGAAGTATGAACGAACTCGGGCACCAGATCAAAAGTTTTTGGGATGGAGATGAATCAGTTTGCCACTTTCAGCCCAAGCCGTATCACACCGCCATTCCGGGTTATGTCTACGGCGGGTTGCTAGCTTCGCTAGTGGATTGTCACGGCACAGGCACAGCCGCCGCGGCAGGTTATCGCGCCGAAAACCGCGAGATGGATACCGAGCCGCCGTTGCGTTATCTCACCGCTTCATTACATGTGGATTATCTCAAGCCCACGCCGCTGGGACCTGTGCTTGAAATCCGCGCGAAAGTGAAGGAAGTAAAGGGACGCAAGGTTGTGATCGAAGAATGGATCGTTGTGAATGGGATCATCACCGTGCGCGGCGAGTTGGTGGCGGTGCAGGTTCCAGAGAGTTTGGTGAAGGAGCTTTTGGGGGAGAAGTAAAAAGTGAGAAGTGATGAGTAACGAGTTGTGAGAAAAACCATCCCGCATGTTCCAGCAACTTTCTCAAGCCACTGTCCACGCGGGACAATCACCAATTACTCCCCAAAATACTCCCTCATCGGCTTGAAATAGAAATCCTCCCAGCCTGTCTTGTAATCATCCGCCTGGCCTTCGGGAATATTGGAATGATTGAGCGTTAGTTTTGTTTTTCCGTGATCTTCATCCAATAAAATTTCCACGATCGAATCTTCCGCTTCCGAAGGGAATTCAGTCGTGCGCCAGGCTTGCAGAATCCTTTTGTTTTCCTCCAATTCCAAAAACATTCCCTGAATATAACCATCCCATGCGGCGAAGTCGCCGTCCACGGTGCCGTCTACTTTTGCAGGACTGCCCGTGATGGCGCTGTGTCCTGCGCTGGAAAGCCATGCTTTGTAGATGGTTTCTGCTTTCGCGTTGATCGTAACAGTAAGAGTAAATTCGTTTTTCATTTTTCTCCTTACATTGCCCAATTCTTCTTTTTTCCGTTCATCTCTTTCGCGATCTCTGCTGCGAGGCGGGCGTTGTTTAACAGCAGGGCGAGATTTGCCTTCAGGGATTTTCCTTTTGTCAATTCGCTGATGCGTCCCAGCAAAAACGGAGTAAGTTTCTGCCCGTGGATTCCCTGCGCGATGGCTTCGGCGGAGGCTTTGGCGATGATCGGTTCCATTTTGGCGGCGGAAATTGCATCGGCTTCGGGGATGGCATTGGTGACGAGGATGCCGCTCTTCATGCCGAGGTTCCAATGTGCCTGTGCGAACTCTGCGATTTCTTTGGGAGAGTCGAGGCGCACGCTGACGCCTAGTCCGCTTTCGCGGGAGTAGAAGGCGGGGAATTCGTCGGTCTGATAGCCGACGACGGGCACGCCCATCGTTTCGAGATATTCAAGCGTGGCGGGCAAATCTAAAATAGCTTTCGCTCCCGCGCAGACGACAATCATCGGGATTTCTGCGAGCGCGTGCAAGTCGGTTGAAATATCAAAGGCTGATTCTTTGTGGACGCCGCCGATGCCGCCGGTGGCAAAGACCTTGATGCCCATCATGTTTGCGGCGAACATCGTCCCGGCGACGGTGGTTCCGCCATTTGCTTTTTTGACGATGGCGGTGGCGAAATCTCGGTGGCTCACTTTGAGCGTGGAGTCGCCGCAGGCGGCGTCAGAAAGCCGAACCAGCTCCTCGTCTGAGAGTCCGATGCGGATCTTTCCATCCAGTAGGGCAACGGTGGCGGGCAGCGCTCCAAAGTCACGTACCTGCTTTTCCATGTTGCGGGCGAGTTCCAAATTTTGCGGGCGGGGAAGCCCATGTGTGATGACGGTGGATTCGAGGGCGACGATCGGCGCACCAAGATCGAGCGCGATTCTTATTTCGGGGATAAGGGTGAAGTTTGGGTGTTTCATTGTGGTTTTTTTATCCAGTGGTCGGTGAAGTAAGATATGTTTTGAATCGTTTTTTTTATGTTGGCAAGGTCGGCTTGCTTTTCATCCGATGATTTGTTTTCGTTTTCGATCAACGATTTTCCTGCGTTCATTTCTTTACGGAATGCTTTTAGAATTTCCAGCGCAACGGTCCTGGAATCCTTTTTCTGTGTTCCCTGTTGAAGCATCTGGCGTCTGTATTCGGACACAGTTTCCGGGTCGGTTTCAAGTAATTTTTCAATTTCCCTGTTTGTCAATTTTTGAGACGCGGGGCTTTTTTCGTAATTACTGATGATGACATTATCCACAAGTTTGAGGATTTCTTCCACTTCGTAACGTTTTTTCGAGCGCTCGACATCGCTACGTTTCTTTGCATTTTCACGCTCAAGGTCCCAGGCTTTCTTGTGCTTGTCCAGGATCAGATCGGAGGGCAGTTCCCATGTGCCAATGTCTATCCATTCAACAGACACGCCGAGTTTAGCGGCTTTTTCTTTGAACTCTCTTTCGAAGAATTGTGCCGTGATCCTGGACCGCGATTCGAATTTTGGCGCGGTGGATTCCTTTCGCATTTCAGATGTTAGCTGTTGTCCTGTCATTTCGAGACGCATTTGCGCGATGGTATGGTCGTTGTCCGAGGCGCTGTTCGCTTCCTTTTGGCTGATGCTGGCCAGGATTTGGCTCAAGGTGTGAGAGGTGATCAATTCCTCCAGTTCGGAAATGATAAGCGGAATGATGGTCGTGTCCCATGGGAATGTGATGCCAGACGGGCTTGACGGTTCAGGCGTGATAATGGTCTGGTTATAAACAAGGGCATGTACAGCGCGCTCATCAAACAGGTAGGCGTCGCCTTGCACGTCGTCGTTCTCCGTTCGCCGCCTGCGTAGGATGCTAAACATCACTTTGATGTCGTGGGCTTCCAGCGGGATGCCGTCTTTTGTGCGCGATTTTACAGTAAGGTCGCTAACGAACTGGTCGCGCAGATTGATGATCGCATATTCGCGTTGACCTGGCTCATCGTACCTGCCGATCTCGCGGATGCGCTCGAACCGGCCGAGTCTCCACGGGGCGCTGCGTGGATGGATAACTTTTGGTTCTCCATTCACTTTTTCGAGCAATGCAATGCTATCCAGGTTGACTTGTATTATGCCCGGACCGCCGATCAGGATCAGGGGTGATTGTTCATCTTGCTCGGAGATACTGCCTTCATCAATTGTGATTTTTTCGCGGCCGTAGCCAAAGGTTACTTCTTCGAGAAAATCAGATGCGAGGTTTTCGTCATTTAATTCATAGACATCATCCAGATAGCGGGCCGCCATGACCCTTGCGAGGTTGTAGACGACCATGAGCAGGGGAACATATTTCAGGAGGCTCATGCCAATGATGATCGCAATGTTGGTTTTATCCTGCGTGCCGCTGCTGAAGATCATCAGGATCATGCTCAACCCGCTTAGGACGAGCCAAACAGCCATGCCGGCAAGTCCGCGCCATTTGTTCCTGAACTCCACGCTTTCATTTGTCAAGCCGAAGAGCAGGGAATTGAATTCATCGCGCCGCATTTGCTTGTTCATGGTTGACCCCCGCTCCCTGGGCTTGTCGGAGGATTGTTCGGGTTGTTATCCAGCAGCCATTTCCAGATTTCATCCAGTTTTCGTAACTCCATCTCCATATCGCTGCCGGCTGCGATTTCGTTGAGGATGAAATCCTTTAGCGGCTGGATTAACAATTGCAGGGTCTTGAATGGATTTTCCTGTGGCAGGGTGGTTTTGCCTCCGAATTGGCGCGATGCGATTCTTGCGAAACTTTTACTGGCTTCACTGCGCGCGGCGGTTTCGATCACAGCTTCCATTTCCTTTAAATGGCTTTCCTCTTTTTTTGCAATTTTCAGCCACTCTGCACTCCATTGCTGAATTATCTGTTCTTCCATGGATGGCTCAAAGACTACGTTGTGGATTCGCACTTGCATGACCTCGAGTCCGCGCGATTGCAATTGTTTGAACTCAAGGCTTTCGACCCATTCACCGGTTTGTATGCCTGTATCATCCAGCGCCTCCACGTGGGCTTGTTTGACACGTTTGTTGATCATTTCCTGGATGGTTTGTAATCCGCTGGTGCTGCTGGAGGTGAACAAGTCGTTGAGTTTGAATTTGCGGATATATTCGCGCCAGATATTTACAACCAGATGCGCGGGGAGTTGATTCCACTCCATGCGTACTTTGCTGTTTTCTGAAGTGCCTAGCTGGATGACTTCGCGGGTGATCGCGTTGCGGACTGCATCTGCGTCGAAGCCGTAATATGAGGTCACGCCGCTTTCTGTCGGCAGCTTATCAGCAGGTCGCTTTATGCTGAATTTGATGCTGATGGTGGGGGAGACTTCAAAACCGTCGCGCGTTAATCCGCTGGTTTGCTGATCGATGAATTGCCACTGCGCCCGAAGATCAACGCTGCCCGCGATATATTCGTTCCCCTTCGTGAATTTGATGCCAGGTCCCACGGTATCTTTGATCTCGGTATCGGTACGCAGGACGAGCGCACTGGCGGTATCCAGGACGATCAGTCCCGCCCCACGCTTGCCCGCTTCGCCCTCGTGCATGATGACGCGTCCATTTTTGACGAATAGCGCGGGTCCGCGGCTGCCTGTTTCAAAATTTCTAACGCGCGCGGCAATATCCTGCCTGTATTCTGGGTTTTGAATTGGGAGAACGAACTGGGAGAAAAAATAGATCAACTGGTCGCGCAGGGTAAAAGCGACAAAAATGTCCAGACCAAACAATATAAAACTGACAATGTAATAAACTGTGGGATTTGTAGGAATCTTCATCGCCCACATTACAACCTGCCAGATCACATTGGCGGTGATAATCACACCGACTGGGGTCTTTAGAAATTCACCAATTCCGCCGAAGATTCTTCTAAACATAATCTGCTGATTCTAAAGCAGAATCGGAGAATTGGGCAATCGGTATTGGTGCTGATATTTTTTAGGAGGGGATTGGTTTTGCTACGGCGTAAACGATGCCCACTATTTTCATGCCGCCTTCTTTAATGTCAATCGGTTGATATTCTGAGCCTGTTTCAGTGGTTTCAGAGTGAAGTGTTGTTTTAGAATCTCGCAATCGTTTCACATGCGCAGAGAGATTTTCTTTGTGAACAGCAATCACAATATCATTATCGTCAGCGCTCAAGCTGCTTTGAAAAAGGACATAGTCTCCATTGTTAATGGGGACATTGCCTTTTATTTTATTCATGCTTTTTCCTTTTACTTTTATCCAAGCCCACTTTCCTTCTCTAAGCACGTTGACTTGTTTTGCTCTCGATCTTAATGAATGAATGGTATACAGTTTATTTTCAATACTGACTTGATGATATTCTGCAAATCTATTTCTGCTGATTTCTGGTTCTGGCTCATCCTTGTTTCCTGCGCGCGCAAATCCTTCATAAACTGGAACGGAGTGAATCACTAAAAACCCATCATCATCGGTACGGGTTTCGTACTCTTTTTCCTTGTTTTCATGTTGCTCTGAAACTGTTTTTGCTTTTGCCTCAGGTGAAGAAGGCGTGAAAGAAAAATTATTTACAGGATTATTTTCATTTGTCACTGTAACTGGAATATTAATAGCAGGATAGTTTTCATTCGTGATTGAAATGGGAGGCGCGTCATTCTCATCTGTAGGTGGATCCTGCACAGGGAAACGGTCACCTCTTTGAGCAGGATCAGGCCGAACGGCGCGAAAAAGAGGCGCGTTGAAAAGTCGCTCATACGCATCTTTAATATTTTGTCGAATAGTCTGCCGTGATCTATGTTCTCTTTCTGTGCGTGGCGAGTTTGTGCCTCTGTGAGAAGCAAGCAGTTGCAATGCCTCCTGTAATTCATTCCGGGCTTTTGGAAAATCCTGCATGTTGGAATGGATCAACCCAAGCAGCCAGCGCGCCAGGGCTTGGTTTACCTGTGATCCCCACAGTTCATTGACTGCGCTTTGCAGGCTGAGGACAGCGCTTTGATATTGATCCTGCTCATAATAAGCGCACCCTAAAAATAAGTAATAAAAGCCGGCATATTTATGGCTTTGGATGTTGGTCTGCCTGATGGCATCCAGCAAACTAATAATGGTTTGCTGTAATTCAGTGGGATGTGATGCGTCTAACGAGAGAAGTTGGTTTCGTAAAAGAAACATTTCTCTTTCACATTCCAGATAGCCGAGGATGGTGTTGATTTCTTCTTTCATGCGTCTTCACCAGGCAATTGCAATGGAAACTTGATGGCTTCCTGCATTTTTTCAAGGGTTTCGAGAGATTCCTTAGCCAGGTTAGCGCGTACCATTGGGTCTTTCATATTTTGGTCGAGCAAAGCGGAGATGGAGAGTAGCAGCGGTTCAGGAAAATTATTTGAATCAATCCGATCCAATCCATTGGTGAGTGTGAAGATCAGGTCACGCTGCATTTCAGCGCGTGCTTTTTCACGCATACGAATCTCATGCGCTTTTATTTCTCCGGTTGACACAACAGCAATATTCTTATGAGTGGTTTCCCAGATTTTCAACCTTTGCTGTTTAACTTTATCGGGAAGGAAAACCTCGGTAATTTGGAAATTTGAAAGATATACGCCGTAATCCTGCAACCTGGCGTTGATTGTATTGAGAAGTTCTCTAATATTTGCATTGGAAAGCAGGGTGAAGTCGTTGTTATCTTTTAGAAATAAGTCATCTAAAAAATGATTTGAAATATAAGCGCCCAGAATTCCCTGGGTTTGCCCTGTTGCTGATTTTAGCCACTCATTTGCTTCCTTGCCGCTTTTGAAGGTGTGTTCTACCGCTTTACGAATGGATTCAGGGTCGTACGGAATCAAGACATTTTCTTCATCTTCGCTTCGCGCATGACCGAGAAAAAATTCTCCCTTTGCTTTGACAATTACCTTAATTCCTTCTTTAGTCCATGCGGTAACAAAGAGCGTCTCGTTGCGTGGGCCTACATTCACAGCCGCGCTGATCCGTTCATTCCATTCGAGAAAGGCAAAACCTTGTCCCACGACTCTTGAAAAATAGCCGCCGCGTTCGAGGTAAAGCGCATGACCTGCGCTGATATTTAATTTTGCTGGCCCGCCCACAATTGTTGACCAGTGGTCAGGCGGATCAAGTTTCCCATCTTTTAGCTTGACTTCTGGAAACTGAATCCATGAGGAGAGCGGCGGCGGGAAGGGGGGGATGCCAAATACACGCAATCTTACGAGTGCGGTTGACTCATTTCCAGCGGGTAGATTGTGGAATTTTTCCAAAAATCCTGCGGCAGTTTTGAATATATAATTAATGAAAAGCACAGTGAAAATAATTATGGCGATGACTAATGCCGCGCCTTGTACGCCGCGCCCCAAAGCAATTTCCGTTGTTGGTGAATTTTCTAATAAGTGCCCCACATACATAATGAGAAATAGAATCGGTGGAACCATTCCAATCAAGATGGGAATAAGCAGCCGCCCAGCCCTCGTTAAAGAATCAAGATGAGCTTGTTTTTCTGGGTACTGCTTTTGCCAGTCTTTGGTGTCAATAGGTCGAGGGATGGACATGAAATTTACTCTTCGTGTGAATCCGATAAGAAGTATGCTTTAAAATTGCGAATGTTTACGCGGGCTTCTACATTTTCATCTGTTTCGGGTTGTTGCTCAATCATTTCTTCGAGAGCGCCAATAAAACGCAAGGCAATCACAAATCGCGGCAGGTTTGGGTGAATTGCGCGCGCTTGTTGCAGTCCCTCTGCAATGGCTGTTAATAGAATAGAGTGCGCGTACGCGCGCGCTTCCTGTTGAAAGCGTTCCGATTCAGCCTGTCCGTTCGCAAGTGAAATGGAGCGTTGTCTTTCCCATTCCACGCTCCAGGTGGCAAGCTGCTGTTCTGATACTTCGTCTTCTTCTTTTTCATCTATATTGCCATCCTTGAATGAGAAGTTGGTGGCTTTTGCATTGATCAGGTGAATACCATTTATGCGTAAAGGAACGTTGATAAGACCTTTCATTTCACTGGTAATTTCCTCTGCCGCGCTGCTGTTTTCGTTTTCGCGTGCTTTCCACAGGTCTTCTATGTTTCGTTCAGCTAAAACTTCTCGTGCGGCTTGTTCAGCGGTACCCAATACATGGTCATCCCAACGCTCAATTTCTTCACCGTCTGCTGTGGTTTTTCTGCTTCTATAACTTAATACAGATCTCACGCGGGCCTGTGAATACGGGAAAGTTCCATTTAGGTTTTTGTTAAGTTCTTTACCTTCCCGGAGCAGGGTGTTTTCACGCCGAAGTGTTTGATGTTGGTCTTTTGTCCACGTTTCGCGATCCACGCGAAATGCGATTGTGACTGTTGATTTAAATGAAATACCATCTCTGGATATGGCTTTGATCGTTGAACTGCACGATTGATCACGCAGGTCAACGATATCAAAGGGTTGTTTGTCTTTGCCGATGAAGATTAAGCCAGGGCCATCCACGCTGAAATTTGGTCCGTCGGTGATGCCTATTACTTGATGGGGATATGTCCAAACCATGCCGTTGGTCTTGATACAACTAGGTGCGCCGTCAATTCGCTTTTCAGCTTCTTTTGCTGTGTTTGAGGGTGCTTTCCATAAAGGTTGTTGTAATCCCCATGTGTATGAGAGAAATGTCCAAAACCTGGCTCGTTTTTCTTTTTTATTGTCAGGATTTGATGCAGGCATAATTTCAGAAGCAACGCAGGACATTGCATGGTAATAAACAAAGAGCAGGGGTAGTGCAATGAAGATCATGCCTACCCAGCGGTCAATGAACCAGGCGAAGAAGAGTAACGCATAGTGACCACAGAATGAGTATAGACCGCGCGCTTCAGCGTGTTTTCTAAACCTGAAATAGATAATGCCTGTAATGAAAATTTCGAACCAGCGAATCCAGCACGCAAGTTCTTTGATTGCGAAATGTTTTTCAAGAAGATATGGAATTACCAAAAATAAAGCAATGGGGATGCTGAATTCAAGAAGATAAAAAACGAGAAAGTATATGCCGTGGAAGAGACCATCTTCCTTTGCTTTTTTATATGAAGGGGATGTGGCGTAGTAAAATACCATCAGCAAAAAAATCACCAAAATGATTGGGCTGATGAATTCATTTATCACGCTTGTCATACTAAAAAAAGCACCCACTATATAACCACCTATCATTAAGTTGACTAAAGCAGTATATACTCTCGTAAAACTCCTTGTCAAGAACAAATGTCACATGATTAACCTCGAATTCCACTGCCACACCCGTGCCTCAAAGGACTCCCTCACTCTCCCCGCGGATCTGATTTCTGCCGCGCGCCGCAAACGGATTGACCGTGTGGTGGTAACAGATCACAACTCCATTGCGGGGGCACGTGAGGCGCAGGCGATTGATCCTGAACTCATCATCATCGGCGAAGAGATCATGACCACCAAAGGTGAAATCCTGGCTGCGTTTGTGCATGAGGAAATTCCTGCCCGCCTTTCACCTCACGAAACGATCAGACGATTAAAAGAACAGGGCGCATTTATCAGCGTATCGCATCCATTTGATGAGTTGCGCGAGGGCGGTTGGATGGTGAATGACTTGCTCGAAATTTTGCCATTTGTGGATGCAATCGAGGTCTACAACTCGCGCTGTATGTTCCCGCGCTTTAACCGTCGGGCAGAGTTGTTTGCCCGCGAGCACAACATCGCAGGGACAGTCGGCTCGGACGCGCACGCAGCTTTCGAGGTGGGAAGGTCGCTCCTTTTGCTGGATCAGTTCACAGGTGCGGAGGGGTTGCGTAAGGTGATCCGCGGCGCAAAGATGCAGGTCAAGTGGTCGCCCTGGTGGTTTCATCTCACGTCCAGATATGCATCCATGAAGAAGAAAGGCAGTTGAAGTTTTTCTGCCAACCAGAGTTGTCGAAAGACAACTCTGGTTTTGTGTCTGGAAACTTTAAGTAAAAGCATGACTTCTGTTACTACCCTGCCAGGTGTGAAAGGTCTAAAATAAATCCATAACCGTAACTTTTTGAGAGTTTCAGCGACTGATAAGCGGAAGGCTTTTCTGTGTCATTTTTAAATATATTTAAGCGTGATGCCAGCCGGCGTACCGCGCTGTATTCGGGGCATGTCGTGCCTGATGCGGCGCGTTGTGTGCAGTGCGGCATTTGTTCATATAACTGCCCAATTGAAATTGATGTTCGCGCATTTGTCTGGCGCGATGAAGCGATAAAAAATAGTGAATGTTTGACCTGCGGCGAGTGCGTGAAGCGCTGTCCGCGTGGGGTGTTGCGTTTTGCGCAGACTGATCTGTTTGAGCGGAGGGACGAATGAGATACGTCATCATTGGCGCGGGCGTGTCTGGATACGCCGCAATTGAAGCGATCCGCTCGGTGGATTCTGTGGGGGAGATCATGATGATCAGCGACGACCCGCGCGGGTATTATTCCCGCCCGGGTCTGGCTTATTATTTGACGGGTGAACTGTACGATAAGACTTTATGTCCGCGCACCCAGGAAGATTACAAAAAACTAAAATTTAGTTTTCTCAAAGGACGCGTGACACGGATTTTACGTTCAGAACATGCATTGGAACTGGATGGAAAATCGCGATTGACTTATGACAAATTGTTGATCGCCGTTGGCGCGCGCGCCCTGCCTTTGCAGGTTCCTGGCGCAAAGCTTGACGGTGTCGTGAAGCTGGATCATATGGCTGACGCGAAGAATATTCTCAAGCTGGCGAAGAGCGGCAAGACCGCCGTGGTCGTTGGCGGAGGAATTACCGCTCTGGAGTTGACCGAGGGCTTGCTTGCGCGCGGTATGAATGTTCATTATCTTTTGCGCGGCGACCGGTATTGGGGCAATGTGCTTGATGAACGCGAATCAAAGATGGTGGAAGGGACGCTTACAGGCGGAAGGGGTGGAGTTACATTACCACGCTGAATTGAAAGAGATCATCGGAAAGAAAAACCGCGTTTCAGGGATTCTCCTGGAAAGTGGGCAGACGATCAAATGCGATATGCTGGCGTATGCAATTGGGATTCGCCCATGCCTTGAACTTGTGCAGAATATTGGCTTGGATTTGGATCGCGGAATTTTAGCGGATGAACATTTGCAGACCAATGATCCCGATATTTTTGCGGCGGGTGACGTGGCGCAGGTTTTTGATCCGCTTTCGGGGCGTGCTGTGTTGGATAGTCTTTGGAATCCAGCCCGCGATCAAGGTCAAGTAGCGGGGATGAATATGGCTGGGCGCAAGTCGGCTTACTTAAAGTCTCCGCCATTTAATGTGACGCGTTTGGCGGGTCTGACAGCAACCATTATTGGCACGGTGGGACGCGGGCATGATGCAGATATAGTCGGCATTGCGCGCGGTGACAGTGAAACCTGGCGTGATTTGCCCGAGGCAATTGTGGCGCAAAGTGGTTTTGATATTAATCACATGCGGCTGATGATTGCTGAGAAAACCTTAATCGGCGCAATTGTGATGGGGGACCAGAAACTTTCCTGGCCATTACAAAAAATGATCGCAGGCCGCGCAGATATTTCATCCATTCGCGCGAAATTGATGGCGCCCGAAGCACCGATTGCAGATCTGATCGCGGATTTTTGGATGGGTTGGAGAAAGCAAGCAGCTTTGTAGCCGAAGGCATTAGTACGGCAGAAAAAAAATAAAGAACGGGAGAGGGCATTATGCTTCGTAGTGGCAGGGAACTTTGGTGGGCTTTTTTTGCGGGGATATTAATTACGGGTGTATACGGTGGGGTGTATTTTGCAACGCGGAAAATTCCCGCAGCAGGCGAATTATTTGGTCATGCGCTTGGCATCTTCGGGTTTATTTTGATGCTGATGACCGAAGTCCTTTACAGCCTGCGCAAGCGGACGCGCAATGCCAGTTGGGGCAAGATGGCAACCTGGCTTCAGTTCCATATTTTTACGGGGTTGGTGGGACCGTATATGGTTCTGCTTCACACCTCATGGAAGTTTAACGGACTAGCCGGGGCAACCACGTTATTCACATTAATCATTGTGGTCAGCGGGTTTGTCGGTCGTTATATTTATACGCGGATTCCGCGCACATTGGATGGGCTTGAAATTGAAGGCACGCTTTCAGAAGCCGCGCTTAGGCAGGCGCGTCAACTCATGGCGCTCTGGCATACGGTTCATATTCCTATTGGCATGGCGTTATTTGTCTCAGCCTTCGCCCATATTGGCGGGGCGATCTATTACGCCACGCTGCTTAAATAGGATGTCATTATGCATAACAACAGACTAGGATGTTTTACAGGCGCTGGCATCATTGCCACGCTCATCACTTTGTTTGCGATTGTGGGAATTGCTTTTGCAAGCGGCAGTCAGATGTTTTCAGCAGGTGGTTTGAATGCCCAGCCGGGTGATGCAATGGGCGGTGTAACTTCACATGCGCAGATCACCGAATGTTCGGCATGTCATGCCGCGCCCATAGGCGCTGACACAATGGCAGATCGTTGCGCGAGTTGTCATACCAATATTGCCGCGCAAATGAAAGATGTTGCGAAACTGCACGGCGCGATCATGCAAAAAAGTTCCACGCTTGCCTGCCGTGACTGTCACCCTGAGCATCGCGGCGCGTCTGCCTCGCTGACAGATATGGGGGAGAACAGGTTCCCGCATGAGGCGCTGGGATTCTCACTGAAAGGGCATCGGCTCACAGCTGCGAAAGAAGCGTTCACTTGTAAAGATTGTCATCAAGCGGATATAACAAAATTCACGCCAGATACCTGCGACAGTTGTCACCGTCAAATGGATGTTGCTTTCACTCAGTCACACGTTCTGGCTTTCGGCGCGGATTGTCTTGCCTGTCACGATGGCGTGGATAAGTTTGGCAGTGATTTCAAACATTCTGCTTTTGCCTTTCCATTGAACGGCAAGCACGTCGATGTGGCTTGTTCAAAATGTCATCTCGATACGCGTTCCGTCGCGGATCTGCAATCTGCGCCACAGGATTGTTATTCGTGTCATCAAAAGGATGATAAACACGATGGTCAGTTTGGCAAGGATTGCGCGGTTTGCCATAACCCGAGCAGTTGGACTGACGCAAAGTTCGATCACAATTTGTCTGCTTTCAAATTGGAAGGCGGACATGCAGAAGTGAAGTGCGAGCAATGCCATGTGAATAACGTGTTCAAAGGCACTCCCCAGGATTGTTACTCGTGTCATCAAAAGGATGACGAGCACAATGGAAAGTTTGGCACAGATTGCGCGGCTTGCCATACCCAAATGGCTGGGATGGCGCAACATTTGACCACAGCCGCTCAGCCTTCAAATTGGAAGGTGCGCATGTCAGTGTTAAGTGTGAAGAGTGTCATAAAAATAATGTATTCAAGGGTACGCCTTCAACCTGTAGCTCCTGTCATGCTGACCCAGCCTTCCACGCGGGAGCATTTGGAACAGATTGCGCCTCATGCCATAATACTTCCAATTGGAATCAGGCAAGATTTAATGTGTCACATCCAGAACCAAGAGCTGAAGATGGTGGAAGCGGTATCAATCACGGCGGGGCTACTTGCCGCCAGTGCCATCCATCCTCTGTGCAACAGTCTACTTGTACAGCCTGTCATGAAGGTAATCCTGGTGGTGGCGATTAGCAAAGATATCACGCCCAGATTTTTCAAATGTACTGGAAAGCCGCAGGTGATGAGCCTGCGGCTTTTGTTTTGACCAGAAAGCGCCTCTCGTGTTGTATTCTCTGCGTTAAACTTTTTTCCTCCCCCGAGTGGCGGAGACAAATCCTCCCCAGCCGACGGATGTGACGGATGTGAGTCCATTGTATGATTTGATTAGACTGTGATTATCTGATCAAATTAAATAGTTGAGGAGATGGAGAAATGAAGAAAATACTCGTTTTTGTTTTATGTGCTGTATTGCTTGTCACGCTGGCAGGTTGTGCCCCTGGCACGAACGTAAATCCTGATGATAAGGCCAATACCGAAATACAATTCACTACGCCTGGTACCAATCCGGAACTCAATACGCCTGCAGAGAATGGACATGTTGCCGGTCTCGGCACGGGACTCGTGCACGGACTGATCTCGGTTGTGACCCTGATCATATCGTTTTTCAATCCCGATATACAGATGTATGAAGTCCACAACAATGGGCCTATGTACAACCTTGGTTTCCTGCTTGGAGCGATATTGTTGTTTGTCATTTTAGGATTTTCAGGCGGCAGTCGGAGGCGTCATTAAAAAAAATATAAACAAAAAATCGCAGCTGATAAGCCTGCGGTTTTTTGTTTATATTTGTGGTGCTTTTTACGCATTGTGATTGTTCCTCCTGTATAATCACTCCCATGTTTGAATTTCAAATCACAGCCAAAAACAACCGTGCCCGCACCGGGATATTCTCCACGCCTCACGGCGATTTACAGACCCCCGTCTTCGCTCCCGTCGGCACGCAGGCAACGGTCAAGACTCTCACGCCCGAACATCTCAAGGGGATTAACGCCTCGCTGGTCTTGAGCAACACCTATCATCTTTATCTACGACCGGGCGATGAGCTTGTGCACGACATGGGCGGTTTGCATAAATTCATGCAATGGCACAATCCCATGTTGACCGACTCTGGCGGATTTCAAGTCTTCTCGCTTTCCAACACCCGCAAAATTGACGATGAAGGCGTGACCTTCAAGAGTCACATTGACGGTTCCACGCATCGCTTCACGCCTGAGAAATCCATTGCCATTCAGGAAAATCTCGGCGCAGACATCATCATGGCTTTCGATGAATGTTCCGACCCGAATGATCTGGCTTATTCAAAGATCGCCATGGATCGGACTCACCGCTGGGCGGAGCGTTCCCTGCGAGCGAAGACGCGTCCCGACCAGGCTTTATTCGGCATCGTCCAAGGCGGCGTCAACCCTGACCTGCGGGCTGAGTCCGCGCAATTTATATCTTCTCTCGATACGCCCGGTATCGCCATCGGTGGACTTTCGGTGGGGGAGACGAAGGATGAAATGCACAACACGCTGGATATTGTCCTGCCGCTGCTGCCTGAAAATAAACCGCGCTACCTGATGGGAGTCGGCACGCCCGAGGACATTATCAACGGCGTGGCGCGCGGCGTGGATATTTTCGATTGCGTCCTCCCGACCCGTCTGGCACGTCATCACTCCGCGTTTGCACCCGAAGGACGCTTGAACATGATGAACGCCACTTTTGCCCGCGATACACGTCCCATTGACGAGACCTGCGACTGCTACACCTGCCAGACTTTTACCCGCGCTTATATCCGTCATTTGATCGTGGCAAAGGAATTGCTGGCAGGGACGCTTTTGTCCATTCATAATTTGCGGGCATTGATACGGCTGGTGGAACAGATCAGGCTTTATATTGCGGATGGTTCGTTTGAAGAAAAAGCGCCAATATTATTGGCGCAATGGTTGAATAATGCGAAGCGTGCAGGCGCGCTATAATCTAAAAAAGCCGGACCAATTCATTGGGCCGGCTTTTTTTAGCGCATCTTCTTGTTTATGGTTTGGTAGAGATTGGGTCAGGTTCGGTTAATGTATAAACATACCAGCACATTACACTTATGCCTAACATTTCGCCCCCATCCTCGATCAACCGTGTAAGTTCGAACATGACCTTGCTTGCATCTTCTGCGAAAACACGATTGGCAAGATCATTGAAAACGCCAAAGAATACAATCAGAAGCAAACATCCAACCAAATAGTGAAACGTGGTCCGGATTTCCTTACTTCCGCGAACATAGGAAATTGCAATCAGAGATAAGAGTAACAAACCAAAAAATACGGATACACCCAGTTCCCCAAGATCCTGATAGCGCATTTCTCCATATATGACATGCAGGCCGGGAATGCAGCAATTCCCGGTATGAATAAGACTGTGGGGGTCATATTTCATAAAACGGGCAAAAATCATGCCGAAGTGGGAAGTCGCGCTGGGTTTCAGCCGATTTTTAGTTTGTCGATGGGAAACTTACGTCACCAAAAATCCATAACGGGAATTGCTGCCGGGAATGCCAAGTTTTTCAAGGACAAAAGTTGCGAGTCCCTCGTGGATGCTGAGCATGTCATCGAATAACATATATGCCGCCAGGAGTGCCCAGCCTGCATAGAAGAACTGTCTTTTCCTAACTCGGACAAGCCGAAACCAAAGAGGGAAAGTCGCACAAGGTATGGCTCGCCAGAGGCGAGAGGAAAGGGATAAGCGCGAGGCTATCCCAACGGCGACTTTCCCTCGTGCATATTTTAGCA
>Ga0335397_10001743_pt1 | contig 29637 bp, 28 predicted proteins | sample MAT04_FD_205740 | JGI IMG/M metagenome (GOLD analysis project Ga0335397, IMG submission 205740) | Freshwater microbial communities from Lake Fryxell liftoff mats and glacier meltwater in Antarctica - MAT-04 (spades assembly) (version 2) ... | reverse complement strand
CAGCCACCCCGCTGCGCTCGCTGTGCTGGTCGCAGCCTGCGACCTTCCGCACTTGAGCGTCGGCACCGTGCAAAGGCTCGTGCAGGGTGTGGGCGACGCCGATGTGGCCGTGGCCCGCGGCGATCGCGTGCAGCCGGTCTGTGCGGTGTGGAAGCCGAGCACGGTGGCTACATTGCGCGGCCTCTTCGCCGCCGGCGAGCGGCGGCTGCTGTCGGCGTTGTCGGTGCTGCAGGTGGTGGAGATCGGCGTCGATCCTCAAGATCTCGCCAACGTCAACACGCCCAGTGACCTCTCGCAGTAGCGTTCGTTGCCATGTCAATCATTGAGGTCAGCGTTGCCGTGCTGGAGCATGCACTCGTCGACGGCGCACGCGTCATCGACGTGCGTGAGCTCGACGAATACCTCGACGGGCATGTGCCCGGTGCGGTGCACGTCGCGCTCAGCACCGTGGCGCAGCACGTCGCAGCATTCGAAGGCGCTGGCACCACCTACGTCATCTGCAAGGTGGGTGGCCGCAGCCTGCGTGCGTGTGAATTCCTCGCCCAGCACGGCATCGAAACCGTCAACGTCGCCGGTGGCACGCTCGATTGGGTGGCCGGCGGTCGCCCCGTCGTCACCGGAAACGCACCCCTGTGACCTATCGCTGGATCGATACCGACGAGGGTGTCGCTCAGTACGTCACCCGTTTGCTCGACGAGCCCCGCTACGCGATGGACACGGAGTTCCATCGCGAGCGCACCTACTTTCCGAAGCTGGCGCTCGTCCAGATCGCCGGCGCCGACGAGATCGTGCTCATCGACCCCCTCGCGTGCGACCTGTCGCCGCTACGGAAGTTGTTCGCCAGCGACTGCCTGGCTGTGCTGCACGCGGCGCAGCAAGACCTCGACGTGCTCACGCATGCAGTGGGCGCGGTGCCGGAGCGCATGTTCGACACGCAACTCGCAGCCGGGTTCCTCGGCTACAGCACACCATCGCTGGTGTCGCTGCTGCACAGTGAGCTTCGGGTCGCCGCGGCCAAGGGCGATCGCCTCACCGACTGGCTGCGCCGACCGCTCACCTCCGACCAGTGCGACTACGCGGCCAGCGATGTGGCCCACCTGCTGCTGTTGCACGACACTCTGTTGGCCAAGCTCGCAGCAGAGGGGCGTACCGAGTGGGTCGCCGACGCGTGTGAGGAACTGCGCACCCGGCCGGTGAGCGGCACCGACCCGTATCAGGCGTGGACCCGCTTGAAAGACGTGCGGGTGCTCAAGCCGCGGGCTCGTGGCGTGGCGCGGGCGCTGGCCGCCTGGCGTGAGCGGCGGGCGATGTCTCTGGATTCGCCGGTGCGTCAGGTCCTGTCCGACCTTGCCATCCTGGGCATCTCGCAGAAGCAGCCGCGTAGCATCGACGAATTGACCCAGTCGCGCGGCGTCGACGATCGCCACACTCGCGGTGTCATCGGCAAGGAGATTCTGGCCGCGGTGGCCGAGGGTGTGGCCAACGAGGTGGCGCTACCCGCCGGCGACGGCGAAGACCTCGACCGCAGCTTGCGGCCGGCCGTCACGCTGGTGTCGGCGTGGGTCAGCGAGGTGGCCCGTCAGCAGCGCATCGACACGGCGCTCCTCGCCACTCGCAACGACCTGGTCGCCTTCTTGCGCGACGACCCCGATGCTCGCCTGGCCACGGGGTGGCGCGGCGAGTTCCTCGGCGAGGGCATCCGCCGGTTGGTGGCTGGCCAGGCCGCGCTCACCTTCGACGGCCGCGGTGGGCTCAGCCTGATCGACGTGCCAGGGTTTGCCGCTAGCCCTTCGTGATGCGGCGAAGTTTCGCCCACAGCCTGTCGAACGCCTCCGACACCTCGCTGCTGCGCGCACCGTAGGTGTGGATGGGGCGGCGCTCGCCGATGGCCTGGTTGACGATGACCCGTTGCGGGATGGTGGGCTGCCAGATTGCCCGCTTACCCACGATTCGGGCGAGTTCGTCGACTCGGCGGTCGGCCTCGCTGCTGACGGCCGGCACCTTGTTGACGATGACACCTGCCAGCTCGAGTTCGGGGTTGTGAGCGTCCCACACCTCGTCGACCAGGTCGGCGACTGCGGCAATGCCGCGTAGACCCAGGGCCGAGGGCTCGACGACGATGACTGCATGACTTGCGGCTGTGAGGCCGGCGGCGCTCAGCGCGCCCAGCGATGGCGGACAGTCGATGAGCACCGCGTGGAACTGGTCGCTGACTTCCGCCAGCGCATCGCGCAACCGTGTGGGGTTCCCGCCGTGATCGCGAGCCAGCAACCGAGGACACGAAGGGATGACCCACACCTCGCCACCCCATGCGGACGGCACCATCGCCCGGGCTGCCGGGGTGCGGCTGAGTACGTCGGCAGCCGACACCTCGACGCTTGCTGGGTCGACGCCGAGCACCCAGCTACTGGACCCTTGCGGGTCGAGGTCGACCACCAGCACCCGATGGCCGGCCGTTGCGGCAGCGGACGCGAGCCCGAGCGTGACGGCGGTCTTGCCCACGCCGCCCTTCTGGTTCAAGATGGTGACGACTTTGCCCATGGCGCTACATCGTGCCAGGTCGGTGGGCGACGAAGGCACCGCGGGCGGGCACGGCATCGCCGACCACGGTGCCTTCGAGTGCTGAATCGGTGCACAGCACGATGGTGGCGCCGACCATCCGGCCCGCGTGTGACTGTGGTTCGTCGGTGGGGTTCACGCCGGTGAACCACGTGTGCTGCCCGTCGCTGCGCGCCCAGGCGAGTAGCTCGGCGGAACCCTCGAGCAACTGGAACTCGTGCGTCGTCGTGCCGGCGTGCAACGCAGGAGTGGCCCGTCGCAGCATGAGAAGCCGCCGATAGAAGTGCAGGATGCTGTTCTGGTCGGCCATCTGCGCAGCCACGTTGCGGGTAGCGGCCTCGGGAGCGAATGGCAGCCAGGTGGGGGCCGCCCAGCCATGCAAGGGTGAGGCATCCCACGGGATCGGCGCCCGGCAGCCGTCGCGCAGACCAGGGTCGACCACTCGCTCCAGCGGGATGTCGGCGTCGACGAGGCCGAGCTCTTCGCCCTGATACACGAACGGTGTGCCGGGCAAGGTGAGCAGCATCACGGCGGCCATGCGCGCGTCGAGCTCGTCACCACCGTAGCGCTGGCGGTGGCGTGGAACGTCGTGGTTCGAGAGCACCCACGTGGGCCAGGCCTCGCGCTCCGAGAGCAGCGACACCGTGGTGGCGATGCGTGCCCGCAGCGCGGACGGCACGAATGGCGCCCACAGGAAGCGGAAGTTGAAGCTGAGGTGCAGTTCATCGCCGTTGCCGTAGTAGTCGGCCATGGCCGCTTCGTCGAGCAGGTACACCTCGCCCACACTGGCGCGGTCGCCTGGGTACTCCTCGAGCACCCGACGGATGTGGCGCAAGCGTTCGTGCGTGACGGGTTCGTCGTTGTAGATGATGTGAGTGGTGGCACGGGCCTCGGCCTCGGAAGGGTCGTTCCTGGCCAGGTCCTTGCCGATCAGGTGCACCACATCCATGCGGAAGCCGTCGACGCCACGATCGAGCCAGAAGCGCAGCGTGTCGTGCATCGCGGCCTCCACCTGCGGGTTGTCCCAGTTCAGATCGGGCTGCTCCTTCAGGAAGCAGCGCAGGTAGTGCTGGCCCCGAACTTCGTCGTACTCCCACGCCGTCTCTCCCTTGGGGAACGACGCGTGCCAGTTGTTGGCGGGTTCGTCACGCCACACGTACCAGTCGGCCTTGGGGTTGGTGCGGTTACGGCGACTCTCCTGGAACCACGGGTGCTGATTGCTGGTGTGGTTGGGCACCCAGTCGAGCATCACCCGCATGTGGCGCGCGTGAGCCTCGGCGAGCAGCCGATCGAAGTCGTCCAACGTGCCGAACGTCGGGTCGATGTCGCAGAAGTCCGATACGTCGTAGCCGAAATCGGCCATGGGTGAGCGGAAGATCGGCGACAGCCACAGTGCATCGACGCCCAGCCACTGCAGGTGGGCCACACGCTCGGTGATGCCGATGAGGGTGCCGACGCCGGGGGTGGGGCCAGGAGCGGTGGCGGATTCGGCGAACGACCGAGGGTAGATCTGATAGACGACCGCGGTTTTCCACCATTCGGGCGATGAGCTGGGCATGAGCACGATGTTAGGTGCCGCTCAATCGAACACACAGCCGATAGAGTTGCTCCCAATGTCAACTCTCTAGGTTCGGGAGCCCTACTGTGAAGAAGGGTCGTCACCGTCGCTTCGAAGAAGCACGGAAACTCAAGCAGGCTGGTCCCAGCGCATTCGATCTGGGATTCGGCGGCAGCGATCAGCGTCAAGCCACTGAAGATGATGAGTACGCCGCGTTAGCGGAGAAGTACGGGGTCACCTTCGATGAAGACGACGACGAGTCCGACGACTGATTCTCACTGCGCGGCTGCCGGGCCTGGCTCCTAGTTCGAAATCCGGCTCCATGTCTTCGCAGAATCAGACCCCCAACATCCGCAATGTCGCCTTGGTCGCGCACGTCGATCACGGCAAGACCACTCTGGTCGACGCACTGCTGCGTGCAACTGGCACGTTCGCCGCTCACCAGGCCGTGGTCGACCGGGTCATGGACTCCAACGACCAGGAGCGCGAGCGCGGCATCACCATCCTTGCCAAGGCCGCCTCCATCATGTGGAAGGGCGTCAAGATCAACCTGGTCGACACCCCCGGCCACGCCGATTTCGGTGGCGAGGTCGAGCGTGCGCTCACCATGGTCGACGGTGTGCTGCTGCTGGTCGACGCCGCCGAGGGCCCGCTGCCACAAACCCGTTACGTGCTGCAGAAGGCACTCGCCAAAGACCTGCCGGCCATCGTCATCATCAACAAGGTGGACCGCCAAGACGCGCGTGCCGATGAAGTGCTCGACGAGGTGTACCAACTGTTCATCGACCTCGATGCCGGCGACGAGCACATCGACTTCGAGATCATCTCCGCGATCGCACGCGACGGCAAGGCCATGCGCGGCATCGGCTACCCCGACGACGACGCCGACCTGTCGGCACTGCTCGATACCATCCTCGAAGCCATCCCTGCCCCCGAAGGCGACGCAACGGCGCCGCTGCAGGCCATGGTCACCCAGCTCGACGCCAGCGAGTACCTCGGCCGTTTGGCCATTGGTCGCGTGGTCAACGGTGTGATGAAGCGTGGCGAGACGGTGGCGCTGCTCGAGGAGGAGTTCCTCGAAGGCCAGCCGCCGCTGAAGCGTCGTCTCAGCCAGCTGATGGCGTTCGAAGGCGTCAGCCGCAATGAGGTCGAAGAGCTCAGCGCCGGCGACCTGTTCGTCGTTGCCGGCTTCCCCGAAGTCGAGATCGGCGACACCATCGCCTCCGTCCTCGACCCCGTTGCGCTGCCCCGTCTGGTGGTTGACGAGCCCGTGCTGCGCATGACGTTCGGCGTCAACACCTCACCGCTGGCCGGCAAGGACGGCAAGTTCCTGACCAGCCGCCACCTCATCGACCGCCTCAACAAGGAACTGCTGGGCAACGTGTCGATCAAGCTGTTCGAGACCGGCTCGCCCGACGTCATCGAAGTCGCCGGCCGTGGCGAGCTGCAGCTGGCCGTGCTCATCGAATCGATGCGCCGTGAGGGGTACGAGCTGCAGGTCAGCCGGCCTGAGGTCATCACCAAGGAAGTCAACGGAAAGAAGTTCGAACCGCAGGAGCGCGGCGTCTGCGACGTTCCCGACGAGCACGTCGGCACCATCACGCAAGAGTTGGCACCTCGCAAGGGCCGCATCACCGACCTGCGTTCCGGCGATGCCGGCCGCACCATCGTCACCTTCGAGTGCCCCAGCCGTGGCCTCATTGGTTTCCGGTCGCTGCTGATGACCGCCACCCGCGGTACCGCGTTGCTGCACCAGCACCACATGGGCTGGATGCCGTGGGCCGGCGAGATGCCCGACAACCGTGGCGGTGCCATGGTCTCCGACCGTCAGGGTGTCACCACCGGCTACGCACTCGACAAGCTGCAGCTCAGTGGTGGCTTCTTCGTGCACCCCGGCGAGATCGTGTACGAAGGCATGGTCGTCGGTGAATGCTCGCGTGAGGACGAGATGGTCATCAACGCGGTTCGTGCCAAAGAGAAGAACAACATCCGCACGCACAGCCACGACGACGCAGTGAAGCTGCCCGCCCCGAAGATCCACACCCTCGAGACCGCAATCGAGTGGATCGCCGGCGACGAACTCGTGGAAGTCACGCCCAAGAGCATCCGCATTCGCAAGCGCCACCTCGGCCTCGAAGAGCGTCGCAAATCCAACAAGAAGACCAGCTGACGTAGCGTTTCAAGCCGCCCGGCGTTCGTGCCGGCGGGCTGGCTTATGGCTGGTCGGTGTTGCTGGGCTGACGGCGGCTCGGTTCGCAGTTGCCTTCGTGGTCGTTCATCACGTCTGTGGCACACCACCGGCGTACGTACGCCGGTCGTGTGCCACAGAATTGCGATGGTCAGATCGACATCGTCAGTGCCTCCAACGATTGGGCCACGACGTGCTCCGGCTCCTGCACGACCTGGCTGTAGGTGAACTGCACCACCATGAAGCCGTCGAGCTGCAGCCGATTGATGCGCTCGGCGTCGTGGCGCATCTGGAGCTCGGTCCGGTGATACCGGTAGCCGAGCAACTCGACGACGAGCCGCGTGCCGGGGAACCGGCAATCGACTCGAATCAGCCGGCCGTCTCGCTTGCCGAGAGTGGCCTGCGTTGTCGGTGCCGGCAGCCCGGCCGTCGCGATCAGTTCGAGGTAGTGCCGTTCGAGCCACGAGTGCCCACCTCGCGAGGCCTCGACGCCTTCGATGACGGCGAGCAGCTTGGGGATGCCGTAACGGCCGCGACTGCGTAGTTCGACGATGCGGCGGTGGAGGAACTCCTCAGTGGTGAGGCGGTCGCGTAACGCCCCGTCGAGTGCCGCGGTCAGCAGCTTCGGCGTACACGTCACAGCCAGATCGATCAGCGTGCGGGTCGGTGATGTCACCGGCAGGCCATGTGCCGTCTCACAATCAATCGGCGGCAGGTACAGCGTTCGGTGTACGAAGTGCCCGACGCGATGGCGATTGATGCCGCGCGGAACAACGAAGTGGTAGGGAGGTCTCAGCTTGAAGTTGTCGAAGCCGATGAGAGCGGCAGCGGTGGGTTGAGCACACCGGGCGGTCGGGCCGAGGCCGGCGAGTTGCTCGCTGACCTGCTCGTATCGGCGCAGCAGGATTGGAGGCGTGTCGCCTCGATGGTCGATGAGAAAGGGTCTCGTGCCATCTGCCGCAGTCAATTGCCGCAACGACGAATCCGGGCACCGGCCGACGGCGACGTCATCTGCCGCAACGGCGATCGAATTCTGTGGCACACCATTGACCCACGTACGTCTGTGGTGTGCCACAGAACAGTTGCGGTGATCGAGCGCACGTCTGTGGCACACCATTGTTCCACGTACGTCTGTGGTGTGCCACAGACGTGTTGGAAGGGTCGTGTCAGCGGCGGACGGCGGGGTGGGGGAGTGGCGTCCACTGCGGGCGCTCGATGAGCGCCACCATCTCGTCGTACGCCCATTGGCCGACCATCTCCACGATCTCGTCGCGCAGGTACACGTAGGCGGGCAGTGCGCCCACGAACGCTTCGTCGGTCTCGGTGCACCACCAGTGGAACTCGGCGCCGCCGGGGCCCCAGTCGCGACGCTTCCACTCGCGCAGCGTGCTCGTGACGTAGCCATGATCGTCGGTGTGCTCCTCCAGCCGCAGCGGTAGCTGCCAGCACACGTCGGGCTTCCAGTCCATCGGGCGCTCGCCGGCTTCGAGCGCCGCGATGTGGAAGGCACAGCCGACGCCACCTTCGAAGCCAGGGCGGTTGAGGAAGATGCACGCATCGTCGACGAGGCGCGTGGTGGTGACGCCGTCGACGACGTCGAAGATGCCGCCGGCGCGGCCCTTCTTCTTGAACTGCCAGTGCCGCTTGCTCAGCCGCGCCGACGACTCGACCACGGTCTGCACGTCGGATTCATCGATGAAGTGGGCGCCGTAGCTGCAGCAGCCTTGCGACATTGTGGTGGCATCATCGTCGAGCACGCCCTTGCACCCGCAGCCGAAGATGCAGCTCCAGTTGCTGCGCAGGAAGGTGGCGTCGAACACCCATGTGCGGCGCGTGTGGTCATCCTCGAAGCTGATCCATTCGTGAGTGTCGATCGGCACGCTGTCGGGGGGCACGTCGGTCGACGCTAGCAATTCACGGTGCCAGAAACAGCGTGCTCGGTAGGCTGGCGCAACCATGGGCACGCCACCGCAAACCGCCGATCAGCTTCGTACCGCCTTCCTCGACTTCTTTGCGAGCAAGGCACACGCAGTGGTGCCCTCGGCCAGCCTCATCCCACACGACCCCACCGTTTTGTTCACGGTGGCCGGCATGGTGCCGTTCAAGCCCTACTTCGTGGGCGACGAGGTGCCCCCATACAGCCGTGCGGTCAGCAGCCAGAAGTGCGTTCGCGCCGGCGGCAAGCACAACGACCTCGACGATGTGGGCCGCACCAAGCGTCACCTGGTGTTCTTCGAGATGCTGGGCAACTTCAGCTTCGGCGACTACTTCAAGAACGAGATCATCCCGTGGAGCTGGGAGCTCACCACCGAGACGTTCGGGCTCGACGGTGACCGCCTGTGGATCACCGTCCACGAGAGCGACGACGAAGCCGAGGCCATCTGGCACGAGCAGGTCGGCGTGCCGATGGAGCGCATTCAGCGCCTCGGCGACAAGGACAACTTCTGGCAGATGGGCGACACCGGTCCCTGCGGTCCGTGCAGCGAGATACACATCGACCGCGGCCCTGCGTTCGGCCCCGAGGGCGGCCCGCTGAACGACTCCCACGGCGACCGGTACATGGAGTTCTGGAACCTGGTGTTCATGCAGTACAACCAGGCCGCCGACGGCAGCCGCACCCTTCTGCCCAAGCCCAGCATCGACACCGGGCTCGGCCTCGAGCGAATGCTGTGCCTGCTGCAGGGCGTGGACGCGGTGTGGGAGACCACGCTGATGCAGCCGCTCATCGACCAGGCGTGCAGCCTCACCGGTCGCCGCTACCTGCCCGGCGACTACGACGACCGCGACAGCTTCGCGATGCGAGTGCTCGCCGAGCACGCCCGCTCTGCCGCCATGCTCGTGAGCGACGGTGTCTTCCCCAGCAACGAGAACCGTGGTTACGTGCTTCGCCGCATCATTCGCCGTGCGGTCCGTTACGCCTATCTGTTGGGCACCGAGAAGCTGGTCATGCCGTCGCTGGTCGACACCGCCGTCGACGTCATGGGCAACGCGTACCCCAATGTTGCGAGTAACCGCGATTTCATCGTCAATGTGCTCACCCGCGAGGAGGAGCGCTTCCGTCAGACACTCAAGACCGGTCTCGGCATCCTCGAGGACGAGCTCACCACGCATACCGATGAACTGCCGGGTTCTACTGCGTTCCTCCTGCACGATACGTACGGCTTCCCGCTCGAGCTCACGCAGGAGATTGCCGGCGAGCGTGGTGTCGCGGTCGACAATGCCGGTTTCGACACCGAGATGCGCAGCCAGCGCGAGCGGGCCAAGGCCGGCCGCAAGGGCACCGCCACCGACGACGACCGGCTCGACGGGTACCGCAGGCTGGTCGAGGCCCATGGCATCACCGAGTTCGTGGGCTACACCGACGACCACGCGCAGGCCGTAGTGGTGGCCGTGCAGCCTGGTGACGCGCTCGACGACGGCTCCGAAACGGTCGAAATCTTCCTCGATCGCACCCCGTTCTACGCCGAGGCCGGTGGTCAGGTGGGTGACACGGGCACCATCCGCACGGCCAGTGGAATTGCACACGTGCTCGACACCACCTATGCCTTGCCCGGCCTGCGTCGGCACATCGCGCGCCTCGACGGCGAGATCGTGGTCGGCGACACGGCTACTGCCGCCATCGACTCAGCTCGTCGCGACGCCATTCGCCGCAACCACACAGGTACCCACATCCTTCACCACGCGCTGCGCAAGGTGCTGGGCGAGCATGTGAAGCAGGCCGGTTCGCTGGTCGGCCCCGACCGTTTGCGATTCGACTTCAGCCACTACGAGGCCGTCACCGCCGACGAGATCCGTCGCATCGAAGCAATCGCCAACGCCGAGACCCTGGCCAACGCGCCCGCCCGTGCGTTCGAGACCACCAAGGACGAAGCCACCGCGCTGGGTGCCATTGCGTTCTTCGGCGACAAGTACGGCGACGTGGTACGGGTGCTTGAAGTTGGCAACTCCATCGAACTGTGCGGCGGCACGCATGTGCGCGCAGCCGGCGACATCGGTGCCATCAAGGTCGTCAACGAGAGCAGCATCGGGAGCAACCTGCGTCGTATCGAAGCTACTACTGGCGAAAACACCGTCCGTTTGCTGCAGCGCGACAGCGCGGCGGTCAGCGAGGCGGCCCGCCTGGTGGGCGCCCCGTCCGACGAGTTGGTGGTCGGCGTACAGCGGCGACTCGACGAGATCAAGGCACTCAACGACGAGCTGAAGGTGTTGCGGGCCAAGCTGGCCACCGCCCAGGCGGCCGACATCGCAGCCGGCGCCGCTGACGGCGTCATCGTCGCTCGTGTCGACGGTTTGTCGCCCACCGACCTGCGCGACCTTGCCATCGCAGTGCGCCAGCAGCCCGGCATCGAAATCGCCGTGCTCGGCGGTGTCACCGACTCCGGTGGTGTCTCGCTGGTCGCGGCGGTCACGCCCGCGAGCGGCCGTGTTGCCGGCGACCTCATCAAAGACGCGGCCAAGGCAGTGGGCGGAGGCGGAGGCGGCAAGGGTGACATCGCCACGGCCGGCGGAAAGAACCCCGAAGGGCTCGACGAGGCCCTGCGAATTGCAGCCGCGGAGGCCGGGGCACAGGCCTGAGCCATGCGGGCGCTCGGCATCGATCTCGGCTCCAAGCGCATTGGCATCGCGGTGAGCGACCGCAGCGGCACCATCGCGTCGCCGCTCACCATGATCCCGCGCTCGGGTTCGGTGAAGCGCGACCACGAGCAGATCCGCAAGCTCGTCATCGAGGAAGATGCTGAACTGCTCGTCGTGGGTCTGCCACTCAACATGAACGGCAGCGTCGGGCCGGCGGCCAAGGCTGCCGTTGCCGAGGCCGATGCCTTGGCTACGGTGGTGGGCGTGCCGGTCATCACCTTCGACGAGCGTCGCACCACGGTCACCGCCGATCGCGCCCTGATCGAAGCTGGCATCAGCGCGCGGGCGCGGCGCAAGCTGGTCGACAAAGTGGCCGCAGCGGTGCTGCTGCAGACCTGGCTCGACTCGCGGGCGGCCCAGCGATGACCTACGTCGACGAGACCACCTGGCGTAAGGACCCGTGGGACGACCCCGACATCACCGATGCGCTGGTGGTCGAGCGGCCGCGCAAGCAGCGCCGGCCCATCAAGTGGTTCGTCTGGCTGCTGCTGTACGTGGGCATGGCTGGCCTCGTCGCCGTCGGCGTCGCCGGGCTCTGGTACACCGAGAGGGTGAACCCCAAAGGCGACCCGGGGGCGCCGATCACGTTCAACGTCGACGCCGACGACACGCTCGAAACCGTCACCGAGCGCCTCCACGAGCAGGGGCTCATCTCCAGCCCGTCGGTGTTTCGCTGGTACGTCGAGCAGCACGGTGGTCTCGAGATCATTCCCGGTTACTTCCGGCTGCGCCCCGACGATCACATGGGCAACATCATGCGTGATCTGCGCACGCCTCCCTCGGAGACGTACACGAAGGTGACGTTTCCCGAAGGATTCACCTATGAGCGGATGGCGCAGCGCCTCAACGAGAAGGTGCCTCGCCTCGATGCGATGGGCTTCAACAACGCAGCCAGCGACGGCCAGATCCGCTCGGAATGGTTGCCGGAGGGTATCAACAGCCTGGAAGGGTTGCTGTTCCCCGACACCTATCAGGTGTCGAACGGGGAGAGCGTCGGCCAAGTGGTACAGCGAATGGTCACGCTGATGGAGCGCGTGGGCCGGCAGGAGAACATCGAAGAGCTAGGTTCACGGATCGGCCTGACGCCGTACCAGGTGCTCATCGTTGCAAGCCTGATCGAGCGAGAGGCACGGGTCCCTGAGGACCGAGCAAAGATCGCCCGCGTCATCTACAACCGACTATTCCTTGGCATTCCGCTGCAGATCGACGCATCACTCTTCTACCAACAGGATCCGTCGCTGTCGTTCAGCGAAGTACGCCTCCTCGACAACCCGTACAACACCTACCTCTACCCCGGCTTGCCGCCCACGCCCATCGCCAACCCGGGCCGCGCCAGCATCGAAGCGGCGCTGCGCCCCGTGGCCAACCCGTCGCAGGGCGACCCGTTGTGCATCGGCCTTCCCGACGGCACACCGTGCCTCTACCTCTTCTACGTACTGGCCGATGAAGACGGCCGCCATGCCTTCGCCGCCACGTACGAACAACACCTCGCCAACATCGAGGTCGCCCGCCAGCGGGGACTGCTGTGATCAGCGGTGCCACTCGCGTGGCCGCCGTCATCGGGCACCCAGTGCGCCACAGCCTGTCGCCGGCACTGCACAACGCGGCATTCCAGCAACTGGGCGTCGACTGGGTGTACACCGCGTTCGAGGTGATGCCCGGTGGTGCCCAGTCGGCCATCGACGCCATGCGTACCCTCGGGCTGGGTGGCTTGTCGGTCACGATGCCGCACAAGGAAATGGTGGTCGACGCGGTCGACTCGCTCGACCCGGCCGCCGCTGCACTGCGCAGCGTCAACACCGTCGTGCCGCAAGCCGACGGGTTGCTGATGGGGTACAGCACCGACGGTGCTGGGTTCGTTGCGTCACTGGCCGCTGCCGGTGTAGAGGTCGTCGGCCGCACGGTGTGCGTGCTCGGTGCCGGTGCTGCAGCACGAGCAATCGTCGATGCGCTGGCACGCGCTGGTGCGGCGCGAGTTGCCGTGCTCAACCGCACCTTCAGCAGCGCCCAGATGGCGGTGGAACTGGCTGGCGATGTGGGCGTACTGGGCGTGGCGACCGATGTACGCGAGGCGCAGATCGTGGTCAACGCCACCTCCATCGGGATGGGCAGCAGCGACCTTCCGATCGACGTGTCGATGTTGCACCCTGGCCAGGCGGTGGCCGACATCGTGTACCACCCACGCGACACCGCGCTACTGCAGGGCGCTCGGGCGGCGGGCGCCATCGCTGTCGACGGGCTGGGCATGCTCGTGCATCAGGCCGCGTTGCAGCAGCAGTTGTGGCACGGACTCGTGCCCGACGTGGGGGTCATGGCCGCCGCAGCAGAGCGGGAACTCGCCGCGCGCCACCAGTAGCCTGCCAAGAATGCTTCGTTATCTCACCGCTGGCGAATCTCACGGACAGGCACTCGTGGTCATCATCGAGGGCCTTCCGGCGGGGCTCGAGCTGACGCTCGCCGACATCCAAGGCGAGCTGGCCCGTCGGCGTCTCGGATACGGCCGCGGCCCACGGCAGCGATTCGAGCAGGACGAAGTCACGCTCATCGGCGGCGTCCGCCACGGGCGCACGCTGGGCTCGCCGCTGGCCATCGAGATCAAGAACAGCGAATGGTTTCGCAGCGACAAGTGGCACGAGGAGATGTCGCCGGCGCCCGGTGTCACCAAGGACCCACTCACCTCGGTGCGGCCCGGCCACGCCGACCTCGTGGGCATGCAGAAGTACGGTTTCACCGACGCTCGCGACGTGCTCGAACGTGCGTCGGCACGTGAAACTGCAGCCCGCGTCGCTGCTGGAGCCGTGGCCAAGAAGCTGCTCGCCGTGCTCGGCGTGTCGGTGCTGTCGCACGTCATCCAAATGGGCGCCGCACGGGCGGCTGGCGGCGCTCGCCCGAGGCCAGCCGATTTGGCGACGGTCGACGCCGACGAGGTGCGCTGCTTCGACCCAGCTGCCTCTGCTGCGATGATCGAGGAAGTCAAGGCCGCAGCGAAGGATGGCGACTCACTGGGTGGCGTTGTGGAAGTGCTCGGCTACGGCGTTCCCGTCGGGCTCGGCAGCCATGTGCACTGGGACCGCAAGATCGACGCCGCGCTGGCCCAGGCAGTCATGAGCATCCAGGCCGTCAAGGGCGTCGAGATCGGCGACGGCTTCGATGTGGCCGGCCGCCGCGGTAGCAACGCTCACGATGCCATCGTGTGGGACCCCACGCTCAACAGTGGCAGCGGCGACTACCGTCGCGAGAGTTCGCTGGCGGGCGGCACCGAGGGCGGTATCACCACCGGTGAACTTCTGGTCGTCCGCGCCGCGATGAAGCCGCTGGCCACGCTCAACCGGCCCACGCTGAAGACAGTCGATGTCGTCACCAAGGAGGCCACGGTGAGCTTCAAAGAGCGCACAGATGTCACAGCCGTGCCGGCGTGCGGTGTCGTGGCCGAAACCATGGTGGCGCTGGTGCTGGCCACAGAGGCGTCGCGCAAGTTCGGTGGCGACAGCGTCAGCGAGTTCCTGCGCAACGCCACCGCGTTCAAGGCGACACTGCCGTGATCCGTGCCGATCAGCACCTGGTGCTGGTGGGCATGATGGGTGTGGGCAAGTCCACCGTGGCCCGGGTGGTCGCCGATCGGCTGGGGCGGCGAGTGTTCGACAGCGACGCCGTCATCGAAGCTCGCACGGGCCGAACGGTGCGCGAGATCTTCGCCACCGACGGCGAACCTGCGTTCCGCGAACTGGAGTCGGAAGTGCTCCTGGAGGCCCTGCGCGAGCCTACGCCGGTCGTCATTGCAGGGGCTGGCGGCGTGGTGCTGAGCACCACCAACCGGGCAGCGCTGAAGGGTTCGGGCGCCCGCGTCGTGTGGTTGTGCGCCGACCCGGTCACTCTGGTGGAGCGGGTGAAGGGCGGCGGGCACCGACCGCTGCTCGACGCCGACCCTGCCGGTACCTTGCAGCGTATGTTCGACGAGCGCGAGGCCCTGTACCGCGAGGTGGCCGACGCGATCGTGCTCGTCGACAACCGTTCCATCAGCGACGTAGTGGAGGCTGTGCTGCGATGATCACCGTCCGAGTTCCCCTGGGCGACCGCAGCTACGACGTGCTGGTCGGGCATGGCGCCAGCAACGAACTGGCAGCGCTGCTGCCCGCCGGCACCCGCAGAGCCGCCATCGTCACGCAGGCGGGCATCCCGCTGCAGGTCGATCCCGGCGTGCCGTTCGAACGCTTTGAGATCGGCGATGGCGAGCAGCACAAGACCATCTCCACCGTCGAGCAACTGTGCCGGGGTTTCGCGGCCATGGGGCTCACCCGCAACGACGTGGTCATCGGGCTGGGTGGCGGAATGGTCACCGACGTCGCCGGCTTCGCGGCCGCCTCCTGGCATCGCGGCATGCCGGTGGTACACGTCAGCACCACTCTTGTGGGCATGGTCGATGCCGCCGTCGGGGGCAAGACCGGCGTCAACATCCCTGAGGGCAAGAACCTCATTGGTGCCTACTGGCAACCCAGTGGCGTCATCTGCGACCTCGACGCATTGGCCACGCTGCCGCCGCGAGAGGTGCGCTGCGGTCGCGGCGAGATCGCCAAGTACCACTTCCTCACCGGCGACGACCTGCTGGCCATGAGTGAGGCGGAGCGAGTGGCGCGCTGTGTGCAGATCAAGGCCGAGGTGGTGGCCAGCGACGAGCGTGAAGGCGGCCGACGTGCCTTGCTCAACTACGGCCACACGCTGGCACACGCGTTGGAGATCGAGACCGATCACGGGCTGGCGCACGGCGAAGCAGTCGGCATCGGCCTCATCTACGCAGCTCACCTGGCCAACCACCTGGGCCGCATTCCTGCCGATCGGGTGCAGCAGCACTACGACATCGTGGGCGGGGCGTACGAACTCGACACCGCACTGCCCGACGGGCTGTCGGCCGAGCGACTGGTGCACCTGATGAGCCGCGACAAGAAGGTGCTCGGCAGTCAGCTCACGTTCGTGCTCGACGGTGCCAACGGCGTGGAAGTCGTGCCCGAGGTAGCTGCCGCCGACGCGCTGGCCGCCCTGCACCTCATGCGCTGACTTCCCTCGGTTCGATGGCAGCGACCTCAGCACGTTCGGCAGCTCTCTTCGCCAACCAAACATCGTTCAGCATCCGACGCTCCCGGCGCTTCGGGAGGACCGCCGCTGCAAGAGTGGCGAAATGCCGCTTCTGTCGCGGTCCCACCATGAAGGTTGGTGGCGGAGCCGCGAAACGAACGCGGGAGTCGCGCCTCACAGGGGAGGGCCGGCGAGGAGGTGAGGTCTGCGACAATGGCGCAGTGACACCCCGCATCGAGACCGAACGGTTGCTGCTGCGCGAGTGGCGCGAGGCTGACAAGCAGCCCTACGCGCTCCTCAACGCCGATGCCGAGGTGATGCGGCACTTCCCGTCGCACCTCAGTCGCGAACAGAGCGACGAGATGGTCGACCGCATGGCGGCTGCGTGGGAGCAGCGCGGCTTCGGGTTGTGGGCGGCGGAACGTGTCGACACGCACCAGTTCATCGGGTTCATCGGCCTGTCGGTGCCCGGATGGCACGTCGACGGACTCACCCCGTGCGTCGAGGTGGGGTGGCGTCTGGCAGCACACCATTGGGGGCACGGGTTCGCCCCGGAGGGCGCTCGGGCCGCGCTCGACTTCGCCTTCCAGCACGTCGGTCTGCCGGGCGACGAGGTGGTCAGCTTCACCACCATCATGAACCTCAAGTCGCAGCGAGTCATGCAGAAGATCGGCATGACGGTGGACCGGGCCCGTGAGTTCGACCACCCGATGACCCCCGGTTGGGACGAGCAACGGCACCTCGTTCACCGCATTGATCGACCGACCTGGCAGGCGGGCGTGGCACGATAGGCCCGTGGCCACCATCGCGCTTCTCCACGGACCCAACCTCAACCTGCTCGGGCAGCGCGAGCCGCACATCTACGGCACCGCCACCCTCGCCGACTATGAGGCTGCAGTTGCCGCTGCCGCCGCCGAGCACGGTCACGAGGTCGAGGCGTTCCAGAGCAACCACGAGGGGGCACTCGTCGACGCCATTCATGCAGCCCGCACGGGCGCAGCGGGCATCATCATCAACCCTGGAGCGTTCACGCACTACTCGTGGGCCATCCACGATGCCCTCAGTGCGTTCGCCGGGCCAATCATCGAAGTGCACATCTCGAACCCCAACGCACGAGAGCCGTGGCGGCACACCAGCGTGGTCGCCCCCGCCGCCACCGGCAGCATCATCGGGCTCGGCTTGCACGGCTACCAACTCGCCGTCGAGGCGATTGCTCGCAAGCTGGCCACGGCGTGACCATCGCCAGGCGCCTCGCGCGCGTGCAGGCTCGTCTCACCGACACCGACGCCTTGCTGGTGAGCGACCTCACCAACCTGCGGTGGCTGACCGGCTTCAGCGGCTCGAACGGTTGGGCCCTCGTCACTCGCCACGGTGTCACCTTGGTCACCGACGGCCGCTACGGCGTGCAGGCGCGCAACCAGATGAACTCCGCAGGGGTTCACGCCGCCGTGCTGGTCGGCGTCACCGGAGCCGAGACCCTGTCGCACCTCGCAGGATTGTGCGCTGCACACGACACGGTCAGCTTCGAGGCCGACCACGTCTCGTTCGCCCAACACAGCCGCTGGGCTGCAGCTTTCGACACCGAACTGCGAGCGACCAGTGGTGTGGTCGAGGCCGAGCGGCGCGTGAAAGACCCCTCCGAGATCGAGTACATGGCTGAAGCCTGTCGGATCGCCGACCAGGCGCTGGCCGATGTGGCACCTCGGCTGGGGGAGGGGCTCACCGAGGCCCAGGTGCGCAACCTGCTGGAGATCCGCATGCGCGAGCTCGGCGCCAGCGGCCCCAGCTACGACACCATCGTCGCCACCGGCCCCACCAACGCTGCGCTGCCGCACCATCGGCCCACCGACACGCTGATCGAGCCCGGCCACACCGTCATCATCGACGTGGGTGCGCTCGTGGCCGGCTACCACAGCGATATGACGCGCTCCTTCGTCATCGGTGATCCGACGCCGGTGCAGCGTGAGCTGTACGAGCTGGTGCTTGCTGCACAGAGCGCCGGCGTCGCAGCGGTGGGCCCTGGCGTCCCCGCCAGCCACCTCGACGCGGTGTGTCGCAATCTCATCTCGCAGGCCGGGTACGGCGACTGGTTCTCCCACGGAACCGGCCACGGGGTGGGTCTCCTCATCCACGAGGACCCGTTCATCAACCGGGTCAGCGAGGCAACGCTGCAGGTCGGCGACGTAGTAACCGTGGAGCCGGGCGTCTATCGTGAAGGCTTCGGCGGCATTCGTGTAGAAGACCTGGTGGTGGTCACCAGCGACGGGTGCCGCATCCTCACCGCATCTCCGAAGGATTCACCGTGCCCGCCATCTCCACCAACGACCTGAAGAACGGCATCACGCTGGAAATCGACAACGTCTTGTTCCAGGTCGTCGAGTTCCAGCACGTCAAGCCCGGCAAGGGCGGTGCTTTCGTCCGTTCGAAGCTGCGCAACCTGCGCAACGGCGCCGTCATCGACCGCACCTTCAACGCCGGCGTGCGCGTCGAGCAAGCCATGCTCGACAAGAAAGACATGCAGTTCCTCTACCGCGACGGCGACGAGTACGTGTTCATGGACCAGGAGTCATACGACCAGCAGAACGTGGCCCCCACCGCCCTGGGCGACGCCGCCGACTACATGGTCGAGAACATGGTCGCCCTCATCGCGTTCTACAACGGCGACATCGTCACCGTCGAGATCCCGCCATCGGTCGAGCTCACCATCTCCGACACCGACCCCGGTGTGCAGGGCGACCGGGTCAGCGGCGCACGCAAGCCGGCGACCCTTGAGACCGGCAAGGTCATCCAGGTGCCGCTGTTCATCAACCCGGGTGACAAGGTCAAGGTCGACACCCGCTCCGGCGACTACATCACGCGGGTCTGAGCATCGCATGACGTGGCGTACCGATGAACGCACCGATGCCCGCGAACGTGCGCTCATCTTGCTGTACGAAGCCGAGTCGAAGGGCATCACCCCCGGCGAGGTGCTCGCTGCGCAGATCTCTCCGGCCGACGAGCTCACCACGCTGATCGTCGAGGGTGTCGCCGCCAACCAGGCGGAGCTCGACCAGGCCATCGCTGCTCACTCCAAAGGGTGGAGCCTGCAGCGCATGCCGTCCATCGATCGCAACGTGCTCCGAATTGCGTCGTTCGAGCTGATGGGGCGCGCCGATGTGCCCATCGCAGTCGTGCTCGACGAGGCGGTCGAGTTGGCGAAACGGTTCAGCACCGACGACTCCGGCCGCTTCGTCAACGGTGTGCTCTCGGCGTTGGTCCCGGTGCTGCGCGGCGGTTGATCGGTGACTGACACCACAACGGTCGTTGACGCCACTCCGGCTGACGAGTCGCGGAGTTCGACGCGTCCGCGATCGGTTCTCACTGCTGCGATGCATCGCTTGGCCCGGCGAGCACGGCGGGTCACCGTGTGGCAGGGCCTCTTCGTGCTGATGGTGTGGGCATACGTCACGTACTTCACCAAGGTCAGCATCGACGTGCACAACGGGTTGGGCACCAGCAGCTACGACGTGGGGTTGTACCAGCAGGGGGTGTGGCTACTCGGCCAAGGCGAGGCGCCGTTCGTCACCCTGATGGGGCGCAACATGCTGGGCGACCACGCGTCGTTCGTCATGGTGCTCGTCGCTCCCATCTATCGGCTGTTCCCCGCGGCCGACACGCTGTTCTTCCTGCAGAGCCTCTTCATCGGCCTCGGCGCGCTGCCGGTGTTCCTTGCGGCTCGCAAGCGTTTGGCCAGCGAGGCGATGGCACTGGCCCTGGCGGCCTGCTTCTTGCTGCACCCCGCGGTCGGCTGGACCAACCGCGAGAACTACCACCCCGATTCGTTCGTGGCGTTCTTCCTCGGCATGGCCATCTATGGAGCGCTCGAACGGAAGTGGCGCCTGTACTGGGTGTTCGTCGTGCTCACCCTGCTGGTCAAGGAAGACGTGGTACTGGTGGTGCTGCCGCTGGCCGTCTGGGTCGCCGTGTTCCGAGATCGGCGCTTCGGCAAGCTCACCGCCATGGCCACCATCGCGACCACGGTGGTCGGCATGTTCGTGGTGATGCGGTCGCTCATCGGCGTGCCCACCCGCAACGCTTGGCGGATTCCGTTCAACGGGCCTACGGGCGTGTTGCGCGAAGTCGTCGAACGGCCCGGCAACGTCATCGAGCACTTCCGCAGCGACAACCGGCCGTTCTACTTCTGGCAGATGGTCTTCCCGTCGGCACTCGTGTTCCTCCGGCGCCCGAGCTTGGCGGCGGTGAGCGGGCTGGTCCTGTTCACCAACATGCTCAGCACGTTCTGGTACCAGTACCACCTCGAGTACCACTATTCGCTCATCGCAGTGCCCGCCATCGTGCTGGGCACTGTCTACGCGCTGGAACTGTTCTCGCTTCGCTGGCGACGGTGGCTGCTCGGGGTGGTCGGTGTCACGTCGTTGTGGGCATGTCTGATGTGGGGTGTGGTGCCGATCGGGCAATTGCTCCCGCCCGGCACCGACGACCCGATAGGGCGGGAATTGCCGTACCACTGGACACCCACCCACCCCGTTGCGGAGGCGGCACGTTCGATCGCTCGCGAAGTGCCCGACGGTGCGTCGCTGTCGACGTATCACTCGATGGTGCCCCACGTCGCGCACCGCAAGCTGATCTACCAGTTCCCCAACCCGTTCCGCGTGGTGCTCTATGGCCCCGACACCACCCTCGAGGCAGCGCGCGCCTGCCTGCCCGAGGCCAACGACTTGGAGTACGTGCTGCTGCAAAAGAGTCTCTCCGTCGAGTTGCAGCTCGATTGGGAACGTGTCTCGGACGACTTCGAGCCGGTTTCCAGCAACGAGTTCTGGACGCTCTATCAGCGGGTGAGCCACACCGTGCAGTGCCAAATGGTGCCCGGCCAGGAATACCCACAACTCGTCGACACGGTCGGCTAGCCTGCTCACCCGACCGTGAAACGGGTCCTGTGAGGCCCGTACGGCAGGAGTCATCGATGTTTGCTGTCCTTCGTTCGCGCCCACTGCATGAACGTGCACTACTCTGCATGATCATGCAGTTGTCGGCCTCGCACCGCCCGTTCCCAAGTCGCTCCGCAGTTGCGCAGTCCCTAGGCCGGGCTCATGCGTGAGGCAGCGCTGGTATTGGCCGACGGCAGTGTCTTCGAGGGTGAGCTCATCGGAGCCGATCCCGAGGGCGGCATCGCCGGCGGGGAAGTGGTGTTCAACACCGTGCTCTCGGGCTATCAGGAAGTGATCACCGACCCCAGCTATGCCGGGCAGATCATCACCTTCACCACGCCGCACATCGGTAACTACGGCGTCAACGACCACGACTTCGAGTCCGTGCGGCCTTTCTGCCGCGGGGTCATCGTGCGCGAGATGGCGCGTCGGCACAGCAACCATCGCGCTCAGGACTCACTCGCAGCGATGCTGCACCGCTTCGGCGTCAGCGGAATTGCCGGCATCGACACCCGCCGGCTCACCCGGCTGCTACGCGATACGGGCGCAATGACCGGCGCCTTCGGCACGGCCGGCGAGGCGCAGCTGCGGGCCGCTGCCGCCGCCGAGCTCGGCACCGACGGCATCGACCTGGTTGCCCAGGTCACGACGCCCGAGGCGTACGAGGTGAGTGCGCTCGACGCGGCGAACACGCGGCGCATCGTTGCCTACGACTTCGGCATCAAGACCACCATCCTGCGTCACCTGTCCGGCCTGGGCACCGTGCACGTCGTGCCGGCATCCACCAGCGCCGCCGACGTGCTCGCGCTGGCACCCGATGGCGTCTTCCTCTCCAACGGCCCCGGCGACCCGGCGATGGTCGGCTATGCGTCGGCTGCGATCGGCGAACTGGTCGGCCAGGTACCCGTCTTCGGGATCTGCCTCGGCCACCAGCTGCTCAGCCGGGCACTCGGTGGCGACACGTTCAAGCTTCCTTTTGGCCACCACGGTGGTAACCATCCGGTGCGCCACGAAGCCACCGGTCGGGTGGAGATCACCAGCCAGAACCACAACTTCTGCGTCGATCCGGCCAGCCTCGAAGGCAAGGTGGAGGTCACCCACCTCAACCTCAACGACTTCACCAACGAAGGCATGCGGGTGCTCGGTGCGCCGGCGTTCAGCGTGCAGTACCACCCCGAAGCCGGGCCAGGCCCGCACGACAGCCGGTATCTGTTCGGCATGTTTGGCGACCTGATGGGCACGAAGGCAGGCGTCTGATGCCGAAGCGCACCGACATCCACAGCATCCTCATCATCGGCTCCGGCCCCATCGTCATCGGGCAAGCATGCGAGTTCGACTACTCGGGCACCCAGGCGTGTCGTGTGCTCAAGGAAGAGGGCTACCGGGTCATCCTGGTGAACTCGAACCCGGCCACCATCATGACCGACCCCGACTTCGCGCACGCCACCTACGTGGAGCCGATCACTCCCGATGTGGTCGCGAAGATCATCGAGAAGGAGAAGCCCGACGCTGTGCTGCCCACACTGGGCGGTCAGACCGGTTTGAACACGGCAATGGCGTTGTACGAACGCGGTCTCATCGGCGTGCCCGGCACCCCCGAGATGATCGGCGCCAACGCGCTCGCCATCGAAACCGCCGAAGATCGCGACAAGTTCAAGCAGGCGATGATCGAGATCGGGTTGAACGTGCCCGAGAGCGGCATCGCCCACGACATCGAGCAGGCTCGCGAGGTGCTCGAAGTCATCGGACTGCCGTGCATCATCCGCCCCGCCTACATCCTCGGCGGTCGCGGCACCGGCATCGCCAGTACGGCCGAGGAGTTCGAGGCGATCGCCTCCAACGGTCTCGACGCCAGCCCCATCCGCGAGATCCTGATCGAGACGAGCATCGCTGGCTGGAAGGAGTACGAGCTGGAGGTCATGCGCGACCGTGCCGACAACTGCGTCATCATCTGCAGCATCGAGAACTTCGACCCGATGGGCGTACACACCGGCGACAGCATCACGGTCGCCCCGGCGCAGACGCTCAGCGACGTGGAGTACCAGGAGATGCGCGACGCTGCGTTCGCCTGCATCCGCCGCGTCGGCGTCGAGACCGGTGGCAGCAACGTGCAGTTCGCGGTCAACCCGGCCAACGGCGAGCTGGTGGTCATCGAGATGAACCCTCGCGTGTCGCGCTCGTCTGCGTTGGCCTCGAAGGCCACCGGTTTCCCCATCGCCAAGATCGCCGCCAAGCTGGCGGTGGGCTACACGCTCGACGAGATCAGCAACGACATCACCTCCACCGCCACTCGTTCGACGCCGGCCAGCTTCGAGCCGAGCATCGACTACGTGGTCACCAAGATTCCCCGCTGGGCATTCGAGAAGCTGCCCGGCACCAGCGGCATCCTGGGCACGCAGATGCAGTCGGTCGGCGAGGCGATGAGCATCGGTCGCACCTTCACCGAGAGCCTGCAGAAAGGTTTGCGATCGCTCGAGCAGGGCCGCTACGGCCTCGGCTGCGACCCGGCCGAGGCGCAGCTCGACGAGCGCAGCGACGATCAGTTGCTGGCTCAGGTGGCGATTCCCACTCCCGAGCGCATCTTCCAGGTGGGAGAGCTGCTGCGCAGAGGCGTCAGCGCGGAACGAGTGCACGAGGCCTGCCGTATCGACCCGTGGTTCCTCGACCAGATGCTGCAGATCATGGAGGAACGTGCCGCGTTCACCGAGGCAGGAATGGCCGGCATGAGCGCACGCATGTGGAAGCGGGCCAAGCAGTTCGGGTTCAGCGACGCCCAGTTGGCGTTCGCCTGGGGGCTCGACGAGCTGGAGGTGCGCGCAGCCCGTGAAGCCATCGGGGTGCACCCCACCTACAAGACGGTCGACACCTGCGCCGCCGAGTTCGCCGCCGAGACGCCGTATCACTACAGCACCTGGGAGGACGAGGACGAGGTCCGCGCCAGCGAGCGGCCGCGGGTGGTCATCCTCGGTAGCGGCCCCAACCGCATCGGGCAGGGCATCGAGTTCGACTACTGCTGTGTGCATGCTTCGTTTGCTTTGCGCGACGCCGGGTTCGAAACCGTCATGGTGAACTGCAACCCAGAGACGGTGAGCACCGACTACGACACCAGCGACCGCCTCTACTTCGAGCCGCTCACGCGCGAGGACGTACTCAACGTCATCGCTGCCGAAACCGCGGCCGCTGGAGGAGTGGCACCGAAGGTGATTGTCTCGCTGGGTGGGCAGACGCCGCTGAAGCTCGCCGGGCTGCTACCGCGCGAGCTCATCGCCGGCACGTCGCCCGCCAGCATCGACCTGGCCGAGGACCGCGAGAAGTGGAGCGCGCTGTGCCACGAGCTGTGTATCCCGCAGCCGCCCGGTGGCACTGCCACCGACCTCGAACAAGCGCTCACCATCGTCGACAAGGTTGGGTTCCCGGTGCTCGTGCGGCCCAGCTACGTGCTGGGCGGTCGCGCGATGCAGATCGTGCACGACCGCAACCATCTGGCTCGGGCGATGGCCGAGCTCGCCGGGTTCGGCAGCCTCGGCAAGGAGGGTGGTCTGTCGGCGGAGCGGCCGGTACTCATCGACCGCTTCCTGGAGGACGCCACCGAAGTCGATGTCGACGCCATCCGCGACCACACGGGTGAGGTGCTGATCGGCGGGGTCATGGAGCACGTCGAGGAGGCCGGAGTGCACAGCGGCGACAGCGCATGCGCCATTCCGCCGCAGACACTGCCGGCCTGGGTGGTGGAGGTCATTCACAGCTACACCAAGGCCATCGCCCGGGCGCTCGACGTGCGGGGCCTCATCAACGTGCAGTACGCGGTACTGGGCACCACCGTGTACGTCATCGAGGCCAACCCTCGCGCCAGCCGTACGGTCCCCTTCGTCGCGAAGGCCACCGGCGTGCCGCTGGCGAAGGTGGCCAGCCGTGTGATGCTCGGCGCCACGCTGGCCGAGCTGCGCAGCGAGGGGTTGTTGCGGCCGCCCAGCCAGCACGGGCATGTCGCCATCAAGGAAGCCGTGCTGCCGTTCAGTCGCTTCCCCGAGGTCGACACCGCGCTGGGGCCCGAGATGCGCAGCACCGGCGAAGTGATGGGCATCGACACCACGTTCGGGAAGGCGTTCTTCAAGGCCGAACTCGCTGCCGGCACGCTGCTGCCCACCAGCGGCACCGTGTTCCTGTCGCTGGCCGACGGCGACAAGCCAGCGGGCCTGGTGGTGGCCACACGACTGCGCGAACTCGGTTTGGGAATCGCCGCCACCCGCGGCACCGCCGACCATCTCGGCAAGTTCGGTCTCACCGTCGACCAGGTGGTCGGCAAGCTCAGCGATGGCCACGGCATCAATGCCGTCAAGCTCATCGAGAGCGGGCAGATCGCATTCGTCATCAACACCCCGCAGGGTCGCGGTGGTCGAACCGACGGCGAGCAGATCCGCAAGGCTGCCAACAGCCGGCACGTCAGCTCGGTCACTACCGTGGAGGCAGCGTTGGCGGCGGTGCAGGGCATGGCCGAGATGGTGGGTCGCGAGCTCAGTGTGCGTCCGCTGCAGGAGTACCACGCGTGAGCAACGGCAACGCCGTGAAGGTGGGCTCACTGAGCCTGACCGCCCCGGTGATGACCGCCTCGGGTACCGCCGGCCATGGTGCCGAACTGGCGCCGTACTTCGACCTGTCCACGCTCGGCGCCGTGGTGGTGAAGTCGTTGGCAGCGTACGAGTGGGCTGGCAATCCTGCGCCGCGGGTGCACCCGGCGGGCGTGGGCATGCTCAACGCGGTCGGGCTGCAGGGCCCTGGAGTTGCTCACTGGTGCCAGCACGAGCTTCCCGAGCTGCTCGCCACCGGTGCCCGGGTGGTGGCCAGCATCTGGGGCCGCTCGGTCGACGACTTCCGCGCTGCGGCCGAGCTGCTGGCGAATGCCCCGTCCGGGGTGGTGGCGGTGGAGGTGAACCTGTCGTGCCCCAACCTCGAAGGTCGTCGCGGCATCTTCGCCCACGACCCCGATCTGTCAGCGTCGGTCATGGCTGCCACCGAAGGCTGCCGCCGACCGCGGTGGGCGAAGCTCAGCCCCAACACCGACCGGGTGGTGGAAGTCGCTGTCGCCGTGCAATCGGCCGGCGCCGAGGCGGTCACTCTGTCGAACACGCTGCTCGGCATGGTGTTGCACCCCACCACCGGCCTGCCGGTGCTCGGCGCCGGCGGCGGTGGGTACAGCGGTCGTCCCGTGCATGCGGTCGCCGTGCGCACCGTGTTCGACGTGCACGCAGCGCTGCCCGACCTGCCCATCGTGGGTGTCGGCGGCGTGGCCAGTGGATGGGACGCCGCCGAACTGATGCTGGCCGGGGCCAGCGCGGTGCAGGTGGGCACGGCGACGTTCGCCAACCCGAAGGCACCGGCGCTGGTGCAAGCCGAGTTGCTGGCGTGGTGCGCCGAACGCGGTCTGAACCCGGCCCAGCTCACCGGTCGCGCCCATCACTCAGGGTTGTCGGGCGGCCGCTGAGCGCGGATTGCCACCACGAGGCGGTACGTCAGCGCTAGGGTCACCACATGGCAACACCTCCGCAACTCACCCCTGAACAGCGTGCCAACGCCCTGGCCAAGGCAGCCGAGGCTCGCGCTGCTCGCGCCGAGCTGAAGAACCAGCTCAAGATGGGCTCCGTGTCGTTGGCCGAAGCACTCGCCAGCACCGACAGCACCGTCGGCAAGCTCAAGGTCGTCTCCCTGCTCGAGTCGCTTCCGGGCGTCGGCAAGGTCAAGGCGCGCAAGATCATCGCAGACATCGGCATTGCCGACAACCGCCGCGTGCAGGGCCTCGGCACGCAGCAGAAGCAGGCATTGCTCGACCAGCTCGGTAAGTGAGGTCGTGGCAGCCAACACTGCCAGCACCGCCTCGCGTATCTTCATCGTCTCCGGTCCCGGTGGCGTTGGCAAGGGAACCATCGTCAACGCCCTCGTCGCCCGCGACCCATCGCTGTGGCTGAGCCGGTCGTGGACCACGCGTGAGCGACGGACCAGTGAGAGCAGCACGGCCTACGTGTACGCCACGCGCGACGCATTCGAGGCGAGAATCGCGGCGAACGGTTTCCTGGAGTGGACCGACTTCCTGGGCAATTACTATGGCACTCCCACGCCTGAGCCGGTTGTCGGCCACGACGTGGTGCTCGAGATCGAAGTCGACGGTGCACGCCAGGTGAAGCAGTTGCACCCCGAGGCGGTGCTGATCTTCGTGCTACCGCCGTCGCGTGACGAACAGGAGCGCCGGTTGCGCGGCCGCGGCGACGCCGACCACAAGGTGGCGCAGCGCCTGCAGAAGGCCCTCGACGAGGAGCCGGTGGGTATGCAGCTGGCCAATCACGTGGTGGTGAACGACGACCTGGAACGCACGGTCGATGAGATGATGCAGATCATCGGCCACCATCGCATACTCGGCTGATTCCTGCGGGTACACTACAGCGCTGTTTTCAGGAGGCTTGCAGATGTCCACGCGTTCGTTCGACACCATGATCAATCCGCAGATCGAGGAGCTCCTCGACCGCGTCGATTCGAAGTTCTCGCTGGTCACGCTGGCCGCTCGCCGCGCCCGCCAGATCAACAGCTACTTCAATCAGCTCGGCGACGGCCTCGGCCACATGGTGCCGCCGCAGGTCAGCTCGGTGGCGCGCAAGCCGCTCAGCATCGCCTTCGAAGAGATAGCTGCCGACAAGATCGTCCAGGTCGAGCGCGTCGAGGCTGAGCCGTCCGACGACGCCGCGGCTGCCACGGCCTGACCCTCGTCGTCCCTGTCATGCTCGCTGGCAAGCGCATCGTCCTCGGTGTCACCGGCGGTATCGCTGCCTACAAGGCGGTCGAAGTGTCTCGCCGGCTGGTCGACGCCGGCGCGCACGTCGTGCCGGTGATGACCGCCGGTGCTGAGCACTTCCTGGGGCGCACCACGTTGTCGGCGCTCGCCAGCGAGCCGGTGCAGACCAGTCTGTGGAACGAAGCCAGCCCCATCCCGCACACGCGGCTGGGGCAGACCGCCGACCTCATCGTGGTCGCGCCGGCTACGGCTCGACTGTTGGCCGCGTATGCAGCTGGGCTCAGCACCGACCTGCTCACCAACACGCTGCTGGCCACCCGAGCGCCGGTGGTGGTGTGCCCAGCGATGCACACCGAAATGTGGGAGCACCCTGCGGTGCAGGCCAACATCGCGACACTGCGCGCGCGTGGAGTGCACATCGTCGAGCCGGAGTCGGGCCGCTTGGCAGGCGGCGACGTCGGTGCCGGTCGCCTGGCCACCCCGGAGCGCATCCTGGCCGCCATCGAAGCGGCACTCAGTGGCGGCGATCTCGCCGGTGTTCACGTGGTGGTGTCGGCAGGTGGCACTCGTGAGCCCATCGACGCGGTGCGCGTCATCGCCAACCGCAGCAGCGGCAAGCAGGGTTATGCCATCGCCGCCGAGGCTGCCGCCCGTGGCGCTCAGGTCTCGCTCGTGTCCACGGTCGACTTGCCCGTTCCGCCCGGCGTCGTCGTGCACCCGGTCGAGACTGCCGCCCAGATGCAGGCTGCCCTCGGCGAACTTGCACCGCTGGCGCAGGTCATCATCATGGCGGCTGCGGTGGCCGACTTCCGCCCGGTCGTCGCCGCCACCGGCAAGCTCAAGAAGGACGAGGGCGTTCCCCAGATCGTGCTGGAGCCCACGCCCGACATCCTGGCCGGCCTCGGGGCCACCAAGCCGGCGGGCCAGGTGCTCGTCGGGTTCGCCGCCGAAACCAGCAACCTGCTGGCAAACGCCCAGGGCAAGCTCGAGCGCAAGCACCTCGACCTGATCGTCGCCAACGACGTCAGTGCACCCGGTGTCGGCTTCCAGCACGACACCAACGCGGTCACGTTGCTGCGCTCAGATGGCAGCGCACGCGCGGTGGCGCTCACCGACAAAAGAGCTATCGCGAAGGCGGTTCTCGATACTGTGGTCGAGATCCGTGGCACGTTCATCAACCCCACGTCCACTACAGCATGAGGAGCCTCACCCCGTGAGCAGCTTTACGTTCACTTCCGAGAGCGTGACCGAGGGTCACCCCGACAAGATGGCCGACCAGGTCAGCGATGCCGTCCTCGACGCCATTCTCGCGGAGGACCCGCACGGCCGCGTCGCCTGCGAAACGCTGCTCACCACCGGCCTGTGCGTCGTGGCGGGCGAGATCACCACCACTGCCTACGTCGACATCCCGAAGCTCGCCCGTGAGGTCATCAACGGCATCGGTTACGACAACGCGCTCTATGGCTTCGACGGCAACACGTGCGGCGTCATCGTCAGCATCGACGAGCAGAGCCCCGACATCGCCCAGGGCGTCGACAAGAGCGAAGAGGTGCGGTCCGTCGGCAACGCCGAAGACCAGCTCGAGCTGCAGGGCGCCGGCGACCAGGGGATGATGTTCGGCTACGCCTGCGACGAGACCCCCGACCTGATGCCGATGCCCATCTGGCTGGCGCATCGCCTGGCTGAGCGTCTCAGCGAAGTGCGCAAGGACGGCGCCGTGCCGTACCTGCGCCCCGACGGCAAGACCCAGGTCACCGTCGACTACGAGAACGGCAAGCCGGTGCGCCTGTCGCACGTGCTCGTCAGCACGCAACACCAGGATGGCATCGATCGCGACTCGGTCATCCGACCCGACCTCATCGAGCAGGTCATCCGACCCATCGTGCCCGCACAGTTCGCCGACGACGACTACGACGTC
>Ga0335397_10001742_pt1 | contig 29646 bp, 25 predicted proteins | sample MAT04_FD_205740 | JGI IMG/M metagenome (GOLD analysis project Ga0335397, IMG submission 205740) | Freshwater microbial communities from Lake Fryxell liftoff mats and glacier meltwater in Antarctica - MAT-04 (spades assembly) (version 2) ... | reverse complement strand
TAGAGCAGCGAGCGTCCGCGGGTGACCAGGACCTGCCCATCGTCGCCGGTGCGCAGGCGCAGCACGGTCGGCTCCGGCATGCCTTCCAGTGCGATTTGAGCCATGCGAACAGTCTATCAGACCTTATCTGATTTCCGACGGTTCTGTCTCGACAAAAGGCCCTGATCACAGGGCCGGTCGGTCACCTACTTCCGGAGGTCTGAGGCTTGCACGATGGCTTGGGGGGAACACCGCCGCCACGCTGTGGGCAGGCCTTTGAGGCCGTCGCAGACAAGGAAGAACACGTCCGCGACGCCGCGGTTCTTCAAGTCGGCGAGCACGGTCATCCAGAACTCCGCCGACTTCCCGCCGCCCTTGCCGGCCCACAGCCCAAGCACGTCGCGGCGCCCCGCCAGGTCGATCCCGATCGCGGCGGCGAACGGCTGCTTGCCGACCACGGGGCACCTCCCTGCACGAAGTGCTTGGGGGAACCGTCGCGGACTTTGACGTAGATCGTGTCGATGAAGACCGCCGTATACACGCCCTGCAGCGGCCGAGACGTCCAACCCTGCATCTCCTCGACCACCTTCTCGGTGATTCGCGAGATCGTGTCCTTGCCAGATCGACGCGCCGTACACCTCGGCGAAGTACGCGCTGATCTCACCGGTGGTCAAGCCCTTGGCGTACAGCGAGATCGCAACCGCGGAGACGTGACTGGTCAACGCGCGCGACGTCAAGCACCTGCCGGGGCGGCCGAAGACCGACCGGGTCGACGCGGTCTGGGTGTGCAAGGTCGCCGAACGTCAGATGCTGCGAGCGAGTTTCGTGCTGCCACCGGCGGTACGGCGGGCGAGATCTGATGCGGTACCGCACCGACCTCGTCGCGGTCCGGACCGCGGAGAAACAGCGGGTGGAGAAGCTGCTCGAGGACGCCGGCGTGAAGCTGTCCGTCGTCGCCAGCGACATCTTCGGAGTCTCGGGTCGAGCGATGATGGCGGCGTTGATCGCCGGTGAGCGCGACCCTGCCCGGCTGGCCGACATGGCCTTGGGCCGGATGCGGGTCAAGACCGCGCTGCTGGAGGCGGCGTTCGTGACCCCTTCAGCGAGCACCTCGCGTTCCTGCTGGCCACGATGCACGTACGCCTCGGCCTCGCGGGGCATTCCGTCCTCCACCAGCCGAGCACACTCGACGAGTCGCCACAGGCCGCAGCCAAAGCAGCGGCGGCCGGTGGGGACTCGTTGGTGTCACGAGCTCCCGCCGGAAGCCGCATCCAGCCATGCGACTGGGTCGAGAGCGGCAACCCCGCCGGCCACGGGTGATCAAGAAGAGCCGGCGAGGCGCCTTGCCAGTCGGTCTCTTGTTTCGAACCCGACGACCACATGCTCCCTACCCAGTGGTGCGCGGCTGACTCCCCGACCTGAACGTGCGGATCGGTTCGAGCCCGGTGCATCCGAAAGGACGTCGTCCCGCGAAGAGGTGGTGTCACCCACTCCTTACTCGAAGGGAACCGAACATGCGCACAATCCTTGCGGGAGCCGCGACGTTGGCCGTCGCCGCCCTGCCGATCGCCGCGTTCGCCACGCCCGCCGTAGCGGCGGACGACGCTTCCGTCGTCGTCTTCCACGGCGTGCCTGGCCTCACGGTCGACGTGTACGCCAGCGCCGACGCCACCTACACCGCGGAGGAGGCCCTCCTCACGGACTTCGAACCCGGCACGATCACCGAGCCGGTGAAGATCCCCGGGGGTTCCTACAACCTCGCTGTGTTCGCCGCGAACGCCGACCCTGCCGGCGACCCCGCCATCGAGGCGAACGACGTCACCGTGCCGGCCGGGGCCAACATCACCGTGGCCGCCCACCTCGACCCCGAGGGAACGCCGGTGCTCACCCCCTTCGTCAACGACGTCAGCAAGGTCGCCGCGGGCCAGGGCCGGCTCACCGTGCGGCACACCGCCGCGGCGCCGGCGGTCGACGTCCTGGCCGGCGGAACGGCGGTCTTCAGCGACCTGAGCAACCCGAACGAGGCCAAGGCGGACCTGCCCGTGGGCACCGTCTCGGCGTCGGTGGCCCTCGCCGGCACGACAGCCCCGGTCATCGGCCCGGCCGACGTCCCCGTGACGGAAGGCACCGCCACGATCGTCTACGCGTGGGGCTCAGCCGAGGACGACAACCTCGACGTCGCCGTCCAGACCATCACCGGCCTGCACAGCTCGCCGTCGGGTGTCCCCTCGGGCACCGCCGACCTTCCCGCAGACACGACCCCCGTGCTGCTCGGTGGGATCGCACTGCTCGGGGCGCTCGGCGCCGCGGGCGCGGCGGCGCGGGCCCGTCGAGTTCGAGTGTGACCTGACCGACCGACGCAGGAACACCGCCGGGAGCCCGGGGGTTCGCCACCGCGAACCCCCGGGCCGACCGCCCACGACCACGTCACGACCGACCACCCCGAAACCACCGTGAGGATGCCGCCATGAGCCGGGGTACCCGCTCATCCCGATGGGCCGCCACGAGCGCGGTGTCGGCGGTGGTCGCGGTCGTCGCGGTCATCGCCCTGGCGGTGTGGTCGGGGGGCCGGCCCGGACCGTCGGCCGGAACCGACCTCGCCGATGTGCGCACCCCGGTCCCGGCGACGAACACGCCTTCCCCGGTGGACGCCCCGGCACCCAGCCCGTCACTGCCGCAACCCAGGACGCGCGACGCCTCGCTCGGCTCACTGACCGTCTCCGAGGAGTCGGCCCCGACCCGGCTCGTCGTTCCTGCCCTCGACATCGACGCCCGCATCGACGACGTCGGGGTGCAGGAGGACGGGGCGATGGTGATTCCGGCAGCACCCACGAGCGTGGGGTGGTACCGGTTCGGATCAGCCCCCGGCGACGCCCACGGAAACACCGTGATCGCCGGCCACGTCGCGACCCGCGAGGACGGCCCCGGCGCCCTGGCCCCCCTGAAGGGTGCGAAGCCGGGCATGCGCGTGACCGTGACGACGGCCGACGGCGAAGACCACGAGTACGAGGTCTCGGGGCGCGAGGCCATCGTCAAGAAGGCGCTGCCGGTCGACGAGATCTTCGCCCGCGACGGCCGCCGTCTCCTGGTGATGATCACCTGCGGCGGGAGGTACCTTCCCGAGCTGCGCAGTCACCGCGACAACATCATCGTCACCGCGGTTCCCGTGCGGTGACAGCAGCGTCGTCGACTGCTGGGGGTCCCGGCATCCGCGGGAGGCTCCTGATCTCGGCGTCAGGTCGGTGAGGTGTCAGGTGGGTGAGGTGTCAGCGCAGCGGGCCGTCGAGGTCGTGGCCAGCACCAGCGGTTGGCCTTCGGGCCCCGTTGCCGAGGCGGTCGCAGTGAGCCCGTCGCCGAGGGGCAGGTGCAGGCGGAACGCGCGAACCTGGCCCGGGCCGAGGACGACGTCGACGTGGCCCGGGAGCCGGAAGCGGGTCCTCGAGGTGGCCCTGCTGTTGTCGAGCAGCACCGGCACGGACACGGTGCCGCAGTCGACCGCACCCAACGACGCACGCGGGTCGGGGATGACGCCGCCACAGCGCTGCCAGTCGCTGGTCGCCACGAGGCCCCTGCCGTTCACGGCGACGAACACCCTGCTCCTGCTCCCGGCAACCAGGGGAACGCGAACCGGCGCGACGCTGCCGGCAGCCACCTCGACTGTTTCGGTCCGCACCGACCCTGCCAGGTCGGTCAGCGTCCAGCGGTAACGGGTCGACCGGCCGGAACGGCTGTTGTCCAGGGTCACCCGCAGCCGCAGGCCACCGCAGTCGGCCGGCCCGAACGCGGCGGCGGGCGCGGTGCCGCACGTTCCCGCCGAGACGACGTGCCCTCCATCGGGCAGGTACACCGTGACCACGGTCCGAGCGTCATCACGCACGCGGATGACGACCGACCTCGAGCCACCAGCGGCCACGTCGACTCGCCTCGTGCGGTCCGTGCCGCCGTAGGGCGCCCGCTCCGGTCGCTGGAACGAGCTGCCGTAGCCGTACATCGTGCGCGTCGCGGACCGGCTGTTGTCAAGGGTGACCTCGACCCGCAGGCGAGCACAGTCGAAGCGGCTGATGGTCGCGGTGGGCACGCCGGCCGAAGCTGCCGCGGCCACCGCCGGCAGGGGCGCGCCGACCAGGGCACCCACGAGTGCCGCCACGGCCAGCAGAACCGCTCGGGGTGCGGGTCGGTGCATCGGTCACCACCGTCGCGGTCTCGGTCAACGTGCTCGCACCCATGCTCCCCGGTGCGCCGCGCGTCGGCAACCACCCGGCATCCGGCGCACGCCTGCGCTGCTCAGTCGTGCGATGACCCGGATTCCGTCGGCCCGACCTCAGCGGCCAACAGGCGCTGCACCCGCTCGACCAGCTCGTAGATGTCGAAGGGCTTCTGGAGGAAGTCGGTGCGCCCGCCGGGCACCCGCAGGTCGAGGTCGGGCTCGGCGTTGCCCGACACGAAGAGCACGCGCAGGCCGGGGCGCTCGGCCGCGACGAGCCGAGCGAGCTCGGCGCCGTTGCCCCCGGGGATCTCGACGTCGGTGACGATCAGGTCGAAGTCCTCGGTCGCGCACGCTGCCTGGGCGGCCGGCCCCGTGGCGGCCGACGTCACCCGGTAGCCCTCGGCGGTCAGCACACGCACGAACAGCACGCTCATCGGCGCGAAGTCCTCGACGACCAACAGGCTGGCGCCCTCGCCTCCCGAGGCTCCGCCGGTGGCCAGCTCACTCATCGAGAGGCCCGCCCGCCAGGTCTCCGCCGGCTCCGCTGCGTCGCTGCATCACGTCGTCGAGCCATGGCCCTTCCCCGGAAGGGCCCGAGCCCGTCGATCGGACGACGAGCTCGACCGCACCGGCCGACGGCACGGTGTCGGATCGTTCCGGCGGTGCCATGTCACCCCCCCGAGGTGTGGCCGCATGAGGCGTCCACCGACGCGGCGTGGCCCCACCGTACGCCCTGGGCGTACGGTGGGGCGGCCATTCCGATTGGTCCAGCCCTTTCCGCTGGTCGGCGCCGGTGTGATACCACTGGACCGGGCCGGCGCCTCGGGAGGCACCGGGCAGGCCAGGGGAACGGCAGGTGCGTGGTGGACCACACGAGCGGCAAGGCGCGAGAGGTGCTCGCGACCCCTCCGGACGCCGTTGTCGAGGTCGACCGGCGCGGGGCGATCGAGCGCGTCGACCCGCAGGCCGAGCGCCTGTTCGGCTGGTCGGCGCAGGACCTGGTCGGCCGCCGGGTCGACCTCCTGGTGGCCGACCGACGAGGAAGCCTCGAGCCCCTCCCGCCCGGTGTCGACGTCCTGTTGTCCGCCCTGCGCCGGGACGGCTCGCAGTTCCCCGCGGAGATCCGCCTGAGCGGCGTGCCCGGCCGCAGCGGGGGGCCCGCCGTCGCACTGACGATCAGGGAGGCCACACCACCGTTGCGGCCGGAGCCGGGCGGTCAGCAACTCGCACGGGAACAGGCACGGGAACCGGAGCAGGCACGGGAACCGGAACCACCGTCGGCCGAGGGTGCTGCGAACCTCGGCGAGATCGCGCACGGCATCAACAACATCCTGAGCGTCATGCTGATCTACGGCGAGCTGATCGAGCGGGCCGTCCAGGGTCGGTCCATGGAGGAGTACCTGGCCGAGATCCGGGGGGCCGCTGAGCGAGGTGCCGAGCTCACGGATCGGCTGCGCACGCTCGCGAAGGCGTCGGCCGCGCGCGACATCAGGGCGTCGGTCGCGCGCGACACCGCCGCGCGCCACACCAGGGCGTCGGCCGTTCCGGACCCTGCCACGGACGAGGACGTGCTGCTGCGGGCGATCCGGCGGTACGCGGTGAACCTGCAGGACCGCGGAACCATCGGTGTGGTGGTCGTCGGTGACCACCGCATGTTCGCCGAGGGCCTGGCTCGCCTGCTCTCCAACGAGGACGACCTCGAGCTGCTCGGCATCGGCGCTGGCGGGCGGGAAGCGGTGACCCTGGTCGAGCAGCTGCAGCCACGGGTGCTGCTCCTCGACTTCGACCTGCCCGGGGGCAACGGCGTGGTCGCCGCCAGGGAGGTCAAGGCGCGGTGGCCGCAGACGATGATTGTGATGATCAGCGGCTCGACCGACGACCGGCTCATCCTGCGGGCCGTCGAGGCCGGCTGCTCGGGCTACCTCAGCAAGGACCGCGCCGCCGCCGAGGTCGCGAAGGCCGTGCGCACCGTGGCTGCCGGCGAGGCGCTGATGGCGCCCGCTCAGATGGCCAGGCTGCTGCCCAGGCTCTCCCGGTCGAACCGCGGGCTGGGCGCCGACCTGAGCGACCGCGAGCGCGAGGTGCTCGAGCTGCTGGCCCGGGGGACACCCAACCCCGCCATCGCCGACGAGCTCTGCGTCAGCGTCGACACCGTCCGCGACGACGTCCAGGTTCTGCTCACCAAGCTGGGGGCACACTCCAAGCTCGAGGCAGTGGCGACGGCGATCCGAGAAGGGGTCATCGACTACAACTCGCCGTTCTGAGCGACGAGTACCGGTCGGCTCCAGCCCCTGGGGACGCCCGGAGCGCGCTGTCGCCTAGCCTTCCTGCATGGGTTCCCACCCTCGCCGCCTCGACGGGCTGCGCGACGACGAACAGGTCGCGGCCCGCCTCGTCGAGCGCGCGACCGGGGCCACCGCGTGGGCCCACGACGTCGGTCGGCGCCAGGGGGCCTACGACGTGCACCTGACCTACCCCGGTGGGCGCACGGCGGCGCTGGAGGTCACCACCTACGCCGGGTCGTCGTCGCGGAACGGGATGGCGCTGCTCGGGCGGGGCCGACTCTCGGCCCCGCCCGCACGGCATCCGGCACGACGACCCGGGAGGCCCCGGTCGGCGGGCACGCAGAGCCCACCTGCCGTCGACCGCCCCGGCTCCGTCGACCCCGCCCTCGCGATCCTGCCGGATGCCGTCAGCGTGCTTCTCGCCGTGCCTCACGTCGCGCGGCGGGCCGCCAAGGTGGCCGCCGCCCACCGCGTCGACGAACGGCACCTCCTCGTGGGGATCGGCGAGGGCGGTCTGCCCGGGCCGCTGTACCTGCGGCTGGGCTCCGCGCTCGTCGCGCCGCCCGCCGATGCCCCCGAGCTGCCGGTCGGCCTGACCCACCTGTGGCTCACCACCGAGTGGCCCGGCTCCCCGCTCGTCGCCTGGGACCACGCCCGGGGGTGGCGCAGCCATCAGGTGTGAGTGCCGGCGGACCGCTCAGAAGCCGCCGAAGTCGCCGCCACCGAAGTCGCCACCGCCGCCACCCCAGTCCCCGCCGCCACCCCAGTCGCCGCCCGTGTCGCTGCCACCGGTGTCGGCTGCGTACCCCGCGTCTCCGCCGGCGTCGCCCGCGCCCGGGTCACCGCCCGAGTCGGAACCGGTGTCGGTTCCGGCGTCCGTGCCGGTGTCGGCGGCCTCCTGCGCCTCGGGGCTCTGCTCGTAGCCGCCGAACATCATGTCGGCGAGGGCCGACCCGACGACGACGCCGGCGATGGTGCCCATCATCGACCCGGCGATCATGCCGCCCATCCCCATGCCGCCGCCGCCGAACGAGCCGCGGGAGAACGTGTTCTGGAGCGTTCCGGGCTGCCTCATCTCCGCGCGCGTGGCTGCGCGGGCCAGGTCGGCGGGCTCGCTCGAGGTTCCTGCCTGAGCCGGGGACGTCGCCGACAGCTCATGAAGCAGCTGCTGACGCTGCTCGGGGGTCAGCTTCGCGAACGCCTCCGCGTGCAGCGCCTCGAGCTGCTCGGGGGGCGCCGTGCGCAACAGGTAGCGGTAGCGCGCGACGGCACGCTCGTCCTCGCTGGCACCGGGGCGGGTCGGCGCACCCCGCTCGCCCGGCACCGCACCGGCGCCAGGGCCGGGAGCCTGTCGCTGCTGCTCGGTCGGCACTCGACCCAGGAGTCGGTCGATGAAGCCCATGGTGTCGTTCCCCTCGCTCTGCGTTCTCCGGATGGAGACCGTCACCTCCCCAACGGTGCCACCTGGTCGCCGCGTTCCGCGTCCGGTGCATTTCCCAGCGTCTCCTCTTGCATTGAGCGGGTCTCAGGATGCAAAATTGAGCCGTCATCGCTCAAGCACCTCGGGCTACCGCCCGCGAGACCTCAAGGAGGACCCTCATGGCCACCGCTTTCGACCCCTTCCGCGACCTCGACCGCATGCTGGCGAGCACGCTGCGCACTCCTGCCTCCGCGGCGATGCCGATGGATCTGTACCGCGCGGGAGACCGCTTCGTGGCGCACGTCGACCTCCCCGGCGTCGACCCGTCCTCCATCGACGTCGACGTCGACGTCGCACCCTCACGATCCGTGCCGAGCGACGTGAGCAGGTCGACAGCGACGTGCAGTGGCTCTCCCACGAGCGCCCGACCGGCACCTTCGCCCGGCAGCTCACCCTGGGCTACGGCGTCGCGTCCTCGCGCATCGCGGCGGACTACAACGACGGAGTCCTGACCCTGACCATCCCCGTGGCGGAGGAGGCCAAGCCACGCAAGATCGCGGTCAGCCACACCGGGGAGCACCAGATCAACGAGCACCAGATCAACGAGCACCAGGTCATCGCGGGCCAGGCGTCGAGGGAGCACTCCGTCGCGTCCTGACCCACCCGGCCGGTTCCGGCGCACACGACGGCCCGTCACCGCTTGGTGGCGGGCCGTCGTGCTGCCAGCAACGGGCCCGGGCATGCGCCACAATCGGCGCATGAGCACCGAGCGCGCCACCCTGACCACCCAGCTGATCGAGGCCGGGCGCCACCTGGTCGAGCGTGGGCTGGTGCAGGCCAGCGGTGGCAACCTGTCGGTGCGCCTGCCCGGCGCCAACCGCTTCCTCGTCACCGGCACGGGAACCTGGCTGGACCGGCTGACCCCCGACGACTTCTCCGAGCTGACCCTCGACGGGGAGCAGGTCGGTGGGGCGGCCCGGCCCTCCGTGGAGTGGAAGCTGCACTTGCGCACGTATGCCGTGCGCGAGGACATCGCGTGCATCGTGCACCTGCACCCGCAGCACGTGTTGCTCGTGGACATGCTCGGTGCGCCGCTGCGGTTCACGACCCTGGATCACCAGTACTACCTGGGGAGCGCCGGCCGGGTGCCCTTCCACCCGTCGGGCTCGCAGGAGATCGCCGACGCGGCCGCCGAGGCAGCGCGCGACCACGACGCGGTCGTGCTCGCCCACCACGGCTGCTCAGCCCTGGGCGACACCGTGTCGATGGCACTGCGCCGGGCCCTGAACCTGGAGGAGGCGGCCACGATGACCTACCGGCTCCTGCTCGCCGGCGACCGGACCTCGGACTTCCCGACGCGGTGGAAGGGCAACATCGTCAGCGTGTAAGGGCCAGGCTGACCAGCGCCACCAGCCACGACACGAACGACCCGACGAGGAAGTACTCGGTGACCGCGTCGATGCCCACTCCGTCGACACTGCTCCGGTCATCGCGCTTGGCCTGCAGCTCGGGGAAGCGGATCAGCCCCTTGGCCGCGATGACCAGCCCGGCGGCCGTGAGCTGACCGGCCAGCCCGAGCCCGAGGATCAGCACCCGCTCCATCGGCCCGAGCAGGCGCCCACCGCGCAGCTGGTCGGACGGCTGCGGCCCGCTGTCGGCGTCGAGCGGCAGCACCGGGCGCATCGCACCGACGCCCAGCAGCACGAGCCGCACCACGATGTTGGCGGTGGCCAGGTTGACGAGCAGCAGGCCGACGACCAACAGGACCTGCGACGGCTGCGCGCCGAGACCCACGAGCGGCAGGTCGGCCCACTCGAGCCACCGGCCGAGCGCCCCGCCGGCCGGAGACGCCCATCCGCTGAGCGCGACCAGCCACGCCGCCCCGGCGGCCAACGAGGCCAGGGCGGACCAGTGGCCCGAGCCGGTGGTGGTCGCCTGCTCGGACAGGCGCACCCAGAGCACGAGGGGTACGACCGAGGCCGCGAGGACTACGATGTCGACGGGCGCGACGAGGGCGGTCAGCCCCGTCAGGACGGCGACCGTCGCGGCCCCGGCTGCCATGGCAAGGCGCAGCGCCGTGGGGCGCGTGCCCGCCCCGGCGCGCACCAGGTCGGCCACCCCGACCCCGACCAGCCAGACCGCGAGCCAGGTCACGCCAGGCCCCGCAGCAGGTCCTGCGCGGCCAGGATGGCGCCGATACCGTCGGCGCGCACCCGTTGGGACACGGCGGAGGCGCTGATGCCCTCGAGGGTCGCCAGCTCGCTCTGGGTGGTGTGCGGATCCATGAGCCCCCTCAGCAGTCGGACCGAACGGTCCGACAACGAGCCAACCAGATGGTCCCGACAGAGCAAGGCGGCGTTGACCGCGTCGGCGTGACCGAGGTCGTCCCGGCCCGCGTCGGCGTCGCTCGGCGCCGGGCGGTAGGCGGTGCGCAGGTGACGGGTCGTCGCCCGCCCGGCCGCCTGCTCGACCGCCTCGATCGCCGCCCGGGCCGCCCACCAGCCCGGGCCGTCCTCGATGCCGCGCTCGGCGTCGAGCAGCTGCACGGGCCCGCGCCCGATGCCGACCCGAACGTCGGACGCGGGCACCAGCTCGAGCCGCACGCGCAGGGCCGCGTCGATCGCGGCGCCGAGGGTGGCGTAGGCCCCCTGGAACTCGTCCCCGACGGTGACCCGCAGCTGGGTCACGGCAGGAACCGCGGCGTTGACGCTGAGCAGCGCCTGTTCGACGGCACGGTGCAGGGCGCGCCGGTTGGGTGCGCCGCGCGATCCGACGAGGTCGCCTAGGACGACGCACCGTGAAGCCTGGATCTTCATTCTGCTCATGTGAAGAGCATACCTTCACTTCGCCCGGATGAAGCGCAGCACTTACGCTCGGCACGCCCGGTTCGGAAGGCGCACGTGCGCCCTGGCATCCGCCGGGCCTGTCCGACGTCAGGGCGTCGTCAGGCCGTCGTCAGGCCGGAGTCGGGCCGTCGTCAGGCCAGGGTCCGCAGGTCCGATCCGCCCCGGGGCTCGGCCACCCCGCGCTCGGTCGCGACCGCGTCGACGAGCCGTGCCGGGGTGACGTCGAATGCGGGGTTGAAGCCCGGGGACCCCTCGGGCGCCAGGCGCACCCCGCCCAACACCGTCACCTCCTCACCCGGTCGTTCCTCGATCTCGATGTGCGAGCCGTCGGCCATCGACAGGTCGACGGTCGACCACGGTGCCGCGACCATGAACGCGATGCCGGCGTCGCGGCAGGCGAGCGCCACCCCGAGCGTGCCGATCTTGTTGGCGGCATCGCCGTTGGCGGCAATGCGGTCGGCGCCCACGACGGCGAGGTCGACCAGGCCACGCAGGATGGTCGAGGCGGCGGCCCCGTCGGCCTGCACCCGGTGCGGGATGCCGTCGGCCACCAGCTCGAACGCCGTGAGCCGGGCGCCTTGCAGCAGCGGGCGGGTCTCGTCGGCGTAGACCAGCTCGAGCCGGTCTCGGGCGTGCAGCTCGCGGATGACGCCGAGGGCCGTCCCCCAGGCCGACGTCGCGAGAGACCCGGTGTTGCAGTGGGTCAGCACCCGCAGCCGGGGGCGGTCGATGCGGGCAAGCAGCCAGTCGGCACCCCGCCTGGACAGCTCGCGGTTGGCGGCCTCGTCCTCGGTGGCGACCCGGCGGGCGGCGACGAGCACGGCATCGCGCCCACGCGCCATGACGGGGCGCACCTGGTCGACCCCCCAGGCGAGGTTGACGGCGGTCGGACGGGCATGCCGCACGCGGTCGACAGCGGCCTGCACCCGCGCGTCGTCCCAGCCCTCGCGGGCCCCCTCGTCCATCGCGAGCACCACACCGAACGCACCGGCGACCCCCAGTGCCGGGGCTCCGCGCACGGCGAGCTCGGCGATCGCCACGACGAGGTCGTCGGCCGTGTCGATGACCCGGTACGTGGTGGTGCCGGGCAGCAGGGTCTGGTCGAGGAGCCGCACCGCACCGCGACCCCGGCGGCCGGCACGGTCCTCCCACGCGATGGCGATGAGCGTCATGGCGCCAGCCTATGTCGGGCCCGACGCTGCGCCGCCGGGCGAGGGCGAGGCGCCGGTGCGCCGCTCCGGGAGGCCGGGCGAACCCGCGAGGTCGCGCCGGGCAGAACGCGGCACGCCGTGTGACGGCGACCCTTGCGTCGCGCTCCCGGCCGTGCCACGGTCAAGGTGTGGGGACCACCCATCCCCACGACGACGGACGACGTCAGAGCAGACGAACTGGCGAGGCCGCCGCTGAGCCCTCGCGATCGGAGGAAGCCGAGATGGCCCAACAACGAGTCGTGGTCGGGGTCGACGGTTCCCCCCTCTCCATGGCGGCGGTCACCCGGGCCGCCCAGGTGGCCAGTGCGCGGGGCTTCGCCCTGCACGTGCTCCACGCGTTCGCGCCGGACCTGCCGATGCTCGGCTTCGCGCAGCTCTCCGCCGGCTCCGACCTGGTGTCGAGCCATGCCAAGCGCCTCGTCGCCGACGGCGTCGCGCGCGCCCATGCGGTCGACCCGTCACTCACCGTGACCACCGGCATCCGCGACGGCTACGCCAGCCAGGCCCTGGTCGACGCGTCCCGGGCGGCGGTGCTCGTGGTCGTCGGCGCGATGGGGCACGGGGTGTTCAGCCGCACCAGCGTCGGTGCGGTCGCGATGCAGGTCATCACGCACGCCCGCTGCCCGGTGCTCGTCGTGGGCCACGAGACCGCCGGGGGCTCACCCGCCAGCGGCCGGGTGGTCGTGGGCGTCGACGGGTCCAAGCCCTCCCTGCGCGCGCTCGGTGTCGCCTTCGACGAGGCGGCCCGCACGGGCGGCTCCCTCGACGTGCTGCACGCCTGGGAGGCGCACAGCGCGAGCGACCCCACGCTGTCGACGAGCTCGAGCTGGAGCACCTATGAGGCCAACCTCGAACAGATCGTCGAGGCAGCCATCGCGACCCGCCGGGCCGAGAACCCTGACGTCAAGGTCGACTACGAGGTGCTGCGCTCCGAGCCGGTCCAGGCCCTGGTCGACCGCACCGAAGGTGCTGCCATGCTCGTGGTGGGCAGCCGCGGGGCCGGTGGCTTCGCCGGGCTCCACGTCGGGTCGACGGCGCTGCGGCTGATCAGCCGCTGTCACTGCCCGCTCCTGATGACCCGCTGATCCCACCTTTCTCGCCCGGTGCCGGGACCTTCACCTGCGCAGGGGAACAGTTGCGGTGCGAAGGTGAACCTTCTGGCATCGGGCGAAAAAGTTGAGGTGCCGGACAGCAGCTGAGGTGCCGGACGGGGTCAGAGGCGCTCGGTCGCGCCCAGCTGGTCGAGCACGAACGCCCACTCCCACGCGATCTGCTCCCACGCGGCATACCGCCCGCTACGTCCCCCGTGGCCGGCTGCGAGCTCGGTGCGCAGCAGCACCGGCCGGTCCTGCGGGTCGCTCGTGACCGTCTCCCGCAGCCGGGACACCCACTTGGCCGGTTCGGTGACGTAGACGCGGGTGTCGTGCAGGCTCGACGTCGCCAGCACGGCGGGGTAGTCCACCGCCCGGATGTTCTCGTACGGCGCGTAGGCACGCATCGCCGCGTACACCTCGGGGTCGGCGAGCGGGTTGCCCCACTCCTCCCACTCCCCCACGGTGAGGGGCAGGTCGGGCTGCAGCATCGTCGTCAGCGCGTCGACGAACGGCACCGCCGCGTGCGCCACGCGGAACCTCTCGGGCGCCAGGTTGAGCACTGCCCCCACGAGAAGCCCTCCGGCAGAACCACCTTCGAGCCCGACCCGGTCGGGTGCGATCCACCCGACGGCGACCAGGTGGTCGACCGCAGCCAGCGTGTCGGTGAAGGTGTTGGTCTTGGCGAACAGCTTGCCGTCGTCGTACCAGCCCCGCCCCATCTCGCCTCCGCCGCGGACGTGCGCCACAGCGTGCACGACACCACGGTCGAGCAGGCTGAGCCGGGCCACCGAGAAGTAGGGGTCCGACGAGATCTCGTAGGAGCCGTAGGCCGTGACCACGCCCGGGTTCGTGCCGTTCGGCTGCACTCCCGCGCGGCGCACCACCGAGACCGGCACCAGGGTGCCGTCGGATGCCGTGGCCCACTCGCGGTGCTCGGTGTAGTTCGCGGCGTCGAAGTCGCCCAGCACCGGCTGGCGTTTGAGCAGGGTGCGCTCGCGGGTGGCGAGGTCGACGTCGAGCACGGTGCGGGGCGACGCCCACGACTCGACCACGACCTGGATGGCCGTCTGCGCCGGCTCGGGGTTGTCGCCCAGGCCGATCGAGTGCACCGCCTGGTCGACGGCGACGTCCCACGCCTCGCCGTGCCCCGACGGCGCCCCCGGCTCGCGGGGCAGCACCCGCAGGGCCGTGAGGCCGCCGCTGCGCAGGCTGAGCACGGTGGCATGGTCGAACGCGTCGACGGACACGAAGCGCTCACCCGCCCCGGACCGCAGCCACGGCACCCACTGCTCGGAGCTGGTCGCGTCGAACGGCGCCCACGCCAGGTCGGCATCAGGGGTGTCGGTGTTGTGGACGACCAGGAAGCGGTCGGCGGCCGGCTCGACGTCGTACTCGACGCCCTCGCGGCGCGGGGCGAGCACCCGCCACTGGCCCTCCGGGTCGTCGGCGGCGAGGACGTGCACCTCGGAGGTCGTCTTGGAACCGAGCCCGAGCAGCAGCCATCGTTCGTCGCGGCTGCCGGACACGCCCATCCAGAACCGCTCGTCGTCCTCCTGGTGCACCAGAACGTCATCATCCGGGGCGCCTCCGACCCGGTGCCGCCAGAGCTGGTGCGGGCGCCAGGCGTCGTCGAGCCGGGTGTAGAAGACGAACCGCCCGTCGCGGCTCAGCTCGACGCCGTACCCGATGCCGGTGACCGAGGTGTCGAGCACCTCGCCGGTCGCGATGTCGCGGACGGTGAGGTCGAAACGCTCGTCCCCGGCGGTGTCCACCGCGAACGCGACGAGGCGGTGGTCGGCGCTGACGGTCAAGGCGCCGAGCGAGAAGAACTCGCTGTCACCGGCCTCGACGTTGCCGTCGACGACCACCTGCTCGCCCGGCACCGCGTCGGCCTCGGGGTCGGGTCGCACCGCCGGGTCGGTGATCGGTGCCCGCACCTGTGCGGCGTACTGGCGCCCCTCGACCGTGCGGCCGTAGTACCACCACGGCCCGCTCATGACGGGCACCGACAGGTCGGTCTCCTTCACCCGCGAGCGGATCTCCTCGAAGATCGCCGACCGCAACGGCGTCAGGTGCTCGGTGCGCGCCTCGGCGTAGGCGTTCTCCGCCTCGAGGTGGGCCAGCAGGACGGGGTCGTCGAGGTCGCGCATCCAGGCGAAGGGGTCCTCGACGCGGTCCCCGTGGTGCTCTCGCACGTGGGGCCGCCGCTCGGCGGTCGGCGGGTTCGGGCTCGGCATGGCGTCACTGTATGCCGGGCGCCCGCGCGCCCTGAGCACCCCCCGCACCCCTCGCACCTTCGCATCCCTCGCATCCCTCGCATCCGCACGCGGCGAGGGCCGCACCCGGTGGGTGCGGCCCTCGCTGCGGTGTGGTGCCTGGGCTCAGAGCCCGGAGATCCGGTCGGCCGGAGCCTTCAGCCCCGGGTTGGCGCCGAAGTAGGCCACCAGGTTGGCGAGGTCCTCGTTGCCACCGAGCACGTTGGTGCCGGCGCTGAACGCCTTGAAGTCATCACCACCGTTGGCGAGGAAGTTGATCGTTCCGACGCGGTAGGTCACCGCCGGGTCGATCGCCACGTTGTTGAGCTTCATCGAGCCCGACACGACCCGGCTTCCCGGCGCCTTGGTGGCATCCCAGGTGTAGCTGAACCCGGCGGACACGCCGAGCGCGAGCGCGTCGCGCCCCGTGGAGCGGCCGGGGATGAACTGCTGCTCGAGCACCGCCTTGAGCTGCGCGCCGGTGAGGTTCATCGTCGTCAGGATGTTGCCGAACGGGGCGACGTCATAGCTCTCGGCGTAGGTGATCTGGCCCGGTCCCTCGTTGTACTTCGGTGCGACCCGCAGGCTGGCGCGCACGCCACCCACGTTCATGAGGGCGATCTGGGCCCCGCCGTTGGCGGGTGCCTTGGTGCCCCAGAGGATGGAGTCGGCCACCAGGTCGGCCATGGGGGTCTCGATGCCCCGGTCGCCGCCGCTGTCACCCAGGATGTCCTCGGCGTTGGTGCCGACGATGCGCTCCGCCAGCGGCGCCGAAATCGTCTTCCACTTGTCGATGATCGCGGTCTGCCTCGCGTTCTTGGCGAAGGCAGCACGGCTCACCAGGTGGTTCTTCGACGTCGAGCGGGAGCGGACGACCTCACCAGTGCGCTTGTCGATGACCAGCTTGGTCTCGGAGACGACCTGGCCGTACGACGCGGCGCTGGTGACCAGTCGCGGCTTGCCCCGCGGGTCGGGGATCGAGCATGTGTACGGCTGGTGGGTGTGGCCGGTGACGATGGCGTCGACGTCGGCGGTCATCGTCTGGGCGATCGTGAGGATCGGGTCGGAGATGCCGACGCACTGCCGGTAGGTGCCGGACTGGACGCCACCCTCGTGGAGCAGGACGACGATGGACTCGACGCCCTTCTTGCGCAGCTCACGGGCCTGCTTGTTGGCCGTCTGGACCTCGTCGCGGAACTCGACCGAGGCGACGCCGGCCGGGTCGACGAGGCTGGGGGTGCCCTCCAGGGTCATGCCGATGAAGCCGACTTTGACGCCGCCGACCTTCTTGATCGAGGTGGCCGGCAGCAGGGTGCGCTCCTTGCGCTGGGGGTGGTGCCGCGACGAGGAGGACAACGTGTCCTTGACCACGACGTTGGCGGCCAACCACTGGAAGTCGGCACCGGCATACGGGTCGTCAGGGAAGTAGCAGCCGTCCTTGGGGTGGCAGCCGCCGCGCTGCATGCGCAGCAGCTCGGTCGTGCCCTCGTCGAACTCGTGGTTGCCGACGCTGCTGACGTCCAGGCCCATCGCGTTGAGCGACTCCACCGCCGGCTCGTCGTGGAACAGCCCGGAGAGGAAGGTGGACCCACCGATGAGGTCACCCGCTGCCACGGTGAGCGAGCTACCCCGGGGGGCTTTCGCGCGCAACGTCTTCAGCGCCGTCGCGAGGTGCTCGGCGCCACCGACCGGGGTCTGGCTGGGGTCGAGGACCGCGTTCAGCGGCGAGTCGGTGGCCTCGAGGTGGCCGTGGTAGTCGTTGAACGAGAGCAGCTGCACCGTGGTGGTGCGGGGCGACGGGTGGTGGCCCTTCCCCCGGTCGTGGGCCTGGGCCGGCGTCGAGGCGACGGCGGTCGCGAGCGCCGCAGCGGTGATTCCGGCGCCGAGCACGCGCAGACGAGTCGATGTCATGTTCTCTCCTGGGTTGGGGAAGCGGGCTCCACCCTAAGGCGACGCGGACCCGATGCCTAGGGTCGCCTCCCGGCCAGATCGCAACCGTCGCCACTGGTTCACCCCCTCGTCACTGCCGACCCACCGGACGCCACTGCCGCCCCACAGCGCGCCGGGCACCGGAGCCCGGCGGCGGGCCCGGCGGCCGGTTCGCTCGCGGCCGGTTCGCTCGCGGCCGGTTCGCTCGCGGCCGGTTCGCTCGCGGCCGGTTCGCTCGCGGCCGGTTCGCTCGCGGCCGGTTCGCCCGGCTCAGACGAGGCAGCGCGGCCCGAGCAGCACCTTGAGGTCGCCGAACAGCGCCTCGGTGGCGTTGACCCGGTAGGCGGGGTCGAGCCGGATCTCGACCGCGCGCCCGGGCTTGACCAGCTTGAGGTGAACCTCGGTGGTGCCCGGGTGGTTGGTGAGCACGCTCTTGAGCTCCTCCACCCGCTGTGAGGTTGCCCGCGCCGTCTCCATCGTCACCACCACCGGGCCGCGGGGGCCCTCGCTGACGTCGGGCAGGGTGAGCTCCTGGGCGTAGATCGACACGGTGTCGTCGCGCCGGTTGACCTTGCCGCGCACGACGGCGACGGTGTCCTGCTGGAGCATCGGACCGACGGTCAGGTAGGCACTGGGGAAGAACAGGCACTCGATGGCACCCGCGAGGTCCTCGACCGTGGCGATCGCCCAGAGGTCCCCTTTCTTGGTGCGCTTGACCTGCAGCCCGGTGATCAGCCCCGCGATGGTGACCATCGAACCCTCGGGCTTGCCGGCGTCGTCGCTCGTCAGAGCCGCGATCGGGGTGTCGGCGTGTGCGGAGAGCACGTGCTCGACGCCGAACAACGGGTGGTCCGAGACGTAGAGACCGAGCATCTCGCGCTCGAAGGACAGCAGTGTCGGCTTGTCCCACTCGACACCGGGCACGGCGCCCAGCCCCATGAGGTCACCGCCGGCGTTCCCGGCGGAGTCGTCGCCGAAGGACCCGAAGAGGCTGTCCTGCCCGATCGCCTCCTGGCGCTTGACCGCGACGAACGCGTCGACGTACTCCTCGTGGACGCGGATCAGGCCCATCCGGGTCTCCGCCAGCCCGTCGAACGCACCACCCTTGATGAGCGACTCGATGGTGCGCTTGTTACACACGACCGCAGGCACCTTGGACATGAAGTCCCGGAACGAGGTGAAGCGCCCCTTCTCCTCGCGGGCAGCGAGGACCGCCTCGACGACGTTGTGGCCGACGTTGCGGATGGCCTGCAGCCCGAACCGGATGTCGGTGCCGACCGCGGCGAACGGCCCGAGCGAGTCGTTGACGTCGGGCGGCAGCACCTTGATGCCCATGCGACGGCACTCGCCGAGGTAGAGCGCCGACTTGTCCTTGTCGTCGCCGACCGAGGTGAGCAGGGCGGCCATGTACTCGGCCGGGTAGTTGGCCTTCAGGTAGGCGGTCCAGTAGGACACCAGGCCGTAGGCGGCCGTGTGCGCCTTGTTGAAGGCGTAGTCGGAGAACGGGACGAGCACACCCCACAGGGAGGCGATCGACGCCTCGTTGAAGCCCTTGGCCTTCATCCCCTGCGAGAACGGGACGTACTCGGCGTCGAGCACCGACTTCTTCTTCTTGCCCATCGCGCGGCGCAGCAGGTCGGCGTTGCCCAGGGTGTAGCCCGCGAGCTTCTGGGCGATCTCCATGACCTGCTCCTGGTAGATCACCAGGCCGTGCGTCGTGCCGAGGATGGGGCCGAGCGCCTCGACCATCTCGGGCTGCAGCTTGCCCTCGAGCTGCGGGTCGAGCGGGGTCAGCTCCTGCTTGCCGTTCTTGCGCAACGCGAAGTTGGTGTGCGCGTTGACGCCCATCGGGCCGGGGCGGTAGAGGGCCAGGGCCGCGGAGATGTCCTCGAAGCTGTCGGGCTGCATCAGCTTGAGCAGGGTGCGCATGCCCCCGCCGTCGAGCTGGAAGACGCCGAGCGTGTCGCCGCGCGCGAGCAGGTCGTAGGTCGCGCGGTCGGTCATGTCCTTGGACAGGGCGTCGAGGTCGATGTCCTCGCCGCGGTTGCTCTGCACGTTGGCGATGGCGTCGTCGAGGATGGTCAGGTTGCGCAGCCCCAGGAAGTCCATCTTGACCAGCCCGAGCGCCTCACAGCTCGGGTAGTCGAACTGGGTGATGACCTGGCCGTCCTGCAGCCGGCGCATGACCGGGATGACGTCGATGAGCGGCTCGCTGCTCATGATGACACCGGCCGCGTGCACGCCCCACTGGCGCTTGAGCCCCTCGAGGCCCTTGGCGGTCTCGACGACCTCCTGCAGGTGCGTCTCGCCGGCGACCAGGTCGCGGAACTCCTTGCCCTCGCCGTAGCGCGGGTAGGTGGGGTCGTAGATGCCCGAGAGCGGCACGCCCTTGCCCATGACGTCCGGCGGCATCGCCTTGGTCAGCTGCTCCCCCACCGCGAACGGGTGGCCCAGCACGCGGGCGGCGTCCTTGACGGCCTGCTTGGCCTTGATGGTGCCGTAGGTCACGATCTGCGCGACCCGCTCGCTGCCGTACTTCTCGGTGACGTAGCGGATCACCTCGCCACGCCGACGCTCGTCGAAGTCGACGTCGAAGTCGGGCAGCGAGGGGCGCTCGGGGTTGAGGAACCGCTCGAAGATCAGCCCGTGCGGGATGGGGTCGAGGTCGGTGATCTTCATGGCGTAGGCGCACATCGAGCCCGCACCCGACCCACGACCGGGGCCGACCCGGATGCCGTTCTTCTTCGCCCAGGTGATGAAGTCGGCGACGACGAGGAAGTAACCGCAGTTGTGGACCGCCACACCTTCTGCGACGTAGGTGTGGTCTCCGGACACCGTGAGGTTGTAGACCGTCCCCTCGTAACGCTCACGACCGACGGCACGCACCCGAACCCACCAGCGTCCGTCGAGGCATCGCGCGTTGTACGGCTGCTTGGACCGGCCCGAGATCCAAAGCACCTTGCAGACTCTCTGGCTCGGGCTCTGCTGCACCGTCGCCCACTGACCCAGGCCCAGCAGCATGCTTCGCAGCTGACGGGCGAGAACGGGGCTGACCGTCGTGACCATGTGCTTACCGCGGGCGTCGGAGTAACCGTCACCTTGGTGCCAACCGCGGATGAAGGCCCACTGACCGTCATCCGGGACCGTCATGACCCATTCCGGCACTCGCTTCTCGCGTACCCCACATCCGAAGAGCTGCCGCAGCACCAGGGCCAAGGGGTGGTTCGTCAGCATCACGCTGACGCCGTGTCGGTCAGGTGCGCAGGACGAGGCCTTCGCGTAGATGCGTGGGGTGCCGAGCCCGAGCCGCTCCAGCACCTCGCACAGCGTGGCGACTGCGGGCTCGTCCTCGTGCAGTGTCCAGCCGATCTGACCCGGATTGACGGCACCGTCCGGGTCGTACAGGTGCCCCTCCGCTACCCAGAGGCCCAACAGCCACAGGAGGTCCTCGGACCACTCGACCTTGGCCGGCATCGTGCCGACGTTGGGCCGGGCTGCACGTCGATCACCTCGGCCCATGCGGGCCAGCCGACCGTTTGCGTCGCGCGTCACCGTCCAGCCGTTGTGGACCATCATCGACTCAAGATCCAGTGCGGTGTAGGGCGCAGGCTCGGGCTGGGGCAACAGCAGCTCGTCGCCGGGCCGCACCTCGCTGGCCTGCACCCAGCCTCGGTGGGCAACCAGGAAGGGGTGCTCCCGGGTTGCCTTGACGGGAAAAGCCTGGCCGAAAGGCCGGATGACGAACAGGTCCTCCGACACCTCGCGCGTCAGCACCTTCTCGACCGTGGCGCCGCGGCCCCTGAATGTCGTCGTGTCAACAGACGTGACCGCGTCGCCGGCCTCGACCGAGCCGATCGGTGTCCATCGCCCATCCGACATCAGGACTGGTGTCTCCGGTGTGAAGCAGTACCCCTTGCTGACGATGACGTCGCTCTCGAACTCCGCCTGCTTCTGGGCGTACTCCGGGATGCCGCCGGGGAACCGCTCGCGCAGGCCGCGCTGCACCTCCTTGACGAACCAGCTCTCCTCGTTCTCGCCGGTCGGGCAGGGGAAGCGGGGCATGTAGCGCCCCTCGTCCTCGGTGAACGAGATGTCGCACATCTCGGCGATGAGCAGCGTGTTGTCGCAGGCCTCGGGCAGCTCGCGCCAGGTGTGGCGCATCTCGGCGGGGCTCTTGAGGTAGAAGTCGTCGGCGTCGAACTTGAACCGGGTGGGGTCCATCATCGTCGAGCCGGACTGCACGCACAGCAGTGCCGAGTGGGCCTTGGCGTCCTCGGGGCTGGTGTAGTGCAGGTCGTTGGTGGCGACGAGCGGCAGGTCGAGCTCACGGGCCAGGCGCAGCAGGTCCTTCATGACGCGCCGCTCGATGTCGAGGCCGTGGTCCATCAGCTCGCAGTAGAAGTTCTCGGCCCCGAAGATGTCGCGAAGCTCGGATGCCGCCTGCTTGGCCAGGTCGTACTGCCCGAGCCGCAGCCGGGTCTGGATCTCGCCGGACGCGCAGCCGGTCATGCCGATCAGGCCCTTGCCGTAGCGGTCGAGCAGCTCGCGGTCGACCCGGGGCCACTTGGCGTAGACCTGGTCGAGCGAGGCCTGGGAGTCCATGCGGAACAGGTTGTGCAGGCCGGTGTTGTCGCGGGCCAGCAGGGTCATGTGCGTGTAGGCGCCCGAGCCCGAGACGTCGTCACCGGGGCGGGTGCGCTCGTCACCCCACTTGACGCGGGTCTTGTCGGTGCGGTGGGTGCCCGGAGTGAGGTAGGCCTCGACGCCGACGATCGGCTTGACCCCGGTGCCCTGGGCCTTCTTCCAGAACTCGTAGGCGCCGAAGACGTAGCCGTGGTCGGTGGTGGCCAGGGCCGGCATCCCCATCTCGGCGGCCCGGGTGAACAGGTCACCGATGCGGGCGGCACCGTCGAGCATGGAGTACTCGGTGTGCACGTGCAGGTGGACGAACGAGTCGGAGCCCTTCGGCGTGCTGGTCGTCGTGGGCGTCGTCAAGGCGTTCGGGGAGGACATCGCCGACCATCCTAGGTCGGCGCGAGGACACCCCTCGGCGTGTCGCGGTCCGTGTCGCTCAGAGGCGGTCCAGGGCCATCTGCAGGTCCGGCGGATAGGGGCTGTCGAAGGTGACCCACTTCCCCGACCCGGGATGCTCGAAGCCCAGGCCCACGGCGTGCAGCCACTGCCGCTCGAGCCCGAGCCGCGCGGCCAGCGTCGGGTCGGCACCGTACGTGAGGTCGCCCACGCACGGGTGGCGCACGGCGGCCATGTGCACCCTGATCTGGTGGGTACGGCCGGTCTCGAGCGAGATCTCGAGCAGCGAGGCGTGCCGGAACGCCTCGATCAGCTCGTAGTGGGTCACCGCGTGCTTGCCGGAGTCCATGACCGCGAACTTGTAGTCGTGCCCCGGGTGCCGCCCGATCGGTGCGTCGATGGTGCCGGCGAGCGGGTCGGGCAGGCCCTGCACGAGCGTGTGGTAGGTCTTCTCGACCCGTCGATCCTTGAAGGCCCGCTTGAGCACCGAGTAGCCGCGCTCGCTCGTGCAGACGACCATGAGGCCCGAGGTCCCCACGTCGAGGCGCGAGACGATGCCCTGGCGCTCGCTGGCGCCGCTCGTCGAAATGCGGTACCCCGCGGCCTTGAGGCCGGCGAGCACGTTGGGACCCGTCCAGCCGACGCTCGGGTGGGCCGCGACACCGACCGGCTTGTCGACCACGACGATGTCCTCGTCGTGGTGGATCACGGTCATGCCCGGCACCGGCTCGGCCACGACCTCGAGGGTGGGGCCGAGCGGGGATGCCGGCAGCAGCACCTCGAGCAGGTCACCGGCGCTCACCCGGTGGCTCTTGCCGACGTGGGCGGCATTGACACTGACCCCGCCGCCGGCGGCGAGGTCGGCCGCGCGGGTGCGGGACAGGCCGAACAGCCGCGCGATGGCGGCGTCGACCCGCTCTCCCTCGAGCCCGTCGGGCACCAGGACGGCGCGGGCGTCAGTCATCGGCGTGCTCGGGCTGGTGCACCGGCGCCGCGAGGGCGATGCCCCGGAAGGTGAGCACCATGATGATCCCGGCGCCGACGACGATCGCGATGTCGGCGACGTTGCCGATGAACAGGCCGAAGTAGTCGATAAAGTCGACGACGTGCCCGCGCCCCGGCCCGGGGGCCCGCAGGACCCGGTCGACGAGGTTGCCCAGGGCGCCGCCGAGCAGCAGGCCGAGCGCGACCGCCCACGGCAGGTTGCCGACCTTGCGGGCGCCGACGACGACCCACACCAGGATGACGAGCGAGACCGCCGTCAGCAGCCAGGTCGAGTCGTCGCCGATGGAGAACGCGGCGCCGGGGTTGCGGATCAGGTTGAGCCGGATGAAGGACCCGACGAGGTCGACGGCCTCCCCCGGCGTCAGAGACCGCAGCGCCCACACCTTGGTGGCCTGGTCGAGCACCAACACCACGGCGGCGAGACCGAGCAGCACGGCATACAGCCGTCGCCGGCCGCCGGTGGGAACCGGGGCCGGCGTGGACGGGGTGGGATCGGCCGCAGTCGTCAGCGGCGCTCCTGCTTCATCTTGCATGGCATGCACAGGGTCGCACGAGGAGCCGCCTGGAGCCTAAGTTTGCCGATCGGGTTGCCGCACGATTCGCAGATCCCGTAGGTGCCGTCGTCCAGCCGCTCGAGCGCGTGCTCGTTCTGCTCGAGCATCTCGCGGGCGTTGTTGGCCAGCGAGATCTCCTGCTCGCGCTCGTACGTCTTCGCACCCGCGTCGGCCTGGTCGTCGCCGGCACCGTCGCCGGAGTCGCGCATCAGGTCGACGAGGTCGCTCTGGGCGTGGGCCACCTCCGAGCGCAGCTGCTCGATGTTGTGCTCGAGCTCGGAGCGCACGGCGCGCAGCTCCTTGGCCGTCCAGGGGGACTCGTCCTCACGGACGGCGAGGACGGGCTTCTTGCCGGCGGGCTTGCTTGCCGGTGACCCGGTAACGGCGGATGCGGCGGTCGTCACGGGCGCTGCCTTCCGGGGGGTGGTGGGGGTCGTGGATGCGGCCGCGGCTGCCTTTGCCGTCCTCGTCGACGCCGACCGCGCCGGCGCAGCCTTGGTGGTCGCGGCCTTCTTGGCCGGCGCAGCCTTGGTGGTCGCGGCCTTCTTGGCCGGCGCAGCCTTGGTGGTCGCGGCCTTCTTCGCCGGCGCAGCTTTCGTGGTCGCGGCCTTCTTGGCCGGCGCAGCTTTCGTGGTCGCGGCCTTCTTCGCCGGCGCAGCTTTCGTGGTCGCGGCCTTCTTCGCCGGCGCAGCTTTCGTGGTCGCGGCCTTCTTCGCCGGCGCAGCTTTCGTGGTCGCGGCCTTCTTCGCCGGCGCAGCCCTGGTGGTCGCATCCTTCTTGGCCGGCGCAGCGTTCGTGGTCGCAGCCTTGGTCGTGGTCGCAGCCTTCTTCGCCGGCGCAGCTTTCGTGGTCGCAGCCTTCTTGGCCGGCGCAGCCTCGGTGGTCGCAGCCTTCTTGGCCGGCGCAGCCTTGGTGGTCGCAGCCTTCTTGGCCGGCGCAGCCTTGGTCGCCTTAGTCGTGGAACCGGCGGAGGTGGTCGCGGCCTTGGCCGCCGACCCCCGGCCGCCGACGGCCCTGCGTGCCGTCGCCGCAGCCTGCCTGGCCACGGACAACGCCATCTTGGCAACCATGTGAACCCACTTCCCGGGTGTGCGGTGGACCCCGTCGGCCGACCGTGGGGTGAGGATACGGCCTGCACCCTCGTGCCTCAACGGCGAAACGCAGGGTGTGACGCGGTCGTTCTCTGCAGGCACGACGAAGGGCCCGGCACACGGCCGGGCCCACGTCGGTGCAGAGGTCAGCCGTGGCGGTCGGGTTGTGGCTCCGCAGCCGCCTCGTCCTGCTCCTGGCCGGCGGCGTCACCCTCGTCGGCCCCGGTGTGATTCAGCTCGGCGAGCTGACCCCGGATGTAGGAGTGCAGACGCGAGCGGTAGTCGCGCTCGAAGCCGCGCAGCTCCTCGATCTTGCGCTCGAGCAGGAGGCGCTCACGGCCGAGCTCCTCGAGGATCGACGCCTTCTTCTGCTGAGCCTCACTCACCATGCCGGTGGAGCGCTCGCGCGCCTCGGTCAGCATCTCGTCGCGCTGGGCGGTGGCCGTCGTCAGCACCTCGTCGCGCTGGGCGGTGGCCGTCGTCAACATCTCGTCCCGCTGGCCGGTCGCCGTGCTGAGCATCTCGTCACGCTCGGCGGTGCCGGTCGACAGCAGCTCGTCGTGCTGCGCCTGAGCGGTGCCGATCAGCTCGTCGTGCCGCTTCTGGGCCGTGTCGAACAGCTCGTCGTGACGATGCTGCCCCTCGGCGACCAGCTCGTCACGACGGGACTCACCAACTGCGACGTGCTCGTCGTGCAGGCGCTGCGCGAGGGCGATGACCCCGGCGGCACTGGCGCCGCCACCGGCCCCGCTCAGCGTGGCGGCACCGGTCAACGCGTCGGCGTCGGCCCGGGATCGCTGCGCGGCCGCCCGCTGGGCCTCCTCGGTACGCTGCTCCGCGGCGGCGATGCGTTCCTGGGCGTCGCGCTCGGTCTCGGCGAGGCGGGCCTGCAGGGTGGCGATCTGCTCGTCGGTGTCTGCACCGGCAAGGTGCTGCGCCGAGGCGGCGTCGGCCGCCTCCTGCTGGCGCTCGGACTGCAGCGCCGCGAGCTCGCCGCGGGTGTCGCCCAGCCCGCCCTCGGCCTCGCGGAGCCGTGCCTGCGCCTCCTCGGCCTTGCCCTGCGCCTCCTCGGCCTTGCCCTGCGCCTCCTGCGCCAGGGTCTCGAGCTCGGCGTTGCGGTGCTCGAGCTGGCCGAGCTTGCCCTGGAGCTCGGCGTTGCGGACCTCGACGTCACCGTGCTCGCCCCCGAACTCGCCGAGGCGGGCGGTGAGCTCGCTGCGGGTGCCCTCGAGCTCGGCGACCCGGGCGGCCAGCGTGGCGTTCTTGGACCTCAGGTCCTCGAGGTCGCGATCCGACGTGTCCGGCGCCCCCTGGGCGGCGACGGGGGCCATGCCCTTGCCCTCGCGACAGCTGTTCAGGTCGCCACGCAGGTCGTCGGACTCCTTGGACATCCGGCGCATCTCGGCGACGATGTCGTCGAGGAAGTCGTCGACCTCGGGCTCGTCGTACCCCCGACGGAACTGGGTCCGGGTGAACTTCTTGTTGAGGACGTCCTCGGGCGTGAGAGCCATGTTCAACTCCTGAAAGTGGCCGACGGGTCACGGGCGCCGGTTTGTCCCTCGGGCGTGCGCGTGGGCGCGCGACCATGGCGCAAGGGATCCGGTTCGGTCAGCGTACGCGACGCCGGGGCTGCCGTGACTGGCGTCGCCCACGTGGGCACCCGGTGCCGGGCCACGGCCGGAGCCCGCCACCCTCGGGGTCAGGCTCCCGTTCTGGCACAACCCTGTTCAGAGCAGGAGGTACAGGAGATACACCGCAAGGAACAGCACCATGAACGACAGGTCGATCGACGCACCGCCCAACCGGAGCGGGGGGATGACCTTGCGCAGGGCCCGCAGCGGAGGCTCCGTGAGCGTGTAGATGGGCTCGGCCACCACCAGCACCACCCCGCGAGGCCTCCACTCGCGCGCGAACACCCGGATCCAGTCGAAGATGACCCGGCCGACGAGCACGAGCAGGTAGAGGTAGACGACGAACTTCAGGACCTCACGCACGGCACTCATGGCACGAAGTGTGACCGACGCGGCTGGGGAACCCGAACGCGAGTGTCGATCAGCTCTGGTTGAAGACGGTGCGCCCGGCGACTACGGGGCCGTCCTCGGCGTTGACCTCGACCGCCTCCGGGGAGAGGAGGAAGACCTTGGAGGTGACCCGTTCGATCGAGCCGCGCAGGCCGAAGACGAGGCCGGCGGCGAAGTCGACCAGGCGCTTGGCGTCGGCGTCGCTCATGTCGGTGAGGTTCATGATGACCGGGATGCCGTCGCGGAAGTTCTCCCCGATCGTCTTGGCCTCGTTGTAGGTGCGCGGGTGGATCGTCGTGATCCGCGACATGCTGACCGCCTCGGGAGACCGCACGACCTGGGCCACGGACGCTCGCGTGGGCAGGTGGGTGACCTCGGCGCCCCGGTGCTCGGGCTCCTCGGCGTGCTGGGCGTTCTCGTCGTCGCCTTCGTAGTACTCGTCGTCGTAGCGACCCTGGTCCTCTGCGAGGCCCAGGTAGACCATCGTCTTGCGCAGCGCGCCAGCCATTGAGTGCTCCTGAAGTCGTCGGCCCCGCCCGTTCGGCGCCGTGCGTCGTGATCGAAGTTACCGGTGTGACTCCCGAGAACCGAGGATTGCCGACCCGACACGCAGGTGTGTCGCGCCCTCGGCCACCGCGTCCTCGAGGTCGGCACTCATACCCGCGGAGATCCAGGTGGCCTGCGGGTGGTCGGCCCGGATGCCGTCGGCGAGCTCCCTCAGCCGGGCGAAGGCCGGGCGCGGCCTCCCTCCCAGCGGGGCGACGGCCATGACCCCGCGCAGCGTGAGCCCCGCACAGGCGGCAACGCGGTCGGCGAGGTCGCGGGCCTCTCCCGGGGCCACTCCGCCGCGGCCCTCCGCCGCGTCGAGGGCGACCTGCACGGTCACCTCGAGGCGCCGACCGGCCTGCTGCGCACCGCGGTCCAGTGCCTGCACCACCTTGACCCGGTCGACGGACTGCACGACATCGGCGTAGGCGGCCACCGAACCCGCCTTGTTGCTCTGCAGCTGGCCGATGAAGTGCACGGCGAGCCGGTCGCGGTGGGCCAGCTCGGCGCACTTGGCCGACGCCTCCTGGTCGCGGTTCTCGCCGATCGCCGTGACTCCCAGGTCGGCGAGCAGGTCGACGTCGCAGGCCGGGAAGAACTTGGTGACGACCACCAGGGCCGGCTCGTCGGTTCGGCCGGCGGCGCGCATCGCCGCACGGATCCGGGCGTGGACGTCGCCGAGCCCGGCGGCGAGCTCCTCGCGGCGCGATGCCGTCGCCGACCCCTCGCTCATGAGGCCCCCTGCAGAACGACTCCCGCGAACCGCCCGGTCGCACCGTCGCGGCGGTACGAGTACAGGTCGGCCCGCTCGCGGGTGCAGCCGGGAACCCAGTGCACCGCGACCCCCCCGTCCCGCAGCTGGGCCACGACCCCGGCCGCGACATCGATGGCCGCGGTGCCGGTCCACGACACCGTGGCGCTCATGGGCTGCACCTCGGCGGCGACGTCACGCATGGCTGCGGGCACCTCGTAGCAGCGACCGCAGACCGACGGCCCGACAACCGCGTCCACCTCTCCCGCGCCAAGGTCGCTCATGGCCTGGAGGGTGCGCGGCAGCACGCCCGCGACCAGGCCCGGCCGACCGGCGTGCACGGCGGCCACGACGCCGCCACTGCCCGACAGCAGCACCGGCACGCAGTCGGCGACGAGCACGGCCAGGGCCACCTCGTTCGACCGGGTCACGACCGCGTCGCAGCTGGGTGGCCGCTCGGGCACCCCCTCGACGACTGATATTTCGGCGCCGTGGCACTGGTCCATGTACACGACCGGGCGACCGAGTCGGTCCGCGAGTCGCCGGCGGTTCTCGGCGACGGCATCCGGGGCGTCGTCGACGTGGGCGCCGAGGTTGAGGCCGGCCCAGCGGCCGGTGCTCACGCCGGCCGAACGGTCGGTGACGGCCCGGACGACACCGGAGCGGTCCTCACGCCAGGCGAACACACCCCCACCGTACGTCCGGACGGCTCCGCCCCCCCGGAAAATCCCAAGACAACGACGAGGGGCGGGCCGGGAGAACCGGCCCGCCCCCGCTGCACGACGTGGACTACTTGAGGAAGTCCGGGACGTCGAGGTCGTCGTTCTCGTCGAAGGTGACCGTGCGCGGCGGAGCGGGCTGCTGCGCGCGCACGGGCTCGACGGGGTGGTCGCGGTGCTCGGTGACCACCGAGGCGTCCTGGTCGGCCACGACCGGTGCGGGCCGCTGGGCCGGCGCGGGCGGGGCCACGGGGGCCGGGGCTGCGACCGGCGCCGGCGCCGACCGGCCCTGGATGGTGCCGAGCGCCCGGTTGTCGACCCGGTGCTGCGGAGCGCCGCCGTCGAACCCGGCGGCGATGACGGTCACCCGCACCTCGTCGCCGAGGGCGTCGTCGATGACCGCACCGAAGATGATGTTGGCCTCGGGGTGGGCCGCCTCCTGCACCAGTCGGGCCGCCTCGTTGATCTCGAACAGCCCCAGGTCGCTGCCGCCCTGGATGGAGAGCAGCACGCCGTGAGCGCCGTCGATGCTCGCCTCGAGCAGCGGGCTGGAGATCGCCAGCTCGGCGGCCTGGACGGCACGGTCCTCGCCGCGGGCCGACCCGATGCCCATGAGCGCGGACCCGGCTCCCTGCATGACCGACTTCACGTCGGCGAAGTCGAGGTTGATCAGGCCCGGCGTGGTGATCAGGTCGGTGATGC
>Ga0335397_10001738_pt1 | contig 29676 bp, 30 predicted proteins | sample MAT04_FD_205740 | JGI IMG/M metagenome (GOLD analysis project Ga0335397, IMG submission 205740) | Freshwater microbial communities from Lake Fryxell liftoff mats and glacier meltwater in Antarctica - MAT-04 (spades assembly) (version 2) ... | reverse complement strand
GGATCGACCGACGCAACCCTCGAGTACCTGAAGGATCTCGCGTCCACCACGCCCTCGATGGCGGTCGTGAGCAACCGCGACAATCTCGGTTTCGCGCCAGCGGTGAACCAGGGATTCGCACTGGCCACGGCTCCGGTACTCATCAGCCTCAACAACGATTGCGTTGTACCGCCGGGTTGGGCGCGTCGTTTGGCGTCACATCTGGACGATCCCACGATCGGCATGGTGTGCCCCCGAACCAATTCGGCGCCGACGTCAGCGCGGATCCCGACGTCCTACGTGGATGAGAACGGACTGCGCGAGCTCGATACTCAACTGGCTCGGTCGACACCGGGCGCCGGACATGACACGGACGACCTCACGATGTTCTGCGTCGCCCTCAGCGCCGAGACCTGGTCGACCCTTGGGCCACTCGACGAGCAGTTCGACATCGGCATGTTCGAGGACGACGACTACGCCGTGCGAGTCGGTCGAGCCGGACTGCGGCTACGGGTCGCTCACGACGTGATCGTGCACCATCACGGCGAAGGAAGCTTCGGTGATCTGTACGCCGAGGGTCACCACGGAGCACTCTTCCGTGCCAATCGGGCGCGTTTCGAAGCGAAATGGGGCGAAGGTTGGTCCGGGCACTCACGTCCGGTCGACTCGGCCTACGCGGAGATGGTCGTTGCGCTCCGCGCCGCGCTGGTGGCACAGGTCGACCCGATGGTCGAGGTGGCGATCGTGAGTAAAGGCGACGCCGAACTTGTTGCCATGGCTCCGCTCTCGGTTCGACATTTCCCGATCGGTCCCAACGGTGTGCCGATGGGTCATCACCCGGCCAACTCCGACGCGGCGATCCGCCTGCTCGACGACGCAGTTCACGATGGGGTCGGCTGCTTCGTCGTGCCCAAGACGTCGCGTTGGTGGCTGGACCACTACCGGGGACTCACGGAACATCTGGGCGAGCACTTCCCGACCCGAATCGATGTCGACGCCGGCACCATTTTCCTGGTGGCCACATGAGTATCGATCACGTGATCATCGATCTTGCGAGCCTCGATGGCCGTCGACTGGTGGTGCTGCTCGCCCACGCGCGCATGGGGCGCCGCCAACGGGCTGGGAAGCTTGCGAAAGGCGGCTCCGCGGGCCCTGTACAACAGTCGACACTGGAACTGACAGATGATGACGGCCTCTCGGGCAACGGTCTGGCAGCGGTGGAGGAACGTGCTCGTGACCGCCACGCGATGTACACGGAACAGGTCCGATTGTTCAGGGATCTGATCGGCGCCGCACTGCCAGCCGGCAGCTCGATCTCCGTGATCTCCCGCGGCGATAATGCGTTCGGCTCCGGTGTCGACGCGTTCCGGCACTTCCCGTCCGATGTAACCGGTCGCTGGATCGGACATCACCCGTCGGACTCCAACGATGCCATCCGCTACCTGGACGAGGCGATCGATCGGGGGGCGACCCACGTCGGGGTGCCCGAGCCGTCCCGTTGGTGGCTGGATCACTATTCGGACTTTGCGTCCCGTCTGGCGGGTGGATCGCTCGTGGTTGACGTGGAGGGTGTCGGCGTGATCTGGGCGTTGGCACCGTCCTCTTCGATGTCATCAGGCGATGGGGCGTCGGTCATGGACGCGTCGGGGGTGAGTCGATCGACGACGGTTGCCAGCTCGGTCGTCGACGCCCAGACCGGCTACGACGAATCGGTCCGCGAGCTCAGGTGCTGGGCCGATGCGATCCTCGGGTCCCATCGACGGGTGATCGTGATCTCTCGTGGCGATCCGGAACTCACGAGCAGTCGGTACGACCACTTCCCGGTGAATGCCCACGGGACCTACGACGGCCATCCCGCCGACGACGCTGACGCGCTCGGTCGGCTCTGTGCGGCATACGAACGCGGCGCCGAGTTCGTCCTCGTCCCCGAGGCCATGTCGTGGTGGGCCGAGACCTACCCGACCTTCTGGGCCATCGTCCGCTCAGGGTGCACCGTCGAACGCCCTGGCTCAGGCTGGCTCTGCGACCTGTCACGAACTGCCCTCACGACGCCCACACCTGCTTTCGACGAGGAGTCGACATGACCCGCCGCGTGCTGTTCATCAGCCACAACTATCCGACGACCAGACCTGGCGGTGCCGAGAACTACGCGTTGGAACTCCGCCGGGCGATGGAAGCCGACGGCGGGGATGCGCTGCTCCTGGCCAAGGGTGGCGCCCCGCTCAATCGTTCGGGAAGCGTGCATCTCTCGACGTACGTCGCGCCGGTCGACCGCCAACCGAATGAGTACCTCTTGTTCACTGATGGCTACTCCTACGACTGGGTCGATCACACCATCACCGACAAGGACTTCTATACCGGCCACCTTCGCAAGTTCCTCCAAGCGGTTCGCCCCGACGTCGTCCATCTGCAACACACGATGTTCATCGGATACGACGTGCTGCGCGAGATCCGCACGACCCTTCCGGACGCCGTCATCGTCTACACGCTGCACGAGTTCTCGGCGATCTGTCATCACCAGGGCCAGATGGTCCGCACGTTCGGCGATGACGAACTGTGCGATCACGCCAGCCCTCGCCGCTGTCACGAGTGCTTCCTGGACATCACGCCCCAACAATTCTTTCTGCGTGAGCGGTTCATCAAGGCCCAGTTCGAGTTGGTCGACGCCTTCGTCACACCCAGCGAGTTCCTGCGGGACCGCTTCATCGACTGGGGAATCGACCCGGCGCGTATCCATCACGAACCGAACGGTCGTCCTACTCCCGCCGTGATCGCGGCGCGGACCGATCGACCCACCCGGAATCGCTTCGCCTTCTTCGGACAGATCACCCGCTTCAAGGGGCTCGATGTGCTTCTGGAAGCGATGGCGTTGCTCGTTGGGGAGACGTCAGGTGTCGATGACGATCTGAGCGAGCTCATTGCGGCACTGGGACTCGTCACTCCCGCCGCACCCCGGGTGAACCCGCCGCACCTCTGGGTCCACGGCGCCAACCTCGACATCCAGAGACACGACTATCGGGAGCGGATCGGTGATCTCCTGTTGGCGACCGGTCCCGACGTGACCATGGTGGGTCCCTACCGTCCCGAGGAGTTGCCGGAACTCATGGCGGAGGTCGATTGGGTCGTGGTGCCGTCGATCTGGTGGGAGAACGCCCCATTGGTCATACAGGAGGCGTTCACTCACGGCCGTCCGGTGATCTGTTCCGACATCGGGGGCATGGCAGAGAAGGTGACCGACGGTGTCGACGGCCTCCATTTCCGGGCGCGGGATACGCGATCGCTCGCGCGCACCATCGAGCGCGCTTCGACCGAGCCGGGGCTGTGGGATCGGCTGGTCGACGGGATCTCTCCCACTCACGGTATGGCTGAACACATCGATTGGCTGACTCAGCTCTATGACGAGCTCGACAAACGGCCACGGGCCGGCACCCAGATGGATGTCCCCGCGCAGGTTCGACGTCGCTCGACGCGGGGTCGGGTGACCCGATGACCGTCATCGAGCCGTCGGCACCGGCGCCGATAGCGCTCACCTGGCTGAGCGACGATGTCCTGTTGGTCGTCGGGCCGTACGGCGGATGGCCCGAGCTCTCAGTATCGCTCGACGATTCCGATTCCGAGGCCATCGGCATGGCGCAGTTCTCGCCGAGCAGCATTCGCGATTCGCTGAGCGTCGTGGTCCTGCGATTGGGAACGGCGAGGCCGTCACGATTGATCGGGTTGACGCTCCGCTTCGTTGGTCAGATGGGCGAGTTCGCGCTCGACGACGACGACCTCGGCGAGCGCACCGTTCACCTCAGCGACCTCATCCTCGAACATCTCGCACCCATGACGGCCGTGGAGCGCACCGAGACCCTGTCCTTCCTCGTTGAGGCAACGCTGATTGGTGCAGCGCCCGGGGAATCGCTGACCGAGTCGATGGCCACCATCCGGGCGGCGTTGCGAACGCCACTTCCGGCGGTCCGAGTTCGCACCAGGCACCGCGGCGGCTTCCATATCGAAACCGTCGTGGCGGGCGACGAGCACACGGTGTACCTCCGAGGCTGGATCGGAGTGCCCGACGACCAGATCGAACGTGTCGTGGCCGTGTCACCAGAGGGAGAGCGGGTCGAGCTGTCGTCATGGCATCGGCCTCGCCGCCCCGATGTCGAGGAGTTTCTCGGCTATCCGACAGGCGCCGCCGGCAACCTGGGGTTCGCCGCCCATCTCACCACGGTGGCGCCCAGTTGTCGGAGCACCGGCTGGATCGTCGAAGTGCATCAGTGCAACGGCATCGCTGCCGAAGTCGAGGCACCGACCGTGGTGATCGACATCGTCGAGGGACGACGGATTCTCCTCGGGGACCTCGGAATGGAACCGTCCGACGACGATCGCCTCGTCGGAGCTCACCTGTCACCAACTATTGCCGCCATGCAGCGGCGGCGGCGTCGCACCGCCGTGGTCACGGCGGTCGATGAGTGGGGGGTGGCCCCTCGTCGCGTCGCGGTCTCGGTGGTGATCCCGCTCTACGGGCGAACCGATTTCGTCGAACATCAGATGGCGCAATTCGCGCTCGACATGACGTTGTCCGAAGTCGAACTGATCTACGTCCTCGATGATCCCCGGTTGGCGGACGCGTTCCGGGCGGAGGCTGGGCGACTGTTCCGTCTCTACGGCATTCCTTTTCGTCTGGTGGTGCTCGACGAGAACCTCGGGTTCGCAGGAGCGAACAACGCCGGGGTGGCGCTGGCCCGCGGTCGACATCTGTTGTTGTGCAACAGCGATGTCTTTCCGGAGAAGCCCGGCTGGATCACGGCGCTCTCGTCCACTCTCTACTCGCGGCCCAAGGTGGCTGCGGTGGCCCCGATGCTCGTGTACGAGGACGAGTCGCTGCAACACGCTGGGATGTACTTCGACCGGCCACCCGGCGTGACGCACTGGCGCAACGAGCACTACTTCAAGGGGCTGCACCGGTCCTTCGAGCCCGCCAACTTAGCCCGAGTCGTTCCGGCGGCCAGCGCAGCGTGCCTCATGATGGAAACCGACCGGTACCTTCGGCTGGGCGGGCTGTCCGGCGGCTATCTTCAAGGTGACTACGAGGATTCCGATCTGTGTCTACGGATCAGGGCCGACGGTGGCGATATCTGGTACGAGCCGTCGATCGCAGCCTTCCACCTCGAGGGAATGAGCTACCCCACACCCGAGCGGGTGCTGTTCGGGCGCTACAACGCGTGGCTCCACCAGTCCTTGTGGGACGAACAGATCACGGAGATCATGTCGGACCCCGCGGTCCGACCAGCGAACGTCGCCGCGCGAAAACGGCCAGTCGGATGAGCCACATCCCCCATGCGAACTCGCGGATCCCCGATCGGGTCGTCGTGTCGGGCGCGCTGGCGCATCGAGTGAAACGTCCGGGCCACGCCTTCGTCTTTCTCCATCTGCTCGAAGGTTTCGCTCGCCTGGGATGTGACGTCACGTTCGTCGATCGCTGGGATGACCACATGCGCATCGACGATCTCGGTCAACGCGTCGACGTCGCCGACGCAGTGAGCTGGCTCGGCGGCAGTCTCGACACGATCGGTCTCGGCGATCGGTTCTCGTTGCTCATGCCCGGTGGATCCTGCGTGGGGATCGGGCGGAGCGAGCTGTCCGACCGGGTGCGCGGCGCCGTGCTCATCGATGTGATGGGATTCCTCGACGACCCTGATCTGATGGCGCTCGCCGAACGCCGGGTCTTCTGGGACCTTGATCCGGGCTTCGGCCAGCTCTGGGATGCGCAGGGACTCGCCCATCCGTTCGACGCTCACGACGATCACGTGACGGTCGGCCTCAACATCGGCACCCTCGACTGTGACGTCCCGACCGGTGGTCGCCGCTGGATCACGACCCTGCCGCCGGTCGTCATTGATCGCTGGCCGGTGACCGATCACGACCGGCGAACCGTGACCTCGGTGGCTACCTGGCGCGGGCCGTTTGCTCCTCTCGAAATCGACGGTCGCCGGCTCGGACTCCGGGCTCATGCCTTCCGCCCGTTCGCTGACGTACCGAACCGTGCGGGACAACGATCCACTGTGGCGATGCACTTCCCGGACTCGGATCGAGCGGACCGCGAGCTCCTTCGCGCCGGAGGTTGGGACATCGTCGATCCGATTGTGGTGGCCGGTGATCTGTCCTCCTATCAGGAATTCGTTGCTCGATCAGGCCTCGAGCTGTGCGTTGCGAAGGAGCTGTACGTGAAGTTGCGGACGGGCTGGTTCAGCGATCGCAGCGCCACGTATCTGGCGTCGGGTCGACCGGTTGTTGCACTCGACACCGGGTTCTCATCGATGCTTCCCAGCGAGGAAGGACTGATTGCGATCGAGAGCCCCGATGAGGCGGTCGAGGCCGTGAGGGACGTGACCGCCAACATGTCGCGCCATCGCAAAGCGGCCAGGGCGTTGGCCGAGGAACACTTCGACAGCGATCGGGTCCTCACCTCGGTGTTGGAGAGGTTGGGGTCATGACTCCCGACGAACGCGCCGGCCAGGCCGACGGACTGCGACGGATGAACTGGGGCGCCGGCCGAGCGGAAATCGGGTGGTGGAACTCGGACCTCCGTGACGAGGCCGACATGGACCACGTCGGCGACATTGCCGAGGGTCTCCCCGTCGGGGACGGCACCTTCGACTACATCGCCAGCGTCCATGCCCTCCCGATGATCCGTTACCCCGAACTGGTGTCCACGCTGATCGAGTTGCGGCGGACTCTCGTGCCCGGCGGGGTGCTGCGACTGGTGTTGCCGGACCTCGAAAAGGGTGTTGCGGCATGGCGACGAGGCGACGCCGACTACTTTGCCGTGCCCGACTCCGATGAGACGACCATGAGCGGCAAGCTCATCTGCCAACTCCTCTGGTATGGGTGGTCGTCGACGTTGTTCACCCGTGAGTGGATCGAGGACCTGCTGATTCGTGCAGGGTTCGTTGCCGTCCATCACGCAACCATCGGCCACTCGCCGACTGGTCGCGCTGGTATCTGTGATCTTGACAATCGCGAGGCCGAGTCGCTCTTCGTCGAGGCCGTCGCACCGTGAACGTCGTCGTGTCGGGGGCCGTCGCGAATCGCGCCCACAACGCCGGGGAAGCCTGGGTGCGTGCCAGCTGGATCGAAGGCTTCATCGCCTTGGGCCACGACGTCTCGTTTGTTGAACATCTCCCAGCGCCGCCCGCCGATCCGTCACACCAGCGTGCCATCGCCTGGTTCGATCTCGTCGTTTCGTGGTTCGGGTTGACGGATCGTTCTCATCTCGTCGTCGGATCCGAGATGACCGAACCTGTCCGAGATCTCCTGACCCGGGCGGATGTGCTCATCGACATTTCGGGGACCCTGCCAGCAATGTGGCTCGATGATGTCGGCGGTGAGCGGGTCTACGTGGATCTCGATCCCGGGTTCACGCAGATCTGGTCCGAACGTGGCCTGATCGATCTCAGTCGACACGATCGCCATGCCACCGTCGGACTCCGGATCGGATCGCCGGATTGTGTGGTGCCGACCGGCGGCCTCGGGTGGATTCCTGTTCGCCAACCGGTGAATCTCGATCGATGGCCGGTGGGCCCAGTTCCCGATGATCCGTTCCGATGCACAACGGTGGCCTCGTGGCGCCCGACCTACGGGCCGCTCGACTGGGGTGGATCGCATCACGGCGTGAAGGTCCACGAGTTCCGGCGTCACCTGGCGCTTCCCGGCCAGACGCTGGCGCAGATGGAGCTGGCGTTGTCCATCGATCCGGCCGACGCGTCCGACCGGGAGTCGCTCGTCCAAGCGAACTGGGTGCTCACCGACCCAGCCGTGCCATCGGCCTCTCCCGCCGCATTCCGCGACTTCGTCACTCTGTCGTCGACCGAGTGGTCGGTCGCTCAGGGCGCCTACGTCGGACTGGCGACTGGTTGGTTCAGTGATCGAACCGTTCGCTATCTCGCCGCTGGTCGCCCAGCCGTCGTACAGGAGACCGGCTGGTCGCGCGACCTTCCATCCGGCATGGGACTGCTGTCGTTCGACGGGGTCGAGTCGGCTGCCCGCTCCATCGCCGAAGTGATGGACGATCCCCAGTCCCACGGTGCCGCCGCCCGAGCGATCGCTGAGGAATGGTTCTGTCCGGCCCGCGCGCTGGCGCCGCTGCTGGATCGGCTGGGCGTACCCGCATGACGCGCATTGTCGTCGGCGGACGAGTGGCATCCGCGTGGGGTCAGGGCGGAGCGATCTGGGCGGTCGCGAATTGGCTGCTCGGTTTCGAGGCGCTCGGACACGACGTCACGCTGGTCGAACCCGTGGATTCCATCGAGATCGCCGCGCTGGCCGGCACGCTCTCCGCCACGCGATCAACGCTGTGTGACATGGGCGTAGCGGCCGATTTCCTGCCCGTGCGTCGAAACGGACCTCTCGGCGCCATGACCGATGCCCGAGCGGCGATCGGCCGCTCCGACGTGGTGTTCGACCTGTCGGGCGTGCTCGGTGCATCTGGGCTGCTCGGTGCCGGGCGATTGGGCGAAGGTTCGCATCGCCGGGTGTTCGTCGACATCGATCCGGGGTTCACCCAGTGTTGGGCCCGCGACGGCCTCATCGACCTCATTCCGTACGACGCCCACATCACGGTGGGCACGCGGATCGGCACCCTGGGCTGCCCAATTCCGACCAACGGCATCGACTGGATCACCACCGTCCCCCCGGTGTGGCTCGCAGCGTGGGCGTCGGTGCCGCCGCCGGTCAGCGGGAGCTGGACGACGGTGGCGAACTGGCGCAGTTATGGCTCGCCTCAGCTCGACGGCCAACGCCTGGGACAGAAGGCGCACGCCGTGCGTCAGCTGCTCAAGCTTCCCGAACTCACCGAACAGCGAGTCATCGTCGCCCTCGACATTCACCCGGACGAACGCTCCGATATCGAGGCAATGGCGACCCATCGATGGGAGCTGGTCGACCCGGGGGTCGCCTCCACCCCACTCGGGTTCGGGCAGTTCATTGCGGATTCCACCGGCGAGATCGGCATCGCCAAGGAGGGCTACGTGGTCGGGGCGACCGGCTGGATCAGCGATCGAACGTTGGCGTACCTGGCGGCCGGTCGCCCAGCAGTTGTGGCCGACACCGGCGTGGCGCCTGAGCTCATGTCGGGAGCGGGTCTCCTGGTGTTCGCCGATGCACATGGCGCGGCTGATGCGATCGCCACCGTCGAGAGCGAGCTCGCGGATCACAGTCGCGCTGCGCGGAGTTGGGCGTCGCAACACGCTGACTCGATGAAGGTCTGCAGCTCGCTGCTGGACACCGTGTCATGAACGCTTCGCTCCCGGCGGATTCATGATGGACACCGGTGCGTCGACCGTTGCGATGGCCGTTGAGCTGACCGAGGAGTCACGGCCCTACCGCGCTGCCACCACGCACCCCATCGAAGAACTCCGTGATGCCGCCGGTCGCTCGGTGCTCCACAAAGACCTGAACCCGGAGCGACTCACGGCCGCCGCGCGCCTGGCTCGCCCGAACTGGATCAACGACCCGATGCGGGAGATCCTGGTGTATCAGCGACTCCTGGTGGGCGCCCCGGCTGGGCCACCGAAATTGATCGCCGCCGGCACCGGTCGTGGAACCGAACACGGCGGTGGTCCTGCGGCTGAGGGGTGGTGGATCCGACTCGAGCACGTCGATGGTATGCCGCTGACCGAGGTCGGTGACCTGGATCGCTGGCTTGATGCGGCGCGTTGGATCGGCCGCTTCCACGCCTGGACGGACACGCTCGACCATGTGCCCGATGTCCATCCGGTTCGCTGGACCCGTGGCGCGCTCGCGGGTGTCTACTGCGATGCAGTGGCGGTCGCGCCGAATGGGTCGATGGCGCCGATCCTGAGCCATGGGGCGCGCGCCGATGAACTCGTGGATCTGCTCTGCTCGGAGCCAAGCGGGGTGATTCACGGCGAACTCACGGCGTCCAACGTGGTGATTCCGACCAACCCGGATCGACCGGTGTGTGTCGTGGATTGGGAGCTGTGCGGCACGGGCCCCCGGCTGTTGGATTTGGCGTCGCTGGTCGTTGGTTGGCCCGATGACACCGTCGAACAATTCCTCGACGTCTACGTCACTGCCGCCGGCCGTCATGGCGACGATGATCCGCGTCGTCAACTCGATGCTGCACGTCTCCATCTGGCGTTGCGTTGGTTAGCGGCGGAGGGCCGCGGATGGCGGTCTCCGATTGAACATCGCACCGACTGGGCAGCCGAGGCGAGGGGTTCGGCCGATCGTCTCGGATGGTGAGAGGCTTGACCCATGGCGATGATCACGGTCACGGCTGATGACCTCGGACTGAGTCCGGGGGTCAACGCCGGGATCATCGAGGCGCATCGTTCGGGCCCGGTGGCGAACGCGTCGTTGATGGTTCACGGCAGAGCGGTGGACGGTATCGATGAAGTCATGATGACGTGTCCCGGTCTGGCGATCGGGCTGCATATCGATCTTGGAGAGTGGGAATACCGCGACGACGGGTGGGTGGCGTCCTACGAGCGCGTCGATACCGACAATCCGGATGCGGTGGCCCGGGAGGTGGCTGACCAGCTGCTGCGGTTCGAGCGGCTCGTCGGGGGACCGCCCACCCATCTCGATTCTCATCAGCACATCCATCGTGATGGTGCAGCTGCCGGGATCATCGCAGCGACGGCAGCGCAGCTCGCCGTGCCGTTGCGTGAGGTGACCCACGCCTATCTCGGCGGGTTCTACGGTCAGGATCAGAAGTCCAGGCCGGTTCCCGAGGCACTCACCGCGGTGGCGTGGGCCAAGTTGTTGTCGGAGTGCGCTGCCCCCTTGACGGAGTTGAGCTGTCACCCGTCGATTCTGGCCGACACCGGATCGATCTACGACGTCGAGCGCATCGTCGAGATGGAGGTGTTGACGTCGGCCGAGGTTGCGGATGCGTGCGCTGCGTCGGGGCATCAGTTCGTCCGTCTCGATGGCCTACCGACTCGAGCCGGCGCCGCCGTCACGAGGATGAGGGATCATTGATCCAGGGAGTGTCTGGCGAACCCGAACCCGGCGGAGAAACTTATGGCGCGGTATCGATCTCGGGTGTCGATACTTCACTTTCAGTTCATTTTTGCGCCACGCGCTGTCCGCCGATGATTCGCTGCTCAGTCGTAGCGTCCGGGGATGAACGGCAACGACGTCTGGAATGAGAATCTCGGGGACGAGCTCGACTTCTGGCGAATGGTGCTGAGTGACCCAAGCCCCTCGGGCCAGGTGCAGCGGGACCGAGCGCAAGAACGGGCCGTGTGGGACGAATTCAGAAGCCGGATCGCAGATGATGTCGATCCGGTTCGGATCCTGGATGTGGGTTCAGGCCCGCTCACCACCTTGGGGACGGTTTGGCCAGATCACAACGTCGAGGTGGTGGCGATCGATCCGCTCGCAGACGAGTACAACTCAGTGCTCGACGAGTTGGGCATCGTTGGTCCCGTCCGGGCGATACCGATGATGGGCGAAGAACTCTCACGCCACCTCCCAGTGCGGCACTTCCACTTGGCTCATGCCGCCAACTCGTTGGACCACTCGTCAGACCCGGCCAAGACAATCACCGAGATGGTCGCCGTGACCGTGCCGGGTGGGACTGTCTGCCTACTGCATCACGTGAACGTCGGGGAGATGGAGCTCTATCACGGTTTGCATCAGTGGAATCTGTGTCCGGCGGGCGGCGCCGACGTTCGAATCTGGAGCCGGAACAGCGAGGTGATGCTCTCAGCGCTCGCTCCCGGTGCAACCATCGAGGTCGTTGAGGAACCCGGGGACCTGTTCCGGGTCTGGCTCACGACTCAGACGTCAGACTGACCGGCAACGCCCCTGGGGCATGTTCAGTCCTGGTAGGCCCAGCCTCAGCCGAATCGACCCGACACGTAGTCGAGGGTGCGGGGATCGGTCGGGTTGCGGAACATGTCGTCGGTCGGGCCGGCCTCAACGATGTGTCCCGGCGTGTTCTCGGCGGCCAGGAAAAAGGCGCACGTCTCGGACACTCGCTGTGCCTGCTGCATGTTGTGGGTCACGATGACAATCGTGACGTCGTGGCTGATCTCGGCGATGGTCTCCTCGATTCGACGAGTCGATGTCGGGTCGAGTGCCGAGCAGGGCTCGTCCATCAGCAACACGTTCGGCTCGACGGCGAGCGAGCGTGCAATGCACAGACGCTGCTGCTGCCCGCCCGACAGCGCGCCACCATTCTCGGACAAGCGACTCTTGACCTCGTTCCAGAGTCCCGCTCGAACCAGACACCGCTCGACGATCTCGTCGCCGTTGCGGATCTTGGTTCCCGACAGCTTCAACCCGGACAACACGTTTTCCGAGATGGACATGGCGGGGAACGGGTTGGGCTTCTGGAACACCATGCCGATGCGGCGACGGGTCTCTGTGATCCGGAGCTCCGGTCCGTAGATGTCCATCCCGTCCAGCAGGACCTCGCCGCCCAGCTGGGCCGAGGGAATGAGCTCGTGCATTCGATTGAGGATCCGGAGAAATGTCGACTTGCCGCAGCCCGACGGGCCGATCAGCGCCGTCACGCTTCGAGCGGGCATCTCGAGCGACACGCGGTCGAGCACCTTGTGCTTGCCGAACCATGCGCTCACGCCGCGCGCGCTCAACGAGGAGGCAGCGGTCCCGAAGGCGTGGGCGGTGTGATCCATGGGTCGGAGATCCACGACGTCGTTGACAACAGCACTCACGAATTCATCCTCCGACTGGGGGTACTGATTCAGCTTCTCCAACGCATCGGAACCCGACATGTCGAGTCGTCCCCTGGCAGGCAAATGGTGGGTGAACAGTGGGTGACAAGCCTTGAGTGGCGGGCTGGTGGCGGCCAAGTTTGCACATGGCGGGTCAGGTGGATGCGTCGAGACTCAAGGAGACACACATGTTGCTCAACAATGCTCGCCGCGCCGCGGTGGCAGTCGGTGCGGTGACCGCCATGGTGACCATGGTTGGCAACGCTGCCGGCGCGACGACCACGACCTCGCCCACGTCGGGTGTTCACACGTCGGAGTGGGCGAGCGCCCAGTTCAATATGCACGATCGCCGCAACACCGAGATCATCATCTCGATCGGCGACGACTCCCCAGTGGGTTCCGCACGAACCCGATCCGTCGAAGTCGATGTGACCCAGTCGTACTGCAAGAAGAGCACCCTCGTCACGGTCTCCATGTCGAACCGCTCGTTCGTCGGCGCCGGCGACATCCGCGTGTCCACGACCAGAGGACGCGCCACCATCGACGATGACGTGGCGCTGACCGGCACTGTCACCGAGACACCCGCCGGCAAGGGCTGCACCGCACCGGTTCCAGCCAGCGCGGTCACCACGTCGAAGTCGGCGAAGTTCGAGGCGACCGCCCGTTGGCGTGCCACCGGCTCTCCGCTGCTCTACTCCGACGACAAGCCCGCCAACTACTCGTACTCAGACGCCATGGCCAAGGGCGAATTCACCATCCGTGGCCTCGGCGTCGACGATTACGTGACGGCCGAAGCCGGCGCCTGGATCTGGCAGGGGCTGTACACCGTCACCGCTGGGTTGCCCTACCCCGAGGTCACCCCCGCCACCTGATCTCACCCGGTCGGGACGAGCCCCCCGGCCCCGTTCCGCGAGTCGAGCACCTCTCGATGCCGCGGAACGGGGCATGTACCCTTCGAATCGGCGAAGCAGTCGAGTGGGGGGAGATCGTCGTGGATCGCAGAGCATTCCTGAAGGCGAGCGCGGCGTCCGCGGGCGGAGCGCTGATCCTGCCGACTCTTGGAGGGTGCACCAACTCGGCGCCGATCTATGCCGCGCCTGGCAACGGCACGCCGTTCACACTGGGTGTGCTGTCGGGTCTCCACAGCCCCACAGAAGTGGTGCTGTGGACCCGCATCGAGCCCGCGCTCGTACCCGGGATAGCGACCTTGGACTGGACAATCTCGTCGTCGCCGGCGATGTCCGATGTCGTGGCAACCGGCTCCGTCGCGGTTGGCCCGGGCGCAGATCACACCGCAAAGGTTCTGGTTGGCGGGCTGGAAGCAGACCGTTCGTACTGGTATCGGTTTGCCGCCATCGGGAGTGGTCAGCCTGAGAGTCCGGTCGGCCGGGCACGGACGCTTCCGCCCGAGAGCTCCGATCCGACATCGCTGAAGCTGGTCTACGCGAGCTGTCAGAACTGGCAGACCGGCTGGTACAACGCGTGGTCATCGATCGCGACCGAAGACGTCGATGCGGTGCTGTGGCTCGGCGACTACATCTATGAGAGCGGCGGATTCTCACTTCGTGATGTTCGCCGCGACACGGTCGGCTCGAGTAGCGACCTCGCCAGCTACCGAGCCAAGTACCGCCTGTACCGCAGTGACCCTGCACTGCAACGAGCGCATTCGGCGCACCCGTTCGTTCCTGTCTGGGACGACCACGAGTTCCGCGACAACTACTCGACACGCGACATGGCGCTCGAACCAGCGCGGACGGCCGCGGCCTATCAGGCATGGTTCGACTACATGCCGGTGTGGCCGATCGCTGGGACACGGATCCACCGGAATCTTCGCTGGGGTCGTCTGGCGGAGATGTTCATGTTGGACACCCGCCAATACCGCGATCCTCAGGCGGGGGCACCACGTGGTCCGTTCGTCGGTGCCGGAGGTGACATCGCCGAGGCGGCGCGGCCAGGACGGTCGATCCTCGGAGCGTCGCAGCGACGTTGGCTCCTCGATGGCCTCACGGGCGCACAGACCGATGCAGTCCGCTGGAAGCTGCTCGGTAACCAGGTGATGATCTCCCCGGTTCGGCCGTTCGATCTCGACACGCCCGAGCTGCGACGGCTCAACTCGCAGATCACACGACATGATGGCGTCTATCTCAATCTCGACAGCTGGGACTCATACTTCGACGAGCGGGATCACGTGTTGGCGCACCTGGCGGATCAACGAATCTCCGATGTGGCGTTCCTGACCGGCGACATCCACACCTTCTGGCAGTCGACCCTCCGGGCGGACTACGACGATGACCGGTCACCGTTGGTCGCCAACGAGTTCGTCGGCGGGTCGATCACGTCTTCGGGACCCAACGTCTTGGGCGCCGGTCCGGCGGCGCAGATCGAGCAGGCCGTGACGGGCCAATGGAGTCCAGCATTCCGATACGTCGATTTCCGTCGAAATGGCTACGGGATGGTGGAATGCACCGATGCCACTTTGACGGTCTCGTACCGAACCACCGAAGTGTTCTTTCCGGGCACGCCGACGGCGACATCCACGAGATTCGTTGTGACGAGCGGCACACCAACGCCTACCATGCAACCAATCAATCCCTAGGTGAACAAAGTTCATGGCTACTGACAACGCGATCCTCACGGTGGAGTTCTGCGGAGAACGCCAGTCACTCGCGTCCGAGGACACATTGACCTTCGGTCGATGCGGGGATCTCGTCATCGACGACAACCCGTACCTGCACCGGGTGGTGGGCCGATTCGTTCACCGCCAGGGCCATTGGTGGTTGCAGAACCAGGGAACCAAGATCACCGTCGGTCTCAGAGATCTCCGCTCGGCGACGCGATTGTCGGTGGCTCCGGGCGAGCAGGTGGCGTTGCTGGCATCGGAGTTCACCATCAACTTCATCGCCGGCCCGACGTCGTATGAGTTGAGCGGGACGCGAGTCTGCCTGGCGGCCGAGGATCCGATGGAGGCGTTCGATGCCATCGGCACCGCAACCATCGACTTCGGGGTCGTTCCGTTGTCATCGGAGCAGCACCTACTGCTGGTCGCGTTGTGCGAGATGCGGCTGATGGATTCTGACTCGATCCCAACCAACCAATCACTGGCTTCTCGACTCGGGTGGACGATCACCAAGTTCAACCGGAAACTCGATCACCTCTGCGCCAAGCTCAGCCGTGAGGGGGTCCGCGGACTGCGCGGTGGACCTGATGGTTTGGCACTCGATCGTCGCCACGCGCTGATCGATCACGCATTGTCGGTTCGCCTGGTGACCATCGATGACCTCGGACTCTTGGCCCGACAAGCGAGCTGAACACCCGACGCTGACTCAGGCGTCGGTCCTGTGTGCAGCGGTCACCGCTGCTCGACGAGTTGGCGATAGAGAGCAGGGATGTCCTCGACCGAGATGATTTCTGCGTCGGTCGGAACCTCGATGGTCCGTGGCCCGAAGTTGGTGAACACGAACGAAGCTGTGGACTTGGTTGCTTCGAGTTCGGCGTCGATCCGATGCGTTCGACGGTCGTCATCTCCCAACCAGATCGTCGTTCGGCCTCGATCGAAACGGTGACATGCCACGTCACCGACGCGGTCTGGGCCGATCGACGTCACCCCGTCCTGCTGCAACAACACGGGGTTGTCGCGGGTGGTCGATGCGGCAGTTTCGATCAACCGGAGTGGAAGGTGCAGCGGGCTGGTTGCGGGGTCCAAAGGGCGGGCGACCCATGCGATTCCGGGCCGGCCCTGCGCCGCCATCGCCTCGGTCAATCCGGGGACCGATTCGAAGGTGACGTTGGGATTGAACACGATCTCGAACGGCGGACTCGGAAGCTCACCGGTCACAGTGGAGGTCACGGAGAGCCGGCCGACGTGGCTGACCCAGTCGATCTCGCCGTCCATCTCGAAGGTGGCAGCGCCGTACGGGATGGTCGCACGGACGTGGGCACCACCAGCATCGTGATTGCTCACGAGTGCGTCCGCCAGCTGGGATGCCTCGTCTGCGGTGATCGGGGTTCCGTTGGAACCTGACCCCTGCCCTACAGACGCTGTGGTCGTGGCCGTGCCGGCCGACGCACTGGCAGAACCCGAGTCGGGTTCGCCTTTCGACGAACTGCACCCAACCAAGCTCACAACACAAACCGTCACCATCAAAGCGATTCGAGGGATGTCGCGCGTTCTCCGAGTCATGTTTGCGGGATCAGATGTCGGAGTCACGTCGGGGCGGCCGGCGTGGTGATCGAAGAGAGGTCGGGAGGGTTCGGTGATCCGGCTGGGCTGGCCGGGCGGGCTCCGGGGTCGGGCATCGTCTCCTGTGGCCCAGGCAGCGCGATGTCCTGGTACGGCACCGGGCCGGGAGCAGCGGCAGCCGGGGCCTGGCCCTGTCCGCCGCGTGACTCGGGAGCGCAGGCGTAACGCGATTCGATGTCGACCGGTGCCGAGGTCGTAAAGATGTTCGTTGCGAAGCAGTTGTTCCGTGTCGCGCCATCGGCGGTCGAGATGACCAGGTCAGTTCGATTTCCCGACAACGTGTTGGCGATCACCCGATTGCCATCGGCGAGAAATCCGTCCTGATCGATGATGGCGACCCCGGCCGATGCGTGGCCCGTGATCAGGTTCCGCTCGATGCGATTCGAGCTGCCACCGCCCACCGCAACGCCGACCCCGAATGCCTCGGTTGCTTTGGGGGCGCGTGGCTCGGAGTTGTCAACGATGACATTGCCGACGATGTCGGTGTCAGCCTGTGGCGCGAGCTTTTCTTTGGCCGAGGAGTTCGGTTCGACGCCGACGCGATTGTGGCGCCACACGTTGGAGACGATCACCAGCTGTCCGCCGGCGTTGGTTCCCTGGAATCCGGCAGCGTTGAATTCGGCGACGGAGTCGCGGATCACGGCATCGCACGGCTGGCATTGCCCGATGTAGATCCCGGCATCAGGGTGACCCGAGGCGTAGATGTGATCGATCGTTCCGCCCCGAGCATTGAAGGCGTAGATACCGTAGAGCCCATTGTTCGCGGCGGTGACATAGCTCGCGCGATAGCCAGACAGCGTTCGTCCCTTGGCATAGTCGCCCGTGAACAGCACACCGTTGGATCGAAATCGTCGGGCCGTGAGGTTTTCGACCGCCACCCCGTCCGACAGCACCATCACCCCGTTTTCCAGACGATTGTCGCCATCAAGAATCGTGGTGTTGCGATCGGCGCCCCGAAGAGTGATGTCGTTGGTCTCGACGGTGATCGCCTCTGTGTACGTGCCTGGATCGATCAACACCATGTCGCCGGGCCGAGCATCGTCGACAGCCGCTTGGATGCTCCCGAAGGTTCCGGGAGCGACGATCGTCCGTGCTGGCGGCGCAGCCGTGGTCGACGTCGTATCTGCTGGAGTGGACCCGTTGCCCCCACAGGCGGACATCGTGATCGCCATCGTGATGACGATGCCGATGGACCCAGCGATTCGCCAGCGGACGGACATTCGCGGGTGGACCGACCTCGAGCGGTAGGACCTCGAGCGGTAGGACCTCGAGCGGTAGGACCTCGAGCGGTAGGACCTCGAGCGGTAGGAACGGTTCGATGGCATGGGGGAGTCAGGTTGGCAGGAAATCGTCACGGATTGGCGTCAAGGCGCGATGAGGTCGAGCACCACATCGATGATCGCTGGATGTGATCCGAGATGGGCGGTGACGGTGAACGCAACGTCTGGATGCCGCAGTGTTGCCTCGTCGATGGCCGCTGGGATGTCGGTGGTCGTGTGGCGACCGGGGCCCAAGAAGTGCGGCACCACGCGGAGCGATGTGGCGCCGTCGGCGACGGCTTCGTCGATGGCGGCCGGGATCGACGGCTCGGCCAACTCGAGAAACGCTGGGCGCACGTCCAGTCCGGAACGCTCCGCCAGCGCCATGGCGAGGTCCCGGTGATTGTCGTTCGATGCGGAGGCCCGGCTGCCGTGGGCGATGAGAATCACAACCGTCACCGGCTCTCCGTTGGATGCAACCGAAACCGATTCAGCATCGTTGGGCTCGATGTGGATTCCTGACCCACTGGCGCCAACGGTCGACATGTTGGCAACCTAGCGCCGTGGAGGAACCGGAACGCATCGTCGGCGTGGGCCCGCACGCCGAGCCGTGGCCAGAAGATCCACGGTTCGATCCAGAGCTCCTCGCCGATGGCGATCGGCGAAATGTCATCGATCGCTATCGGTACTGGTCCCTTGACGCGATCCGGGCGGACTTGGCGACCCGAGCGCATCCGTTCCATGTCGCCATCGAAAACTGGACCCACGACATGAACATCGGGACCGTGGTTCGAAACGCCAACGCGTTTGGCGCAGCTGGTGTGCACATCGTCGGTCGTCGCCAGTGGAATCGTCGGGGCGCCATGGTCACCGACCGGTACCTCGATGTCCGACACCATCCCGATATCGACTCGTTCATCAGTTGGTGTCACGAGCAGTCGATCCCGATGTGGGCGGTGGATCTGATGGACGGGTCCACTCCTATCGAGTCTGCGGCGCTCCCCGAGCGCGTGGCGCTGCTCTTCGGTTCGGAAGGTCCCGGTCTCAGCGACGCCGCCATCGACGCGGCCGACGCCGTGGTGCACATCACCCAGTACGGATCGACGCGTTCGATCAACGCTGGGGTCGCCTCAGGGATCGCTATGCACTGCTGGCTGACGCGACACCGGCCATCGGTAGGCTCTGAATCATGAGGCGAAAATGGCGCGTCGTGACGGTGACGGTGATGGCACTCCTGGCGGCGGGCTGCGCAAACGAGACCAGCGCCGTTGGACCTGCGGGCCTCAAGCTCCGGACCATTGAGATGACGATGACCGAGATGGCGTTTTCTCCGAGCCAGTTGACCGTCAAGGTCGGCGAGACGGTCACCTTCAGGATCAGCAACGCTGGAACGGTTCGACACGAAGCCGTGTTCGGAGATCAGGCTGCTCAGGACTCAGCGATGGCGATGATGGCCCAGATGGATTCGCCTGGCACGGGTATGACGACGACCACCGCGGTTGCACCCCAGACCCCTGGCCGCGCCGTCAGCGCCCATCGCTCACTTGGTAGGGCTGGATCGGCGACCCATCCAGGCATGGGTCTGCCCAATGTTCTGTCACTCGACGCCGGCGAGACCGGTGAGATCTCCTTCCAGTTCGCGTTGGCGACGACCTTTCTCATCCAGTGCCACGAGAAGGGCCACCTGGAGATGGGAATGACGGCCACGCTGCTCATCGAGCCAGCGTGACCCTCAATCGGGAGTCACCCAAGCAGCGAATCCTCAGAGGTGCCCGGGCCGGAACCATCGGAGCACTCGCTGGCGTTGTCGTGTTCGAACTGATCGGCCCCAACGTGTCACTGTCGGTGCAAGCGGCCCGCGACCAAGCCGCCGCCGAGCTGGCCCGTACCGGCATCACGCCCGTGGGGAACGCCACGGTGACATCGGGCGCCTCGATGTTCGAGTCGCCTGGTCGGGCGCTGCTGACGGCCGGGGTCGCTCTGGCAGCGGGGTTGCTGTCCGGCGTTGCGCTGTCCGCATGCTCAGCAGTCCGCTCCTGGATCCCACCGCTCGCCGGAATCGTGATCGGAGTCGTGGCCTTGGCGATCGTCGACCAATGGAACGAGCAGTGGCTCGTCGCCGCGGCGACTGGGTGGACAGTGTTGGTCGTCAGTTGGTGGTGGAGCGGCCGGCCGCACCGAACGGCGGCTGCAGGCTCTCCACCGTGACTTTCACTTCTTGGCCGTAGGCGACCTCGAGTTGGTGGCCGTCGGGGTCGGAAATGATTCCCCAGTAGCCGACCGGTGGGCCGTCATCGCATGGTCCGATCACGTCGAATCCCGCAGCACTAGCACCGGTGAGCCGATGATCGACTTCGTCACGGCTGGCGCACCCGACGCCGAGGTGCGCCCAGCCACCGAGGGGATGGGTGGCAGCCTCGGTTTCGAGCAAAACGATGACGAACGGCCGGGTCAGATCTGAGATCCAAGCAATGCCGCGGCCAGCGTGATCGGCTCGGCGGTGAACGACCACCATGTCGGCGTAGGTCGCGTAGAACGCTAGGGACGCGTCGAGATCCGACACGCCCAACGCTATGTGGCTCAGCCCGAGGTCCGTCATCCCCATCGGGCCATGATGGCCGACGAGCCGACGCTCAGCGTGTCACCGCCCGATGATGGCGCTGAACGTGGTCTGATCGCCCACGGCGCCTTCGTCGGCGATCTTCTCCAAGATGTCTCGGCCGATCTGGTTGTCGGCCAAGTCGACCATTGCCTTGGGGATCGCTTTGATCTCGAAGCCGTCGGGCAGTGGCGCTGGTTCGGGCACGAGGTGTCGCTTCCTCTCGAAGGCGGCATCGATGAGTGGTGCGTATCGAGCCTCGCGAGCGGCAACGTGTGCACCGTCTCGTTCTTGGAACTCGGGCAGGATCTGGGTGCCGAAGATCTCGAGGCTCTCCATGATGTGCTCGTGACGGTTGTTGCCGGCTTGCAACACGAAGATGATTTGGTCGACACCAGCGTCCTCGTAACGGCGGAGGTACTCACGTACCTGATCGGGGGTGCCGACCGCGCCGCGAAGCCCTGACGTGTCGCCGCCCGCGATCTTGGCGCCGAGTGTCTCTGTTCGTTCGGCGAGCGCGGCTTCGGGGGAGTAGCCCATGGCATTGCGTCGTTCGAGGTACTCGTTCCAGACGTCGGTTTCGGCGGGATGGTGGGTGCCGAACACGTAGTAGTGGGCGAGCGAGTAGCCGAAGAAGTTTGCGCCCTCGAGACCGCGTTGCAGCGCCACATCCTCATCGGCGTGGATCATCATCGGCGTCACGCAGGCCACTTGCGGGTTGACCGCAGAGCCGACTGGGACGCATTTCTCGGCGAGGGTGTCGTGGTAGTCGGCCATCCATCGAGCGGCTTCCTCGGGGTCGATGAACGCAAAGCTCAGCGCCCCGATTCCCTTCTCGGCGGCCAGCAGGATCGTGTCGCGACGCGAGCACGCCACCCAGAGCGGAGGGTGCGGCGTTTGCAAGGGCTTGGGCACCACGTTGCGCGGTGGAACCGAACAGAACTCACCCTCGTGGCCTCGGAACGGTGTCTCGGTCATGCACCGCAGGGCCACTTCGAGACCTTCGAGCCATTGCTCTCGTTTGGTTCCCATGTCGATGTTGAACCCACCGAGCTCGGCTTCCGACGACGATTCGCCCGATCCGAACTCGACCCGCCCTCCGGAGATGAGATCAAGGGTGCTGACCCGCTCGGCAGTGCGGACCGGGTGGTTGTAACCCGGCGCCGTCTGGATGATGCCGTGGCCGAGCCGAATGTTCGTGGTGCGTTGGCTGGCGGCGGCCAGGAAGATCTCAGGAGCTGACGAGTGGCTGTATTCCTCGAGGAAGTGATGCTCGACCTCCCACACGTATTCGATACCGAGCCGGTCGGCGAGCTCGACCTGATCCAGGGCGTCCTGGAGGAGTTGGTACTCCGATCGGGCCGACCACGGGCGGGGGAGCTGGTGTTCGTAGAAGATGCCGAACTTCATGGGGCGACCGTACCGCCGACGATTGATTCCATGTCGAGGACGTCGCCAGCCGTCGGGTCGACCCAGGTGCCGTCGATGAGGCGGTGGGTCGTGCCAGCGGCGTCGAACTCGGCGAGCAGGTCGTCAGCGTCGGAGCGACCCTCGAGCGACCGCACGATCTCGGCCCAGGTGAGGTCGAGCAGATTGGATCGGCCCTCGCCGCGACTCTGAGCGACGGCCGGTGCCCACAGTGCATCGATGACATCGGCACCCCCATGTTTGGTGCCGTCGGCGCCCACGATGGTGTGCTGGCGAATCTCGGAGAGCACGGTGGTCAGGTAACGGACATGAGGCGTCTCGTCGGAGCGGATGTAGCTGACCATGTTCGCGGCTCGTCCGTCGCCTGCCACCAGATCGTGGTCGGACAGCAGGCCTTCTGCCCAGGTGAACGTATGGAAGGCGGAGATCTCGATGAGGAGGAGTCGCACCATGCGATTGAGGAGTGATTCGAGATCGAAGTCGATATCAGTCGGGAGCACCCGGTTGGCGATGGCGTTGGAGCGAAGGGCAGCGAAGTCGGGCGCGACCCCATTCGCCGGTGTGATGCCCATTCGGAACAACATCTCGCTGGTGAGGTCGTCGGTCATCGGATGTTCGAAGGCGATGTCGCGGGCAATGAACCACATGGTGTCATGGCCGGCTTCAGCAGCCTCGGGGTGGCCGGCCTCGTCGCGGGCGTGCGCCTCGATCAGACCCTTGTCGAGGTGGCCGATGGCGGTGGCCGAGATGTCGTCGTCGAAGAATCGCTGAATGTCGGGAACGGTCGAGTAGCGAAGGAATGAGCCGAACCCCTCGACGGTCCCAATGCGGGTCAGCGTGGCGATGAACGGATCCCGCACTCCCGCTCGCAACAGGATCTTCGATTGCTCGACGTTGGGATAGTGGGCCCCGAAGGTGTTGAGCCCGATGTCGACGAGCGGGGCGCCGGTGACGCGGAGGTGCTGTGCCTGCCATGCATCAATGGCAGGGGTCCGGTGCAAGGTGCGAGGTGAAACATATCCGCCGGCGGTATCGAAGCCCCCATGACAACGGATTCCATCCTGGATCAGCGGCTCGAGGTCGACGTGTGTCGCCAACAGCTCAGCGCTGTCGAAGACCAGCTGGTCGGTGGTGGTTGCGGCTTCGACGGCGACGTCACCCATGGATCCCCCTCGGAATGTCTACAAGTCGTCACTGTAACTGATGCGTTTACACTTGGGAACCCTGCGCCACGAATCTGTGGTGTGCGGTGCATCGGTGGGCCGTCTGTCCCGGCGCCACCCCCCCACAGGTTTGCTGTTCGCCGGACCCGAGTAGGTTCCTCTCACGTGTCGCCCACTCGCCCGCTGCTCCGTCGCGACGAGCGTCGCGCCCAGCTCCTTCGGTCAGCGGCGATCGCCTTCGCTCATCAGGGTTACGCAGCGACCTCCGTCGACGACGTGGCGAAAGCGGCTGGTATCACGAAGCTCATCGTGTATCGGCACTTCGAATCGAAGGACCACCTCTACCGATGCGTCCTCGAAGAAGTATCTGCCAGGCTGGCCGAGGTGTGGACCGAGGAACGTGCGCACGAGAGCCGCTACGGCGCTCCGACACGCACGCTGCTCCAAGTCGGCCGGGAGCATCCCGACGGGTTCCGACTCCTGTTCGTTCACGCGGCCAGAGAAACCGACTTCGCCAGCTTTGCCGAGGACTTCCGAACGTTGCAGGTGGCGCTCGCCGATGAGCTGATCGGCGCCATGATCGCGGACGAAGCACTGCGCCGTTGGGCAACAGCGACGGCCATCGATCACCTCGTCACCGCCGTTCTCCGATGGCTCGAGATCGGCGACCCCGACGATGACGAACAGTGGATTCCCGTTGCAACCGCCGGGTTGGTCGCGTCCATCAACGCGTGGGCCGATCCCGGGCCGGTGCTCGCAGCTCTTGGCGCCGAGCAGGCATCGGCTGACGGGAGCGCGGCGTGATTAGTTCTCGAGTGGCCTGACGGCATCGGACAGCTCCACGAGCTCGGCGGTGATGTCACCCAGCGGCGCGAACGGAACGGCCACGAATTTCGAGGCGCCCACCTCGATGAAGCGATTGATCATCGACACCAGGTCGTCGAGCGAGGTCGCCACCAATTGGCGTGGGTCGAGTTCTGGCCGACGTGCGCCGATGAACGCCAGCACCGCGTCGTCGATCGGTTGGTTCGCATAGGGGATCAGCACGCCATGATGCTCGGGGTCGATGGCGCGATCGTTCTCGGCGGCATGACGGTTCACTTCGGCGATCCCTGCGTCGACATCGGCGGGTGTGACGAAACTCGGGATCCACCCGTCAGCCAATCGGCCCACTCGACGCAGCTCCGACGGCGCGATGCCACCGAGCCAGACCTCGAGTGGTTGTTGCAGCGGTTTCGGTCGGACCGTCACATCGTCGATCGAGAACCGTGCTCCTTCATGGGTCACGTGATCCTCGGTCCAGAGTCGGCGCATCAGACCCAAGGACTCATTGAAGATCGCCGCCCGTTCGCTCCGATCGACGCCGAACGCCTGGTGCTCGGCGGCGTTGACCGCTCCCAACCCGAAGGCTGGCAGCAACCTCCCGCCAGACAACACGTCGAGCGAGGCCAGCTCCTTGGCGGTAATGACCGGGTTGCGGCCGGGCAACACCATCACGCTCATTCCGAACTTCAATCGTTCCGTCCGCGCGGCCGCTATGGACATGGCAACGATCGGGTCCGGTCCCGGCGCAGTGATCCGTTCCGACACCCACAACGAGTCGAATTGCAGTCGTTCCAGCTCATCCACCATCAAGCGGTACCGGGGCTGGTCGTCGACCCCGGTACGCGCCCCCAACCCGAACCCGACGCGAATCTTCATGTCCGGAGGATATGACCCGGCACGGGATGTGATTGCCTCGTCAGCGAGTGCGCTCGCCCCGGCACGAGATGACGCTGCGCCGCCCGCTACATTGCGCGTCGTGACCGACACGAGCGCCGTTGACATCCCCGACCTTTTCCGGCTCGACGGCCAGGTGGCCATCGTGACCGGAGCGTCCAGTGGGCTCGGCGATCGGTTCGCTCGGGTCTTGGTGGCGGCAGGTGCCACCGTGATTGCCGCGGCGCGCCGCGTCGACCGTCTCGACGCGTTGGCCGCCGAGCTCGGCGATCACCTGATCCCCGTAGCTTGCGATGTCACCGACGAGGCATCGACGGGCGCGCTGGTAGCGACCGCAATCGATCGGTTCGGTCACATCGATGTCCTCGTCAACAACGCTGGTGCGGGCACGCCAGTGCCAGCCGAGTTGGAGCCGATGGATCAGTTCCGGGCCACGATCGACGTGAATCTCACCGGCTTGTTCTGCCTGACCCAGCAGACCGCACGCCACATGATCGAGGCCGGAAGCGGCTCCATCATCAACATTGCGTCGATCCTCGGGTTGGTCGCGGGGGCTCCGATCAAGCAGGCGAGCTACTGCGCATCAAAAGGCGCAGTGGTCAACCTCACCCGTGAGCTGGGCGTTCAATGGGCGCGCAAAGGAATCCGCGTGAATGCCATCGCACCCGGATGGTTCCCGTCGGAGATGACTCAGGACGAGATGTTCGACGACGAGTCGGGGTATGCATTCCTGCAACGAAACTGTCCCCAGGGTCGAGGCGGCGAACTCCGCGAGCTCGACGGGGCGCTGCTCTTTCTGGCGGGCAACGCCTCGAGCTACGTCTGCGGCCACATCCTGACCGTCGACGGCGGGTGGACCGCACGATGACCAACAGCCGATCACAGAAGACGCCGGTGCATCATCGGGCACGCCACGCTCGGCTCGCTGCCATCGTGGCCATCACGACCGCCGGGCTGATCACCGCAGGAGGTTGCTCAGGGAGCGACACCACCTCGAGTGATGCGGCCGCCGATGGATCCACCTCGACGGCCGCGGTGACTGCTGATCCCGGGGACGTGACGACGACGAGCGTCGAACCGGCTGACGTTCCCGCCGTTGCCAGCGCTGGCTGTGGCACCCCGGCCCCGCCGACGGGACAGTCCACCGAGACCATGCAGGCGGGCGGCATCGAACGGACCTACCTTCAGTACATCCCTGAGCAGGCGGCATCCGGTCGTCCGTTACCGCTCGTCATCGACCTCCATGGCTACGTCGAAGGCGCCGTCATTCACGCTCTCACCTCGAAGCTCGGCGAGTTCGGCAACACCAAGGGGTTCATCACGCTGACCCCCGATGGCACCGGCTCGCCGAAGTTCTGGAACGCCACCCAGGCCGAGGGTGTGGTCGACGACGTCGGCTACATCACGGCGCTCCTCGATTCGGTCGAGTCGTCACAGTGCATCGACACCCGACGAGTGTTCGTGACCGGTCTCAGCAACGGTGCATTCATGACCTCGCGCCTCGCCTGTGTCCTCAGCTCGCGCTTGGCGGCGGCGGCGCCCGTGGCGGGCACCTTGGTGTTCGATGACTGCACCACGACCGACCGCCCGGTCCCGGTGGTGTCGTTCCACGGTACGGCCGACACCTTCGTCGGGTTCGAGGGCGTTGCTGGCGAAGGAGCAGCGACTCTCCCCGGCAACGAGACGTCGAAGGCCGTGTTCGGAAAGATCAAGTTCCTTCCCGTCGTCGACGCTGTCTCGGCGTGGGCGTTGCGCAACGGATGTTCGGGTGGACCCGCCGACGAACGCATCGCCGACGACATCATCGTCAAGCGCTGGGCCGGTTGCCCGTCAGGCGCCGACGCCGAGCTCTACGTCATCGAAGGCGGCGGGCACACCTGGCCCGGATCGTCGTTCCTCGCAGGCGCATCGTCAATCGTCGGTCGGACCACCACCTCGATCGATGCGGATGCGGTGATGTGGTCGTTCTTCGAGACGCATCCGTTGCGGGACTGAACTGCCACCGGGACTGAACTGCCACCGGGACTGAACTGCCACCGGGACTGACACGCTGCCCGCGGGGAGCGCAGCAGGCCGAGTTCAGACCAAGGCGGGGGTACCCTCGAATGGCACCGGGTCGCCCGCCACGGGGATCTGAGGACGCGACCACGACATCATGTCGGCCAGGTTCTCCGCGATCGGGCGCCACGTTTCTGGATCCCACCCCTCGGCCTTACCCACGATCGAGAGATCCATGGCGATGTGGATGAATGCTGGGAGCTCCGCCAGACCGACCGCTTTGGTGAACTCACGGTCCGGATCAGCGAAGATCATCAGTTTGTCAGCCCACGGGCCGACGAACTCCGTGGCGCCGGCGGCGTCGCAGGTCAGAATCATGGCGGTGCGGCAATCGGCGCCCGAGAATGTCGAGAGGATCCGTCCGGCCGTCTCGAGCAACCAGGAGCTCTCGTACGTGAACGGATCGAGGACGACCGCCGCCAGGTGGAACAGCTTCAGCTGTTCGGCCAAGGTTCGACTTCGGCCGCCTACTGGGTGCATCTCGACGTCAGGAATGAGGATGGCCACGGCTTGAGAAGGTAGTGCATCGGCGTCGGGCCGATGAAGTGGCGGGGGCACGACCAGCGTGCGGAGCCGAGTCCGGAGCGTCTTGGGTGAATTCAGCAACTCGTACGAGGCGTACTTCGACCACCGAGCGTCGGCGGTAGGTTGTCGCCCGTGCACCCCATAGAACGCCTTCGATACGTGGCTCGGTCCACGGGTGCACCCCAAGATCTACTGGTCGCCGAAACGGCGTCGGCGCTGTTGACGTTCCGTGACGACCATTCGGGACTGGTCACGGCGTGTCGCCGGATCGTCTCGCGCCAACTCAGTAGCGGTGCGATCTGGTGGCTCACCTCGCGGATGTTGTGCGCCAATGATCCGTTGTCGGAAGCCCGCGCCGCCGTCGAGGAGATCGAGAGCGACACCACGTCACGGAAGCTGGCGGCGGCCTTGGCTGACGATGTCACCGTGGCAGTGGCCGGATGGCAGACGGTGGTCGCGGGCGGACTCGCTCGACGCGGCGACGTGGAGGTCCTGGTGATCGATGTGCTCGGCGAAGCAGGCAGCTTCTGTCGACATCTCGCCACACGCGATGTCGATGCGGTCGAGGTTCAGCTCAGTGGGTTGGGCGCCGCGTGCGCCGCCGCTGATCTGGTGATCCTCGAAGCCAGCGCCGTCGGCCCCGATGGGTTCCTCGGCGTGGCTGGAACACGAGCCGCCGCCGCCGTTGCCCGGTCTGCTGGGGTGCCCGTCTGGTTGGTGGTCGGAGTGGGACGAGTATTGCCCGCGCGGGTGTGGGACGCGCTGCTCGGCCGACTCGACCTGGCCGACGAGCCATGGGATGCCGATGACGAACTGGTCCCGCTGTCACTCGTCGATCACGTGGTCGGCCCCGCAGGACTCGAGTCCGTCGAGGACATGGCTCGTCGCTGCGATTGCCCGATCGCCCCCGAACTCTTCAAAGCCGACATCACCTGAGACACTCAGAATCACCCGAGGAACGAGCCCATGCCCAGCCGCCGCGACATGATCAAGATGACCGAACCGGAAATCGCCGAGTTCCTCGGAGGTCGGCGCACGCTGCAGTTGGCCTCTACTGGCCCGAGTGGCGACATCCATCTCGTGGCCATGTGGTACGGCTTCCTCGGGGACAGCAATGTGTTCGACCCTGAGGTTGGTTTCGATTCCGGCGACATCGTGATCGAGACGTTCGGCAAGTCACAGAAGGTGCAGAATTTTCGACGTACCGGCCGGTTCACCGCGTTGGTCGAGTCGGGCGACGAGTACAACCAGCTGCGGGGAGTCGAGTTGGTGGGCGCCGTGGAGATCAGCGACGACGAGCCGACAGTCATCGAATCGTGCAAGGCCGTGCTCAGTCGCTACGAGAACTTCGCCAACCCTGGCGACCTCGAGTTCGCCGCCGATATCGCCGCCCGCAAACGGGTGTGCGTGAAGCTCAAGGTGGAACGCGCCGTGAGTTGGGATCACTCCAAGCTTGACGTTCAATACTGACGGTCGCCCCGGCCCATGGGCCTGCTACGACGACGGTGGGGGCGGAGTAGGTTGCCCGAATGGGCCTCAACGTGTCATTTGCCGCCAACGGATCCGACTGCTCGGGGTACTTCTCGCCCGTTGACGGTGGAGCGCCCGGCGTCATCGTCATCCAGGAATGGTGGGGATTGAACGACCACGTCCGGAGCATCGTGGATCGATTCGCTGCCGCTGGTTTCTCGGCGCTCGCCCCCGATCTGTACCGCGGGGCGACCACGACTGAGCCCGACGAGGCCGGCAAGTTGATGATGTCGTTGAACCTCGGCCAGGCCGCCAAGGACATCAGCGCGGCAGCGGACTTCTTGGCGGCATCGGACGATGTCACGCGTGATCGCCTCGGCATCGTCGGATTCTGTATGGGCGGTGCACTGGCGCTGATGGCGGCCACGACCCGACCCGATGTCATCGGCGCGTGTGCTCCCTACTACGGCGTGATTCCGTTCCTGGATCCGGTGCCGGACTGGGCGGCCATCACCGCCGTGGTTCGTGGCCACTTCGCCAGCGA
>Ga0335397_10001736_pt1 | contig 29682 bp, 26 predicted proteins | sample MAT04_FD_205740 | JGI IMG/M metagenome (GOLD analysis project Ga0335397, IMG submission 205740) | Freshwater microbial communities from Lake Fryxell liftoff mats and glacier meltwater in Antarctica - MAT-04 (spades assembly) (version 2) ... | reverse complement strand
TTCTGTGCGTATATCCTGTATAATCTTTTGTGAGTTGAAAGTCATGAGGTTTCTCCTGAAGTGGTTTTTCCAAACTCACTTTACCAGAGAGACGCTTGACTTTCAACTCAAATGAAACGCACCCAAACGATTTCGACCCAAAGAAAGCGAATACAAAAGAAGCGAAAATTGGCGGCACAACCGAAGTGGGACAATTCTCCCCGCAAGGTGATTCACCTTATGGCTGTGTGGATATGGCTGGTAATGTATGGGAATGGTGCAACGATTGGTTCAATGAAAATGAATACAAAGACCGTAAAGATGCGAAAGACCCGCAAGGTACGCAATCTGGGACATCTCGCGTGTTGCGGGGTGGCTCGTGGTTCATCAGCGTTGACCTCGCGCGCTCTGCCCTCCGTGGCTGGCTCGATCCGGCGCTTGCGAGCCTCAACTTTGGTTTTCGTTGTGCCCGCTCACTTCCTGTGCTGTAATTCTGGGTTCTGGTTTTCTGATCTTCTGAAGCGGGTTTTGTTCTTGCTCTTTTTCTTTTCTTCTCGCCGAAGGCGAGTCGCGCAAGAAAACCTCCGAGGTCTTTAAGACCTCGGAGGTTTGGCCTTCGCGAAGACCTCGGAGGTTTTAGTAATCAACCAAATACCGTTGAATATCCTCAGGCAATTGACGCGAGCGTAAATACTCCAAAACAAACTTGCGATATTCTTCGGGAGTATCAAAGTTATCCTGAACAAAGGCTTTGTCAACCAATTTACCATCGCGCCCGCCGATCCATTCGAGATAATTGGAATATTGCCATTGGGTAATATCCGCAACAAGTCCATCTTTGACGGGATTTCCATGAATGTAACGGCATAAGTTCAACAAATATTCTGAAGTCAAAATCGGCTTGGCTTGAAATTGTCCCTGAAACAAAACACCCGCGCGTTGAAATCTCTTGTTGATGGCTTTGGTGTACGAGACAGAGAGTTTCATCATGGCGGTTGAGACCTCCGAGGTCTTGAAGACCTCGGAGGTCTGAGTCTCTGGCTTCACCCGCGCCACAATATGATAATGTGTCGGCATAAGGCAATACACAAGAACATCGGCAACAGGCACAAGATATTCTTTGACCTTTTTCAAAAAATACAAATAATTGTCAGGCTCAAAGAAGATCACCTCGCGATTATTGCCGCGATTGTAGATGTGATAATACAGTTCAGGCATGAACGGGGTTAATCTGCGCGGCATTGGTTCTCCTTAAACCCAAACCTCCGAGGTCTTAAAGACCTCGGAGGTTTTAGGGCAGCTGTAATCGAAGCGATACGCGGAGCGTTCCGCCATTTCAGCAGTTTTACGAGATTTTGCGATGGTTTTCTTCATGCCATTTATAAATCTTCTGACTTCAACCCCGTGACCTTTGCCATCCTTGCCAGCATTTTGGGACCGATTTCATCATTGTCATGAAACGCAAAAACGACATCAGTCCAACCTGCGCGTTCCAGGACTTTATGTGAGCCTGTCTGCCGTTTGACACGCCAGCCGATTTTCAAAAGCGCAGATAACAGGCGTTTTGCTTTAACGCTTTTCCAGTCGCTCATGCCAGCGCAAAGGAAAACATCAACATTGGGATTTCTTCGCCGTTATCAAGGCGATCTGCCACCACCCGCAAAGCCAGCGCCTGCGCGTGAGCAACGGCATCATCGGAATTTTTTCCGTAAACCATCGCGCCTGGCAATTCCTTTACTTCCGCCAGCCAGCGCCCGTCTTCTTCCTGTTCGTATTCAACCGTAAAAGTCATTTCAAGATTCCTTTCTCTAAATTCATTATACCTCGTACAAATGAGGTCTATTTCTTTTTCTTCCCCTTCGCAGACGATGTCGCAGGTTTCTTTACTGGTTTTGAAGTCTTCTTTTTCACAGGAGCCGCCTTGCCCTTCAAAAGCTTCAGGGCAGTGCTTTTTACTTTTTCCTTCTTCACTTCTTTCTTTTCTTCCTTCACCGTCTTCACAAACCTCTCCACAGTCCAAGCCACGATCACGGAGGTGACTGCTTCGCCTGGCTTCACTTCCACGATGGCATCGCCTTTTGTGGCGGCGCGTTTGCGGATGGTGGCGGCGTCTAATCTTGCGGATTTGGGTGCACCTTTGCTGGTGTGGATGGTGGCAATGTGATTCGGTTTACCCGAGGCAACGCCCGCAATCGTCACATTCCTCGGCAGTGACCAAACTGTCACGCCCTTGCCGTAGCGTCCCTGCGTTGGGAATTCCTTTTCGCTGACGCGCTTGGCTTTGCCATCGGAGGTCATCAGGAAGATTTCCCCTTCGGCGGGCAGAATTTCTGCGCCGACCAATTCGACGCCGTCATCCAGTTTGATTCCGTTGACACCCGCGGCGACGAGTCCCATTGGGCGCACATCATCTTCCTTGAAGCGGATTGCCATGCCGCTGGATGTGACCAACAAAACGTCCTTTTTCAAGCCGTCAGTTAATCCTACCCATCCGAGTTTGTCTCCATCGTTGACTCTGGCGAGCATAAACGTCTGCGCGGAAGGACCAGGTAGTTCTGTGACGAGGCTCTTCTTGACCATGCCGAAGCGTGAGACCGTGATAACACAAGTTTCTGGCGCGAATTCAGAGCGTTTGGCGGGCAGGGAAAATAAAGCCGCCAGTTTATCTTCTTCGGTCAACGGCGAGGCTTTGAAGTATGGAATGCCGTCGGATAAATGTCCATTTGAGCCGATCTCTGGCAGAGTGTGCAATGCAATTGCAGCAGCCTTGCCATTTTCGGAAACCAAATACAGCGTATCTGTTGATGAAGCTCTCACAAGGAAGTGCGGCGCTTCATTGCCCGATGGACGCGGCGCTTTGTCTTCATGCGTGCGTGCCATGATGCCGTCCGCGGTTACGCCAATCCATACGGTCTGCTCGGTGATCAAGTCAGTGGCGACCAATGACCTTACGCCTTTTCCGCTCTTCTTGAGATTTACAATTTGCGTACGGCGTCGGTCGCCATAGGCGGCTTTCACGCGCAATAATTCGTCCGAGACAACACCGCGCATTAACTTCGCAGATTTCAACAACGTAGTTAAATCTTTAATGATCCCAGTCACTTCTTTGTATTCAGTTTCGATCTTCTTGCGTTCGAGCGCGGCTAAACGGCGCAACTGCATATCGAGGATGGCGTTGGTCTGCAACTCTGTCAGCTTGTAGCGCTTCATCAGTTTTTGCCGAGCAGTATCCACGTCGGGTGCGGAGCGGATGATCTGAATTATTTCATCCAGATTCTTGAGCGCAGTTAAATATCCTTCAAGGATATGCGCGCGGGCTTTGGCTTTGTCCAGATCGAATTCGGCGCGGCGTTTGATGATCGTCAGACGATGCTCAACATAAACGCGCAGAGCCTGTTTCAAAGTTAAGGTGCGTGGTTCGCCATCCACCAACGCCAGTAGATTAATGCCGAAAGTGGTTTGCATGGGCGTGCGCTTATAAAGCTCGCGCAGCACGGATTCAGGGTCGGCATTCTTCGTCATTTCAAGAACGATGCGCATCCCCTGACGGTCAGATTCGTCGCGCAGATCAGATAGACCCTCAAGATGACCGTCACGCGCCAGCTCGGCAATGCGCTCGATCAAACTGGACTTGTTGACCTGATACGGCAACTCGGTGACGATGATGCGGCTCTTGCCGCGCTCCATCTCTTCGATGTGCGCCTTCGCCTGCACCGTCACCCGTCCGCGCCCCGAACCATACGCAGATTCAATGTTGTCTTCGCCTTTTTCCTGAATGATGATGCCGCCCGTGGGGAAGTCAGGTCCCTGCACGAACTCCATCAATTGTTCAACATCAATATCGTCGAGCTTGTCCCACTTCTCGATCATGTACACCAGCGCATCCACAATTTCACCAAGGTTATGCGGCGGAATGGAGGTTGCCATACCCACGGCGATACCTGTTGCGCCATTCACCAAAAGATTGGGAATCGCGGCAGGCAGAACGCTTGGCTCTTCGAGCGTGTCGTCAAAGTTTGGGGTAAATGCGACCGTATCTTTATTAAGGTCAAACAGAATATCTAGCGCAGCGGATGTAAGCCTCGCCTCGGTATAACGCATCGCCGCTGGCGGATCACCATCCACGGAACCGAAGTTTCCCTGACCATCCACGAGCAATGTGCGCAGCGAGAAATCCTGCGCCATGCGCGCCATCGCTTCGTACACCGCCGAATCTCCATGCGGATGATATTTACCAAGCACCTCACCCACAATACGCGCAGACTTCTTGTAAGCCGTATCCGCACGGATGCCCATGTCGTACATCGCGTATAAAATGCGTCTTTGCACGGGCTTGAGTCCGTCACGCGCATCGGGCAAAGCGCGCGACACAATTACGCTCATCGCATAATCGAGATACGACTGTTGCATTTCAGTGTCAATGTCTACTTTTCTAACGATACCAAGTTCCATATGAAATCCTCTTCAAACACAAAGGGCACCAAGGGCACTAAGGAAAACCTTTGTGTACTTCGTGTCCTTCGTGTTTAAACGTTTTTGAATGTATGTTCTATTTCGGGGCTTATCTTACGGGGAAAAAGAAAAGGCGTCAAGTACCGATAAATAACTGCAAGAGAAGCAGGGCAATCATCCCTGCGAGAATGGTAAGCAAGGTATTCTTCGTGAACCACGCCACCAGGATCGCAATGATGCCAGCCAGCAAACGTGTGTTACCGAGTGACATGTCAAGTTGATTGGAGCGATAGAGCAATTCGGGGAGGATGATCGCAGACAACACAGCAGGCGGGACATAATGCAATGCCTTACGCATGGTTTCTGGAATCTCAAACTTGCCAAACAAAAAGATGAGGGAGAATCTCATCCCAAACGTGATCAAACCACCGATGAGCATGATCAGCCAAATGTTCACAGCGTCCCCCTTTGGGATTTTCTACCCTCCAAGATTGTCCCGACCACGATCCCAGTCAGCGCGGCGAGGATCAATCCCAACTTGAATGGAAGACCGTAGGCAAGCAGAGCAATCCCTCCTGCGCTGACGGCTGCCGCAATCGCGGGGCGGTTTTTCAGCGCTGGTACAACCATGGCGATGAAGGTTAGTGGCAGGGCAAAATCCAGATGCCAATTTTCTGGAATTGCCGCGCCGAGGAAAATGCCAAGCGCCGTGCTGACCTGCCAGGTGAACCAAAGTGAAAAACCCGCTCCGAGCAGGAACCAATGACTAAAAGGCGTGATGCCCGTTGCTTCAAATTTGAGGATGCTTGGTGCGTAGGCTTCATCTGTCAGCAGGTACGAAAGCAGAACCTTCCACTTTAGCGATAGGTTTTTCAAATACGGTGCCAGCGACGCGCTGTAGAGCATGTGCCGTAAATTGACCACCGCAATCGTCAGGATGATGACCAGCGCGGGCGCGGCATCAGACACAAGCTTTGCCGTGATAAATTGTGCAGAACCCGCAAACACAATGGATGACATCATTTGTGAAGCCGATGTGGAAAGCCCTGCATTCAGGGCAAGTGCGCCATAAATCATGCCAAATGGAAATACGCCAACTAGCAATGGGAATTCAGCGCGCACGCCGTCCCAGAATGTTTTTCTTGCTTCGTTCATACAACCTCATCTTAAGACCTGACAGGTTTTGGAAACCTGTCAGGTCTCTTACATAAAAAAATCCCGTCAACAACGTGACGGGATTCGGGATGGATTGCCGTCCTCGTTTACTTCAACGCTTCTTTAGCCGCATTGATTACTTCATCGTAATTTGGCTCTTCGCCATTTGTTGGCATGTACTTGACATAGGTTAATTTCCCATCACGCCCAACGATGAACACTGAGCGACGCAGGTAACGACGCTCCTTGATCAGCAGGCCATACTTAATGCCGAAATCAGCTTCGAGCACATCGGACACGACCTTCACCTTGTCCACGCCAGCCGCGCCGCACCAGCGCTTTTGCGCCATGGGAAAATCGGTGCTGATGGTATAGATGATAATATCCTCGCCCAGCTTTGAAGTTTCCTCATTAAAGCGGCGCGTCTCGCGGTCACATACATCGGTATCGAGTGAAGGCACTGCGGATAAAATGATTACCTTGCCTTTTGATTCCTGTAACGGATTTATAGGCGCCCAGCCTGGAATAACAGAAGTGAACTCAGGCGCAGTCTGTCCTACTTTTACTTCATCACCAAATAAAGTGGCGAATTTATCACCAAGTTTGAAAACGTCAGTACGAACAGTTGTCATGCTTATATTCTCCTTACGATAAAATCATTGAATTGACAAGTGGATTTTACCGCAAAAAACTCCGAGGCTCATCACCTCGGAGTTTTTGTGACACGTCTATCCGCTGCTACTGCTTGCGCTGCTGCTGCTTCCCCCGCCGCTGCTCTTACTGCTGCTACTACTTGTGGCAGGCGACGCTACTTTCTTTAGCAGATCATACCAGAACGATGCTCCCTGCGAGACCATCGCCGCAGTAAGTCCAAGACCAACTATTTTCAAGATGAAGAACAAGGCCCAATCCCCTACGGCACCGCTCTCCGGGAGTTGCTGCGTTTGCCACCAGCCAATCTTGATTGAAAATGCGCTGAGATCGTCAATGATATTGGATAGATCTGCATTTACGCCTTCTCGCGCAACAACAGCATCAGCTTGGGCCGCGGCAATGGCACGCAACTCGGCGCTCGTCCACAAGGCTTTGGCGAGTTGAATGGTATCAGTCCCAAATAAAACAGTGATACCGATTGAAAGGATGATTACAAAACTGCGGGCGCGGGCGCGGAAGGTGTCTGCGGCCTGCTCCAACATTCCGTTGAAATAAGCGGTTGTACGCGTACGCAGATCGGCAATACTGGTCACACCCTGATTGATCCAACTGATAAAAGCCTTTTTACCCTCAGAGTCAGGCAGTTTATCAATTAATTCAGCCAACTGCAACAGGTCCATTTCTTTTTTCGCGGTTAAACCAGCAAGATCAAAAAACGCATCCACTAAAGTTGCAACTGGAATCTTCTCCAGTTTTTTGGGTTCAGTAGTCGAACCAAACACGCTTAAAAAGTTTTTATATCGAATGGGGCGCAACGCTTGCAGCTGCGGCATCTTTATAAACTCCCCGATCTTTTTATCGCCCACGATTCTGATCAAATACTGCTCCAGAGCTTTCCCGCGCGACTCAAGCGATTCATTGATCCACTGTGTCACAATCGACACCACAGAACCTAAAAGATAGTAAACCACAATAAGGCCAACAGCAACGTCGAGAGCTTGTGAAATGGACATGGTTTTCTCCTTGGTTTTATTACGATTTTTTTTCCAACTCTGCAAGCCAATCCAATGGCTTGCCCCAGCGCTTTCTTTTGTTTATACCAACCCGATCTTTCCTGGGTCTGTCCCATTTGGGACCAGGCGGCCCTGATTCTTCTGTGAGCCAGCTCTTTACACCCCACAGTCCCTTATATTGTACCCAATCAAGCCTTGAATTCAAAAGCACTTGACGCCACTCTTTTATTTTGGGGTACGTCATCTCACGGTCAGACTTGTTGCGTTTAAGATAACTCCTTGAGATCATCACGCCTTCACGCAGACTATCGCCTTGATATCCCACACGAAAACCGTCGCCCGTCGCCATCTCCAACGGCAAGCTAACTATATAATGATCGTCTTCATCGCGCAAATCACTAAAAGTATCCTGGGTAAGAAAGTCAGCCCCATTTATGGTAAGTTCTTTCAGCGCGATCTGACGCGCCTTTTGATGCGGGTTGAGCAATAAAAATATATAGTGGATCAACCCATCGGTCCAATAGATAAGGCGCTGCAATCCACCCTGCTTATACATACTCGGCGAGCGGATCACCTCCGGTCTGCTATAGTTCGCGTGCGACCCAAGCGCCACATATACCACTGGATGAGTGGTTGCATTTCCCTGCGCATCAACAGCCTTGCGGACAGTTGACCATTTTTCCATATTACCCGTGCCGTGCTGGGAATATAAAACTGCATACGGCTCGTCATTTTTCAAATAAACCGCAACCATCTCCCAATCCCCTTCGTGATGGTTCATTCCATTTGCGGCAAGCCGCCAATCATTGAAAGCATAGAAAAAATGATATTGAAGGATCGTCCAGTGATTTGATTCCTTATCAATTTCATGCAGCATACGCCCATAATAAACAGGCTGGGGATCTGTCTCAAGTATCTTTGCATATTCAAAATAAGCTTCCTGCGCGATCTTCTCCGTGGCCTGTGAAAACATATCCATGATCACGCCGGGAGCCTCAGGGATAACCTGCTCAAGAACAAACTTCATCGTGCGCACGGAAAGATAAAACAGCCCGATCAAATAGATCGGCAGGAAGATAAAATACTCCACTGCAATACTTACATACTTACTTTGGTGAAGAAAAAACCAGATCGGTACAACCTCAAGCACGATAAAAAATAATGCCGCCAATGCGGCTGGAATAATTCTCAATCGGATCGGGGAAGCCAGCATAAAGAGAAACAATGCCACGATCAACGAAACAGTGATCACAATCTCCACACCTGCCGCGCCTGCAATAAACCATCCACCCATAACACACACCATCGAAAGAACCGCCAACCAGACCCACGCATCAGAATTGTTCAACGGCTTGTTGACGAAGCGCAGATAAAATTGTCCGCTCTTCAACCTGCCGATCCGTTTGATCAGCGGTTCCTGATGACGGGCAAGCAACTCCAGCACACCTTGAGGTCCGCTTGCAAAGAGTGAACATCTCTCCACATAAGGCTCTACAGCCATTGGAAAAAAACGCTCACTTTTTGCAAAACGCAAAACAGGTTCATATTTTTCAAGTAATTTAAGATCGGTCACACGGCCTCTATGGTATAAACGCAATTATGGAAACTCAAACCCTCGAAAAATTCTTCTCAACCTATTTTAACGCCAAACCTGAATTTATCGTCCGCGCGCCTGGGCGTGTAAATTTGATCGGCGAACATACCGATTATAACGACGGATTTGTCCTGCCGATGGCAATTGACCGCGCTGTCTGGATTGCGCTTTCCCCCAGGGCGGATTCGCAAATCCGCGTCCGTTCACTCGACCTTGAAGTTGATTCGGCTTTCGATCTGCATTCTCTCACGCAGGGCGACGGCTGGCTCGAGTACATCAAGGGAGTCGCATATGAATTGCAAAAAGCAGGCCATGAGTTAAGAGGATTCGACGCAGTGATGACAGGCGATGTGCCGCGCGGCGCAGGGCTATCCTCCTCTGCGGCAGTGGAGCTTGCAACGGCACGCGCCTTTGCGGCAGTCTCTGGTTTCGCATGGGATGCGGTTCAAATGGCAAAGATCGCGCAGAAGGCAGAGAACGAATGGGTAGGTATGAATTGCGGCATCATGGATCAAATGGCAAGCGCGGCAGCCAAGGAAGGTTATGCTTTATTTTTGGATTGCCGCACATTGGAAGTTCAACATGCACCCCTGCCTGAAAATACATCCGTGGTGATATTGGATACATCCACTCGGCGCGGGTTGGTTGATTCGGCTTATAACGAGAGACGCAGTCAATGCGAAGAAGCGGCGCGCTGGTTTGGGGTGAAGGCGCTACGCGATGTGAGTGTGGAAGAGTTTGAAAAAAGAAGCGGTTTGCGCGAAGTTGTAATGAAGAGAGCGCGGCATATCATCACAGAGAATGCGCGTGTTTTGGAAGCTGTGCAGGTGATGAAAGCAGGGAATGTAAAACGGTTGGGAGAGTTATTCAATGCCAGTCACAACAGCCTGCGCGATGATTTTGAAGTGACCAACGAGGCACTTAATCAAATCGTTGAATGTGCGCAGGAACAATCTACATGTTACGGTGCGCGCATGACCGGCGCGGGTTTTGGCGGCTGTGCTGTGGCTTTGGTTCGGGAGGAAAATGCCCAGGAGTTCACCAATGCTGTTTCCGCCGCATACAAGCAGAGGTCAGGTTTGGATGCGAGCGTTTACGTCTGCAAGGCAAGTGAAGGAGCGAGTGTTGTCAAAGGGTAATACAGAATCTGATGTCACTGCGATTGCTTCGTCGAGAAGAGCACTCTCCTCGCAATGACATAATAAAAAATGGACACGTTTTGCGTGTCCATTTTTGTTCTAGGTGTATGCCATCTGTTCGACTTCGATGGGGCGTTTGCGTGGCTGGCGTTTCATCATCCGTTGAGCGGCACTGCGTTCCTGTCGCATTTTAGCATTGCGGATGATCAACTTCATAAATTTCTCATGGTTGGTTGGGTCATTGAGCAGCGAGAAGTCCGCCGAGCCAGGCTCGTGAGGCGGGTAAAAGATACCGCAGTTAGGGTTGATCTCCAACATATAAATTTCTCCGCTGGCATCCATGCGGTAATCACAGCGGGCATAGCCATTGCCGCCCAGTTCCTTGAAGACGCGCATGGTTTGCTCACGCAGGGTCTTCTGGATCTTCGGGTCATCCACAACAGCCACAGACATTTTTTCGTATTCAACCCATTTCATATCATAGTGCTTGAAGGATTCACCGTTGGGGAAAATGAATTCGACGGGCGTGAATGTGAGCGGCTTTTTAGGGTCATCAGGATTTTCTGCAATAAGACAGGTGAATTCGCGGCCTTCGATAAACTCTTCGATCAACGCGCGTCCAAATTCGTTGATCTCAAGTTGCAATTGCTCACGCAGTTGATCGATGTTCTCAACGCGCGAATTACGGCGAATGCCCACGCTGGCATATCCATGTGGCGGCTTGACCAACATCGGGAACTTCAAACGTTTGGCAACTTTCTCGGCATCTTCAACACGATTTACAAATATCCAGTTCGGCGTGGGAACAGACACACGGCGGGCGGCGCTTTTCATTTCATCACGCGTGGGGTCGAAGAATTTAGAATCTGCTCCGGTGAAAGCCGCGTTATATTTCTCAAGCGCATTCACAAGCGCAATACCTGAAAGCGCGTCGTCGGGAGTGCCATCGCACAAATTGATAAATGTCTCGACGCCTTCATCCATCAGGTCCCTGATTTGTTTTTCGACATCTCTTGGTTGCACGAGATGCTGCTTCCAGCGATATCCATTCATGTACGCTGATGGATCGTAGGGAATATCGTTATCGTCTGGAATGCTTGCCAATATGCAGATATACATAATCTATCCTTTATTGTTATCTTTCTCTTTTTAATTTTTATAATCTTATATTTATTATGGTATTGATGTTATCAAACATAAAAAATATTTATTTACATATCCATTGTATCTAACTATTGATTTATGTAAAGGTTTTTGAATATACATTTATCTTAAAATATCAACAGAATATTTATAATACGTTTATATTTTTCCTTTAAGGTTATTAATGTTTTTAAGAAAAAGGAAAGCGCAGAAGGTTATTCTGCGCTTTCCTGCATCGAAAAAGATTTTATTGCGAATGATATTTTTATTTCCAGAACTGCGGAAGATGTTCCTTGTATGTTTTCAGGTAATCATCCAGGATGAATTTGGCTGAATCAAAGTCGTGGATCATCGGATCAAGCAACAGGCACTGCAATGATTTTTCGTAACTGCCTTCAATAGCAGCATCAACGCCCAGTTGTGCGACCATTAATTCACGGCGGCAAAGTTCGGCAACGGATTCGGGTAGCGCGCCGACATACACTGGATGAATACCCGCGCCATCAACCATGACCGGGGTTTCAACAATTGCGCCCAGAGGCAGGTTTGCAATTTGCCCCACATTCGGAAGATTCGCGGCGAGGTGATAATGATTGCCTGCACAGGTGATGTTCTCGATCATCTCCAGCGCGCCTTCAGAATCCGCATCGAGCAAGCCATCAACTGTCATATGACCATTCGCCATGTCATTCAATCTATCGAGGCTGAAATCACGCAAGCCAGCCATTAATTCCCAATCATACAAGCGGATGTTGAACTTGTCCCAGGGTTTGGTGATGGGGTCACTCATCCACGGGAGGTATTCGCTGAGGTGGGTATCTCCGGGAACGGGGAACATGCCAAAGTCTTGAAAGATGCGGCGCGTGAGCGGCTCAAAATTTTCGTCGAGTTCAAAGAAGCGTTTTCTCAAAAGCGGATACAAATCTTCGCCTGTGCGTTTATCGTGGACGGAGACGATCCATGAAAAATGATTCGTCCCTGCAGCGCGGATGTCAACCAGGGGGATGGTTTGACGCTTAACCATTTGTTGAAGCGGATGCTGCATCGCATCGGCGTGCATGCCTTCGAGACCTTCGGGGACTTCAATGCCAAGGTCTTTTGCCAACGCTACTCCGACCATGCCATAGCCTGCATAGATTTGATGGCATAACCCAACCACTTTTACTTTGCTATGACGATTGACCGCATCACAAATCCTCACCATGGGATTTGTGAAATTGATGAACCATGCATCAGGACAAGCCTGCTCCATAGCGTGGATAATTTCCATCAGCGGCGTGATGTTGCGCGCCGTATGGATAAACCCGCCGGGACCGCCGTTCTCGGCATAAGGTTGATGCACGCCATATTTCAAGGTGATGTCGTAATCTGATTTCCATAATTCTTCGCGTGGACCAACTTCAATGGCTGAGACCACAAAGTCTGAGCCAGCCAACGCGCCTTTATGGTTTGTGTGGGCGCTGAGCGTGAAGCCTGCGTCCCATTCTTTGTTGAGCCTGTTCGCAAGGCGCTGGACAATATCCAGGCTTTGCGCGTTGCGATCCACCAGCGCGAGATGGGAACCACGCAGTTTTTTTGAACGCATGAGTGCGGCGAGTGTGTTCTCTCCAAATGATGCGCTGCCCGCACCAATGACGGTGATTTTTGCCATGTGAGTCTCCTTTGGTATTTATCCACAGATTGAAGTGATTTCGCAAATTTTCGAATCACTTTAATAAAAAAAGCGTGCTGGATTTCTCCAGCACGCCAATTGTAATGCTTGACAGTGTTATTTCGTTTGTATTTCCACCTCGGCACTCATGCCCCAGAGCAAACCTTCTGGCTGTTCGTCCAGTTCAATGGTGACGGGGTAGACCACGTCCCCACCGACAGTTTCTGAAATGGGGGAAACATGCACAACTTTACCAGTGATTATGACATCCAACGCTTCGATATAAACATTTGCGGTTTGACCAATTTGCACGGCTGGCACATCGCGTTCGCTGAGGTCTGTGGTTTTGATCTGCATGTGGGCGATGTCAGCCAGTGTGATAACCACTTGTCCCGTTTGTGCGAATTCACCAAACCGGATGTTGACATCGATCACAGTTGCGTTAAAGGGCGCGTAGATCGAAGTCTGTGCGAATGAAGCACGCGCAACTTCCAGCTCCATTTTCTTTTGATTCCATTCTGCATCGGCTTGCCATTGTCTTTCAGGCGGACGGTCAAAGCGGTGCGGAAGCCAATATTGATGTTCCAATTCTCCGGCTTTCTCTGCAAATTCTGCTTGCGTGACCTGACCTTCGAGGTCGGGCGCGTAAAGTGTCATCAGAGTTTGACCAGCTGTGATTACGTCGCCTTCCTTCACAAGCACTTCTTTGACGGGTGCGGAGATGGTAAAGCTCATTTGCGTTTCGCGCGCGGGCTGTGCTTCGCCGGATGCGACCACACCGTCAGACAGGATCAAGCCAGTTGGAACAGAAGCAGTTGCGGGCGCGGCAGGTGGCGGGGTTGCAGACGTCGCGCTGGCACATGCGGACAGGGTTACGGTCAACGCCAGAAACGTTGTCCAGAATATTTTCTTCATCTGATTCTCGCTATTCTGTTCCAACCTGCACTTCGGCGCTCATGCCCCAGCGCAAGCTTTCAGGCTGATCATCGAGTTCGATGGTGACTTTGAAGACCACATCGCCGCCGACAGTTTCAGAAACGCGGGCAATGTCCACAACTTTGCCGCTGAAATTCTTGTCAAGCGCTTCGATGTAAACTGTTGCGGTTTGACCGATCTTCACATTCGGCACATCTTTTTCGCTCAGGTCGGTGGTTTCGATCTGGAAGTGTGAGAGGTCGCCCATCACGATCAATTTTTGACCTGACGTCGCGAACTCGGCAGGCTGGATGTCCACCGATGCAATCGTGCCATCGAAGGGCGCGGCAAGCGTCGCCTGCGCGAATTGCGCTTTGGCGATATCCACGGCGGCTTGGGCGCGGTCAACATCGGCTTTGGCAGCTTGCAAGCGTTCGTTGTCTGATCCTGTGCGGACGAGATACGCGACTTGAGTCTGCTCGGTGACGACTGCCGCTTCGGCTTCTTTGACCTTCGCCTCAAGGATTGTGGTGTCGAGCATGACGAGGGGCTGACCTGCGGTGACCGAATCGCCTTCGGTCACGTCCACAGTTTTGACTGATCCAGAAAGCGGGAAGGACAGTTCAATTTTATTCACAGGCACCACGATTGCAGATGCGCCAGCCTTGCCCGATGATGATGCGGAAGGTTGTGACGCAGAATCCAGCGAGACGGTGGGAATCGCAGTCGGTGATGCAGGCGCTCCACAGGCTGATAATGCCAGCGAGAGAATGATGACCAATATCAAAAACATTTTTTTCATTTATCCATCTCCATGTTCATTTCGGCGTTACGACAAAACTATGTCCAAGTCTGCTAGGGGGGGACATGCTTGATCGCAATGACGGTACTTTATATTTATAAATTCTATCAGTTTGCACAGGTTTTGCACAGGTTTAGCAAAGAGCGAATAATCCTGTTTTATTTTTGTGGCTTCGAATCTTTTATGATCAAACCATCTTCCAACGTAACGACGCGGTCGGCATAACTAATCACGCGCGGGTCGTGCGTGGCGAAAACGAAGGTCACGCCAGTATCTTTGTTGAGCTTCTTCATAATATCCATCACCTGCCTGCCGTTCTCGGTGTCGAGGTTGGCAGTGGGTTCATCCGCAAGGACAAGCGCCGGGTTGATGGATAATGCGCGGGCAATAGAGACGCGCTGCTGCTGTCCGCCGCTGAGTTGGTCGGGACGGTGATGGGCGCGGTCATTTAATCCAACCGCTTCGAGCATTTCATTAACGCGTTTTTTTCTATCAACTGCGTTCATGCCATTGAGTAAAAGCGGCATTTCGACATTTTCATACCCAGTCAGCGTCGGGATGAGCGCAAAGAATTGGAACACGAATCCGATTGCGCCGCGGCGGAGGTCTGCCCGCTGGTTGCGATTTAATTTCGTGGCGTCTTTTCCATTGATGAAAACACTGCCCACCGTGGGTTGGTCGAGACAGCCGATCATTTGCAAGAGAGTGGTCTTACCCGAACCAGAGGGACCCACCAGTGCAGTGAATTCTCCGTTATTGATGGTGAGGTTGACACCGCGCAACGCCTGCGTCTCAAGTTTTCCTACTTTATAGACACGCGTAACATTTTCGATTTTTACGACTTCCATTTTGTGCTCCTATTTTTCAGTGCGCAGGGCTTCGACCGGTTGCATGCGGGAAGCCATCACAGCGGGGTAAAGTCCAGCCAATATCGTGACCACAAAGGTCATGATGGTCAGGTTGATCAGGTTATCCACGGTCAATTTGGCGTAAATCGTATCGGCAATGACCATGCCGCTCAGCCCCATATTGCCGATATAAAATCCGTTGATGTTGAAGTAGAGCGTTCCAAGCACGCCAATGATCAATCCCATGATTACTCCGCCAATTGCCAGCATGGACGATTCGGCAAGGAACAACAGCATAATGCGCCCGCCTCTCATGCCAATCGCAGACAGGATTCCGATCTCACGCGTGCGTTCGTAAACCGACATGATCAGCGTGTTGATGATGACCGAGGCGGAGATCGCCAGGATAATCATGTAAAAGATCGCGATATAACTTTGCGCAAATGCTTCATACTCAACGAACAAGGAATTCAAATCCTCCCACGTTTTTATTTCCAGATTGGAAGGAACACTGAGCGCGGTCACAACGGTATCGGTCAGCGCAGTGTCCTTGAGCAATATGTAAACTGTGCTGGCATGATTTTCCGTGCGCGTCATCGCCTGCGCTTTTGCAAGCGGCAGAAAAACAGTGGAGCTATCGAACCCATAGGTACCGGTGGTGTAGATTCCCTTCACGGTAAAAGTTTGGTCCTGCACGTTGCCATCCGCGGTGTTGAGCGAGAGTCCAACACTGTCGCCGACCTTTAAGTTCAACTTCTCTGCCATCGGTTTGCCGATCAATACAGCGTCGCGGTCATCGGGGCTGAGATAATTTCCGCTGATGACTCCTTCGCGATACGGATCGCTCGCGGGCGACAGTGGATCAATGCCCGTGATTTTTGCGCCCGCGGATTGAGTCCCCGACGAAAGGAATCCGCTCGCATACAGGCGCGGCGTCGCGGCTTTGACCTGCTCCAACGTGGCAATCTTATTTGCGATTTCGTCCGGGTTGGCAACCAAATCCTCCCATTTGAGGCTGGATTTATTTTCATTATATGTCGCCGCGCGAATCTGAATATGTCCGCTTTGAAGTCTGATGGCGGATTCAATCGCGCTGCCCATTTCACCTGCAACCACAGACGACATCAGAATCAGCAGCGCAAGTCCGCCGCCCACCGCCAGCGCGGAAAAGAAACTCCGTCGGCGGTTGCGACCTAAATCGCGAAAAGCCATTTTAAGGATTTGCATCATAGAAGTGCCTCATACAAAATGCAGGGCTTCGGCAGGTTCGCGCCGCCCAGCTTCAAGGGCAGGGATGAGCGACGCCAGCGCGGAAATGATTACGATCATCGAAACGCGCAAGGGCAGCTTCTCGACGCCCCAGGTGGGATAGGCACGGCTTTGGATCAGCGCCATATAACTTGCGGCACTGGTCATGTTGCCAAAATCGAGCCCGACTTTCATCAAATAGCCGTTGAGCGCCAATCCAAGGACAATTCCCGTCACAACGCCGACCAACCCGATCATGATGCCTTCAAGGACGAACAGCAGGGAAATCTGACTCGGCTTGAGTCCCATCGCGCCCAGTACGCCGATCTCGCGCGTCCGTTCGTAGACCGCCATTAATAGCAGGTTGAGAATACCCACACCCGCAATGGCAATGATGATCACACTGAAAATGTCCATCACGCCATTTTTGCTGTTGATCGCGGAGGCAAGGTCTGGATAGTTTTCCTGAAACGATTCGATCTCATAAGCGGGCAAACCGGGTTTCATTGAGTCGATCACAGCGCTTTCCTGACCGAGCTTTTCGAGGAAGATCGCCACTTCGGTGGAACCTGTCACTTCGTAGAGCGCTTGCGCTTCGCCGAGGGAGATATACACAGTTTGCTTCTCGATGTCTGCCAGACCCAGGTCGAAAATGCCGACGACGGTCATCGTACGCTGGCGCATTTGCTCGTGCTGTGAACTTCCGACCATAGTGATACGGTCGCCTACTTTTACACCCATGGCATCGGCGAGACCTTTACCGAGCAACACATTGTCAAGGTCATCACTGGTGAGATTGCGTCCCTCTTTGACATTTTGCCCGATAATGTTGACCGTTATTTCCTTTTCAGGCTCGACACCAATGATGCCCACCGAAAACGCGCCTTCGCGGCTGGTGACCAGTCCGCCGGTGTGGATTCTCTGTGTGGCAGCCAGCGTCAGCGGATTTGATTCCGCCGCGTTGACTACCGCCTGTGGATCAGCCAGCGGGAAAAGTGGATTTGAATTCGCCTCGGCCCGGTATCCTTTTGCATGGACTTGAACGTTGCCGCCCAACACTTTCACGGCATTGCCGTAAATCGCGTCGGTGAATCCGTTCATCAGCCCGTCATACCACATCATCAATGCCAATGTCAACGACATGGCAAGGACGATGATGATCGTGCGACGTTTATGCCGCCAAACGTTGCGCCATGCAAGGCGTAGATAAAGTTGCATTTTCAAACTCCTTTTACTTGTGCGATAAATTAGGATAACGCCTGCGCCATTCGGTAATTGCTTCTTCAAAATGTTTGACTAGCAAGTCAGACCACTCAATCGACATCTTCATACGAGTGCGCGCCAGATCGTTGGCAGGCAAAGCCGCCAGTCCCAACTCGGTCACTTTTTTGAAAGTCATCGAAGATTGAATACCGGCCAGCATCCGTTGTTCCAACGAACCATCTGGAAAAATATAATACGTAGTGCGGTCGTGCAAAATGGAAGTCTTTTCAACCAGCCCGCTGGAGGTCAACATGCGCAGGTTGGTCGAGAGACTTGCGCGGCTCACCTTGAGAATTCTTGCGAGGTCATCCGCAGAAAGCGGCTCGTGCGCGAGCATCAACAAGCCAAGCACACGCCCGCCGATGCGCGGAATGCCCGAACTCTCGAAATACAAACCCATGCTTTCGATGAAGCGGGTCAACTCAGGACTTAGTTTTTTGAATTTATCTTGACTGGGTGGGCTCATGAATTTTATCTCCAACGGACGAGTTTATCTTTTTCATTCATTTCAGTCAAGACTAAAACTAGCGAAAACTCCGCTTCACTCGCCGCCTCAGCCTGATTCTGTTTCGATGGATTTATGCTCCCTTTTGGCATTGGCAAAAATTGCCTTACATTTCTGCAAACAAGTTATAATTGGTAAATCAAGTACGAATAATCAACATTCGTACTTAACACACATAACCAACCGATCAAAAGGAGCTACTACCATGGGATTCTTCAGTACTATTCTCGAAAAACTTGGGCTAAAGAAGGACGAAAAACCTACCGCGCCCGCTGCCGCCACCACTGCCGCACCTGCCGCACCTGCCGCACCTGCCAAACCCGCCGCGCCTGTTGCAAAGCCGGTAATCGCCGAAGCAGTTAAACCGAAACCGGTTGCCACCGTACAAAAGGATGATGTTGAGCCGCAATCAACCATCCGGAAAATGGAAGCGCCCACTCCGATAGCTGTTTCAGAAGTGGACGTGGTCCAACACCTGGAAAAGCTTTCTCTCGGAAAGGGTCTCGATTGGAAAGTCTCTATTGTGGATTTTCTCAAACTGCTCGAGATTGACAGCAGCCGCGAAGCCCGCAATGAACTGGCCAAGGAACTCAACTGCCCCGCCGAACTGATGAGCGACTCAGCCAAGATGAACGTCTGGCTGCACAAGGAAGTTTTGAAGCAAATTGCTGTCAACGGCGGCAATATCCCCAAGAACCTTCTGGACTAAAAAGTCAATTAAATAAAAACAGCGCGGACATCAGTTCGCGCTGTTTTTATTTATCGCAGTTCGGAAGTTCTGCTTCCGAACTGCAACTTGCCTAAAATCAATTTCACCAGCAGACCCGCCCGCCAAAATGCGACTGCGGCCATACCATGCGCGAGGACTGCGAACAATGGCGGCGTTTGATAGGTGTAATATGTCCAACACTCGCGGGTTGTGCCCCACAACTCAAGGAAGTAGCCAAGTCCCGCGCCTGCAATAAAGGTCAGCAGGGCGAAGCGATGATCGGTGGGCGTAACGGTGAGCAGGATGCACAACGCCAGCGAGAGCCATGTATAGGACTTGTCGAATGTTGGGGAAACAAAGACCAGCATCAGGGTTAGAAAGGAGGCGAAGGTAATCCAATAGAGAATCGTAAAAAGGGAGAAGTGAGAAGGTGGGGCGCTTCGTCGCTTGGCGCGGTCAATTATCCAATTTAGAAATCTGGTGATGCGATCAATCGAAAGGTTGGCGATGGGCCAGGCGGGGATGATCCACAGCGGCGGACGCTCGGCGGTGTAGTAATGCCAGAGGTTGGTTTGCGTGCCCCAGGATTCGATTGCCAGCCCGCCGCAGATGCCGACGAAGACGATCAGCACATCGGTTTTGAGGTTGGCACGCGTCACGATGGTGATGGACATGAACAGGAAAACGCCAAGCAGAAGCCAATCCATGTAGCGCCACCATGCGCCGTTCCAATCCACATACGCGAGATATTCCTCGGCCAGCGGCCACCAAATGTAGACGATGAGAAAAATGGTGACGAAGAATCCGCCAAGCAGAATGGATGAGTCGCGGGTCCAGAAGCGTTGTTTTTGGTTTTCCATGCGGGGCATTATAGCAGGGCTTATAGAACAGGAAATTTCCACATTTACAACATCCCTCATTGCATTTTTGAAAGGTTTAACTTAAAATATAAATGTTCGGCCTTCTATCTTTTTTTATTGGCTCAACTTTGTTTCCACACAAAAAGGAGGTGTCTGACAAGCTATTTTGAAACTTCCGTTCGGTCTGTCTCTGGCCTGCGCACATACCAGTTCACAGCCTCAATATCATCTGTGATACTTCGTTTTCCCATTGGACCCATCTCACGGGACAATGAAATCAAAAAAGGAGAATCGAAATGTTTCGCAATAAAATGCTCCACTTGTCCATATCCACCCTTCTTGCACTAACACTGCTGGTTTCTGTAACCGTCAGTGTCGTTGCAAAGCCACCCCAAAACGTCAATGTGCAGATCCTGGCATTGAACGATTTTCACGGTAATCTTCTGCCGCCCTCGAGCAGTTCTGGATGTGTCCCGGCAGTATCCAACTGCCCTGCGCCAAATGTCCCTGCTGGCGGGGTCGAATATCTGGCGACTCACATCAATAACCTGCGCGCGCAAAACCCGAATACCGTTGTGGTTTCTGCGGGCGACATGGTTGGCGCAAGCCCGTTGATCTCTGCCTTGTTCCATGATGAACCCACCATCGAAGCCTTCAACCTGATCGGTTTGGACTTCAATGCAGTTGGTAATCACGAATTCGACGAAGGCTGGCTTGAATTGAAGCGTTTGCAGGAGGGTGGCTGTCACCCTGTGGATGGTTGTCAGGATGGCGATGATTTCGCGGGCGCGAACTTCCAGTTCCTCGCCGCGAATGTTGTCCGTCAGGATAACGGCAAGACCATCTTCCCTGCCTATAAGATGCGTTCGTTTGCTGGCGCGAAGATCGCCTTCATCGGCATGACTCTTGAAGGTACGCCTTCCATCGTCACTCCCGCTGGTATTGCTGATCTGAACTTCCTTGATGAAGCTGAAACCGTCAATGCGCTCGTGCCTGAACTTAAAGCAAAGGGCATTGAGACGATCGTGGTGTTGATCCACGAGGGCGGTGATCAGAGCACAGGGGATTCAACCACCAATCCTAATGCTTGTGTTGGCATATCTGGTCCGATCGTGGACATTGTCAACAATCTGGATGATGAAGTGGATGTGGTCATCAGCGGTCACACTCATCAGCCCTATAAGTGCATTATTGATGGAAAACTCGTCACCAGTGCGTTCTCATTCGGACGCTTGGTCACCAAGATCGACTTGACCATTGATCGCGGCACCGGCGAAGTTGTCACCATGTCGGCTGAGAATAAGACCGTGACGCGCGATGTCCCCAAGGACAGCCTGTTGACTGCCTTGATCGCCAAATACAATGCTCTCGTGGCGCCCATTGCCAACCGTGTGATTGGTTCCATTACCGCGAATATTACCCGCACAGCAAGTGCCGCTGGCGAGTCTGCTTTGGGCGATGTGATTGCTGACGGTCAGCTTGATGCAACAAACGATCCCGGCTTTGGCGATGCAGTGGTTGCCTTTATGAATCCTGGTGGTATTCGCACTGACTTAACCTATAGCCAGATCAGCGGCGGCGAGTTACCCGGCGAAGTGACTTATGGCGAAATGTTCAACGTCCAGCCGTTTGGCAATAGTATGGTGACCCTCTCCATCACTGGCGCGCAAATTGACACTCTGCTCGAACAGCAGTTTGTCGGTTGTGGACAGCCCGTTAATGGACAGAAGATCTTGCAAGTATCAGCAGGCTTCACCTATTCCTGGAGCCTTTCTGCGCCTGCTTGTAACAAGGTTGATCCCACGACCATCAAGATCAATGGCGTAATTGTTGACCCGAGTGCTTCTTATCGTGTAACAGTTAACTCCTTCCTTGCTGATGGCGGTGATAACTTTGCTGTACTCAAACTCGGCACAAACCGTCTCGGCGGCGAAGTGGATACTGATGCTTTCGAGAAATATTTCGTAGCAAATTCACCTGTTGCTCCTGGTCCGCAGAATCGTATTACGGTTGTTCCATAACAAAAAGTATATTAATTAAACAACAGGCTGGCAGAAATTCTGCCAGCCTGTTGCAGCCAAAGCTTGAACAGGCTGTGCGCAGAGTGACACAATTTTTGTTTGCATGTAATTCCTAACCTGGACAAGCCAGAACCAAAAAGGAATAATGTTGACTTGCACAAAACATGTCAACGAGAGTATGATAAAAACTGAAAACAGTTCTCGATGTGGTTTTCGGTCTTTGTGCCAACATCTGTCTGGCACCTCCTTGTTTAGCCGCTTTGATCGGCTGACGCTTATGCGTCTCAGGCACATATTGCCTTTTATTCCAAGAAGAGTTGTGTAACAAAGATTGAAAACTCCTTTGCAGAATGAACATCTTACACTACTTGCCAAGCGTTTAAAATGAATGAGAGCGGTTGGCTGTTTTGGTTTATGTGCATAATAAAAAATCCTTGCTTTTTTTGCAAGCATTTAACTTTCAAGGTACTAACGACAATTTAAGAGGAGAATGGAATGAATAAAAATTTGTTCAAGATATTTTCACTTATTATGATACTGGCTTTGATGCTTATGGCTTTGCCAATGCAGAGCGCTCAGGCGATTTCCACTACGATTGTTATTAGCCAAGTATACGGTGGTGGTGGAAATACGGGCGCACCCTACACTAACGATTATGTCGAATTGTTCAATCGGGGTACAACTACGGTTTCGCTATCTGGATGGTCAATACAATATGCGAGTGCTACTGGAACTGGCAACTTAGGTTCAAGCACAACCCAGATCACTCCTTTGTCTGGAACTTTGGCTCCAGGTCAATATTTACTTGTGCAAGAAGCAGCGTCTTCTGTTGGGGCGCCTTTACCTACTCCTGATGTAACTGACTCAACCCCAATTGCGATGGCGGCAGGTGCTGGAAAAGTTGCACTTGTCAATACGATCACACCATTGGGGTGCAATGGGAGTTCCGGTCAACCTTGTTCACCAAGCGCATTAGCATCTATCATTGATCTGGTAGGCTACGGCAATGCGAACTTTTATGAAGGTAGTGGTGCAGCGCCTACATTAAGCAATACTACCGGCGCTTTACGTCTGGCGAACGGTTGTACGGAAACCGATAATAATGCCACAGATTTCGTTGTTGCAGCCCCTGCGCCACGTAACACAGCATCACCGCTCAATCCATGTTCTGCTCCACCTGTAGTGCCAAACCTTTCCATCAACGACGTGTCTGCGAACGAAGGCAATGCTGGTACAACTTCATTTGACTTCACCGTCAGTCTCTCCTCTCCTGCTCCCACGGGTGGTGTGACATTCGACATCGCCACCGCCGATAACACTGCAACACAGCCTGGCGATTACATACAGAACACGCTGACAGGACAAACTATCCCTGCCGGTAGTTCAACCTACACATTCAGCGCTCTGGTCAATGGCGATGTAGTCAATGAGCCAAATGAAACATTCTTTGTCAACGTTACCAATGTGACTGGCGCTACTGTTGTAGATGGTCAGGGACAGGGCACGATCGTCAATGACGATGCCGCCGACGCGGCTCCCGCCGTTGCCAGCACCTTCCCTGTAAACGGCGCGACAAATTTTCCGATTGGCTCCAATCTCACGGTTACATTCACCGAACCGGTCACTGTATCCCCCACCTGGTTCACATTGGTTTGCTCCACGAGCGGGACTGTGGCAACCACGTTCAGCGGCGGATCGACCACTTTCGCGCTTGATCCGGGTGTAACACTTGTAGGCGGTGAAACTTGTACTCTGACCGTATTGGCGAATCAAGTCAGCGATGTGGATGCAAATGATCCACCTGATAACATGATAGTAAGCTTTACTGTTGGCTTCACTGCCTACGATATTTGTGCCGACTTTACCCCGATCTACACTATTCAAGGTAGCGGTCTTTCTCTCCCGACGCCCGGTACTGTTTCAACCAAGGGTGTCGTAGTTGGTGACTTCGAAGAGACAGCCAGCGCTTCCGGTTTCTACATTCAGGATCTGACCGGTGATGGCAACCCAGCCACCTCTGATGGCATCTTCGTCTACACCGGCTCTTCCAATCTTGTAAGCCCCGGTCAGGTGGTGCGCGTGACCGGCTTCGCCCGTGAACGCTTCAACCAGACCACGCTCAACGGCTCGAACAGCAATACCGCCGCTGTGCCAGCCGCCAATATCGTCAATTGCGGCACTGGCTCCGTTGCACCGACCGATATAACATTGCCTGTGACCAGTATTAACGATTTTGAACGATATGAAGGCATGTACGTCCGCTTCCCGCAGGCATTGGTCATTGCAGAGTATTTCAACTATGACCGCTTTGGCGAAATCGTTCTTGCCCAGCCGCTGGCTGGTGAGACTCGCCCATTCTCTGGCACAGCCATTGACGAACCCAGTGCCCCGGCGAACGCCCGCACGCTGACCAACAGTTTGAGCCGCATCACGCTTGATGATGTGCAGAGCGCGCAGAACCCGAGCGTTCTCCGCCACCCGAACGGACTCCCGTTCTCGTTGACTAATCTCTTCCGTGGCGGCGATACTGTCCAGAATGCAGTTGGCGTACTCAGTTTTGATTTCAGCCTCTATCGCATATTCCCAACCGGACCAGCAGACTATACTGCTGTGAACCCTCGACCGGCTTCACCCGAACCGGTGGGTGGAACAGTCCGCGTGGCTGCGATGAACACCCTCAACTTCTTCGTCACGGCGAATTATCCAACGGGAAATCCGCTAGATAATAAATGCGGACCAGCCAATAACGTGGAATGCCGCGGCTGGGATAATGACCAAGCCACCGAGTTCACCCGCCAGCGCGACAAGCTCCTCACGGCGCTTTCCGGTCTCGATGCCGACATCATCGGTTTGAACGAACTGGAGAACAGCACCGGTGTCGAGCCGCTTGTTAGTATTACATCTGGGTTGCCCGGTTATGCGTACATTAACACCAGCACCATCGGCACCGATGCGATCAAAGTGGGAATGATCTACCGGCCCGCTGTTGTTACACCGGTTGGGAGTTTCCAACTGCTGACCTCGGCTGTGGACCCGCGCTTCATCGATACCAAGAGCCGCCCATCCTTGGCGCAGACCTTTGAAGTCAATGCCACTGGCGCGCGCTTTACCGTTGTGGTCAATCACTTCAAATCGAAAGGTTCTGCCTGTACAGATGTCGGTGACCCGGACCTAGGCGATGGCCAGGGTAACTGTAGCCAGACCCGCCGAGCTGCAGCAGAAGCTTTGGTGGACTGGCTTGCCACCGACCCAACCGGCAGCGGCGACCCGGACTTCCTGATCGTCGGCGACTTGAACTCTTATGCCCAGGAAGATACCATCGACGCGATCAAGGCTGGACCCGATGATATTGCCGGCACAACCGATGATTACACCAACCTCATCTCACACTTCCACGGTGCATACGCCTACTCGTACACATTCGATGGGCAGGCTGGTTACCTCGATCATGCGTTGGCAAACTCAAGCATCTTCCCCCAGGTCACTGGCGCGGCCGACTGGCACATCAATTCCGACGAGCCGGATGTGTTGGATTACGATACCAGTTTCAAGCCTCCTGCACAGGATGCGCTCTACGAAGTGAACCCCTATCGCACCTCTGATCATGACGCGGTTGTGATCGGGCTTATCCCGAACGCGCCTCCCACTGTGGATGCTGGCGGGCCTTACTCTGTCAATGAAGGCGGATCGGTCATACTCACCGCAACCGGTTCCGACCCAAATGGCGACAGCCTCACCTACGCTTGGGACCTCGACAACAATGGCTCGTTTGAAACTAGCGGACAAAGTGTGACATTCGACGCCTCCCTGTTGGATGGACCGAGCAATTACACTGTCAACGTGAAAGCGACCGACCCGGGCGGCCTTTCGGCCGTGGACTCGGCAACCGTCAACGTCCTCAACGTCGCCCCGACGGTGGCTGTACCCGTTGTATCGCCTGAACCTTCGACCGAAGGCAGCAGCGTCACCGCCAGCGCAACCTTCACTGATCCGGGTGTCAACGATTCGCCGTTCACTTGCACCGTCAATTACGGCGATGGAAGTGGTAATTTGCCCGGCACAGTCAGCGGTTACACTTGCAATGGCCCGGCGCACGTTTACCCGACCTTCGGCGCGTACACCGTCACCGTCAGCGTCACCGACAAGGACGGAGGCATGGGATCGAACACTGCCACTCACATCGTGATCTTCAATTGGGCGGGCTTCTTCTCCCCGGTGGACAACCTGCCTATGCTGAATGTGGCAAAAGCTGGCAGCGCCATCCCGGTCAAGTTCAGCCTGGGCGGCGATAAAGGACTGAACATCTTTGCTGTCGGTTATCCACAGTCGATTAAGATTGCCTGCGATTCGGGTGTTTCGCTGGATGACATCGAACAGACTGTCACGGCCGGCTCAAGCAGTCTCTCTTACGGCGGTGATAAGTACAACTACGTCTGGAAGACGGATAAAGCCTGGGCGGGTACCTGCCGACAGTTGATCGTCAAATTGATCGACGGGACGTTCCATTACGCAAACTTCAAGTTTAAATAAACCAGGTTGCTACAATAAAGTTTGTATACCATTTATATAAAATCATCGAGCGGAATCACAAGGTTCCGCTCGATGATTTTATAATGCCAATGGCTCTCAGAGTTTATTGGTTGGGCATTATAATAGACACATTCAAAGGATTAAGAGACTATCCGAGAATTAAGGATGTCGTTGCGAGGGCGGTGATGGTCCGCCCGACACTTGCGCCGTACTTTGCCAGTGCGGTGAGCAATCTCCTGTTTAATGGGAGATTGCTTCGTCGGGGAGAGCGCCCTCCTCGCAATGACATAAAGGAAACATAATGTCCATTCAACTGATTCAGAAATATTACGCCGAAATTGGCAGAGTCATACGCTACGGCGGTTCGCGCAACGAATCATCATTACGTAAACCGTTTCAGGATCTGTTGGAGCAGTATGCCCGCGCCAAGGGACTGATATTGGTGTCGGAAGTTGAAATGGAATCCAAGCGCGGCACACGGATTCGTCCCGATGGCGTGTTGAAGGATGCGTTGGAGTACAAAGAGACCGTGATTGAGTTATTGGGTCGCGTGTGTACGGTCAGTGTGAAGACGATGAAGATTATAAAAGAGATGGCGGAATAATCTTATGCTTGCTCGAATATTTTCCTGCGCAGTGGTTGGGCTTGAAGGCGTAATCATCGAAGTCGAAGTCGATTTCACTAATGGCTTGCCCGGCATGACCATCGTCGGCTTGCCGGATGCCGCCGTGCAGGAAAGCCGCGAGCGCGTGCAAACCGCCGTCAAGAACGCGGGCTTGCATTTCCCCCGTCATCGCATCGTTGTCAATCTCGCACCCGCCACCGTCCGCAAAGAGGGACCATCCTACGACCTGCCCATCGCGCTCGGCGTCATCGTCCTTGCGGGCTTTCTTCCGCACGACAAAGTTGAAAACACAATCGTCATCGGCGAACTTTCACTCGATGGCGCAGTGCGCCACGCGCGCGGCGTTTTGCCAATGGCCGCTTGCGCCCGCGCCAATGGATTCAAGCGGATGTTCGTCCCCGAAGTGGATGCGCCCGAAGCGGCTTTGATTCCAGACCTTGAGATTATTCCGGTCAAAACGCTTGCGGATCTTTACGACCATTTAGCGGGTCGCCGTCTCATTCAGCCTTATCTCCCCTCGGCAGAGTCGCTTGAACCGCTATTCATCCCCACAGATTTTTCAGAAGTCAAAGGACAGGAACACGTCAAACGCGCGCTTGAAGTCGCTGCGGCTGGCGGGCATAATGTTTTGATGGTGGGAAGTCCCGGCGCTGGAAAAACATTGCTCGCCCGTGCATTGCCCGGCATCCTGCCTCAAATGAGCATCGAAGAGTCCTTGGATGTCACGCGCATCTACTCGGTGGCAGACCAGCTTCCAGCGGGCACAGCGCTGATTCGTCATCGTCCGTTCCGTTCGCCGCATCATACGATCTCACATGCAGGGTTGGTTGGCGGCGGCAACATCCCCAAGCCGGGTGAAATCTCCCTCGCGCATCGCGGCGTTTTATTTTTAGATGAGTTCCCCGAATTTGGCTCGCGTGTCCTCGAAGTCATGCGCCAGCCGATGGAAGATAAAGTCGTCACCATCAGCCGCGCCAAAGGATCGCTGACCTTCTCAGCAAATTTTCAATTGATCGCCGCGATGAATCCCTGCCCTTGTGGATATTTTGGCGATTCACTCAAACCCTGCACCTGCGCGCCCGTTGTGGTCACAAAATATCAAAAGCGCATCTCAGGTCCGCTGCTTGACCGAATTGATATCCACATCGAAGTCCCGCGTGTAGATTATGAAAAACTCAGCGGCAACAAGCTAAGCGAGTCCAGCGATTCAATTCGGGCAAGAGTGCAGGCGGCAAGAAATATTCAACAAGTCCGATTTGCCAATTCCCAATCTACCAACTCCCAATCCACCGACATCGTTTCCAACGCCGACATGCGTATCGGAGAGATTCGCCAATTTTGTCAGTTACAGGATGAGGGTCAGAGTTTGATGCGCTCGGCAATGAGTCAATTACAGTTATCTGCACGTGCCTATCATCGCATCCTCAAACTTGCACGCACCATCGCGGATTTGGCGGGAAGTGATGAAATTCAATCCGCGCATTTGGGTGAGGCGTTGCAATATCGCCCGAAGTTGATGTTGGGATAGGGGACTTAATTGAGACAGCCCTGACTCCACGCAGTCAGACCCAGCAACAGTCCAGTCACCGTATCCATGCCGGAAGTGTGCCCGATGTTCATGGCAGTTTCAGCGATGTCAAGCAGACGATCAGGCTTTTCCCCCATGCAGATCACATTTGCCAGATTCACCAACGAACTCGAAACCTGGCCCTGCGCGGCATGATAAAGATACGTGCGGCTGATATCATTCGTCAGGTGGGAAAAGTGAATGATCGTTTTGCCCAGGTCTGAGACAAACTGTATGCGTTCACTTCCATCGCGGATTGCACACCAAAGCCCGGCAAGGTAACCAACGAGAAGATCATCTCCGCTGGGAGTCAATCCGGCACCAAGACCGATCAGCGCGCGGACTGGGGACGCAACAGACAAGTCATCGCATCGCTGTGTGGCTTCGAAAAGTTCGCGCATGGCGTCACCAGTTTTTTCAGCCACACGCGACTGCTTTATTCCCTCTGAATGAAAAATATTTCCTGCAATGATTTCAGCCTTCGATTGAATCTGCCGCTTGTTCAGCGCATCCCAGACAAAACTCCAGGCGGCGGACATGGCTGGGTTGGCGGCATCCGCTTGCAGGGCGGGCAGATCGCATTTCCAGCGCCGCGCGCCGCGCAGGTCAACAGTCAGCGAATCGAGGCGCAGGGTTTCATTCCGACAGATAACTTGTTCGCCCACATTGAGTATTTCAAAAGAGAAGTTGTCGGGGACATCCACCCGAATCCCCTGAGGAAGATCAGACTCGCTGGCTGCGACAAGGGTCAGCAATTCGCCGCCTCTGATAGAGCAGAGATTAATGGCCGAGCGAAAAACGCTATGCACGACGGCGTCAAAATCCGTGTGCGGAATTGCATAACCAATGGAAATTGCGTTGAAAACCATGCGAGTCTGCTAGGTAACGAAGATTAAATAACTTTCCCACTCAGTTGGGAGCAGGGAATAGCGCGATAATTCCATCGCGGCAAGAGATCATCAAAAACGATTTGCATGGTTTTCTTGAATTCTTCAGTCACTTTTCGTCC
>Ga0335397_10001735_pt1 | contig 29694 bp, 24 predicted proteins | sample MAT04_FD_205740 | JGI IMG/M metagenome (GOLD analysis project Ga0335397, IMG submission 205740) | Freshwater microbial communities from Lake Fryxell liftoff mats and glacier meltwater in Antarctica - MAT-04 (spades assembly) (version 2) ... | reverse complement strand
GTGCGGGATAAGGGAGTCTTCCTTTACAAGGACAGTAGACCTTTTCGTTTCGATAGGAATCGAAAAAAGAAAAGCTTTTCGCCTCCCTTACGCAAGCCAAGCAGTTGACTTGCTATCCCGCAAAAAACAGCATAAGCTGGTTTTTTTATTGTGCGGGATAAGGGAGTCGAACCCTTCACCACAGTTTGGAAAACTGTTATTTTACCGATAAACTAATCCCGCAAATACTAACTATATAACTACTGTAATTTTTTTAAAAACTTTGTCGGGGTGCCGGGATTCGAACCCGGAGTCGCCTGTTCCCAAAACAGGAATGTTAGCCGTTACACCACACCCCGACAAAACTTTTAAAAAATCCACCCAAAAAGGAATGCATACCCCGTAGCGAGCTTCGCTCTGCTGTGGGGTTAGCCGTCACATCACACCTCGATGTAATTTAATTATCTTAGCATATTTTCTATTAAAAACAATTTTTATTTAGACAATATTTAAGCAACATTCTAAATGCAATTTATTTGCATTATTTTTTTAAAATTATTTAGCAAGTTTTTTTAAATATATTTCTGTTTGTTTTAATTTTTTAAAAAGAAAAACCACTCCTAGATAGAATAGAGTGGTTTTTATTTAATTCATGTGTTGTGAATTATTTTACAGCATCTTTAAGAGCTTTTGCGGCTCTAAATTTTGGCACCGTTGTTGCGGCAACCTTAACTTGTTCTCCTGTTTTTGGATTGCGAGCCATACGAGCTGCGCGAGCCTTAACAGAGAAAATCCCGATACCGGCTATTGATACTTCGTCTCCTTTTTTCAAAGTTGCAACGATAGCATCAAATATTCCATTCACTACTTCTTCAGCTTGTACTTTCGTACCGCCGATTTTTTCATGAACTAATTCTACTATTGCTTGTTTATTCATTATTTTAGTTTTCTGTATCAAAAATACAGAAGGCTATTTGAATAATAATTCGACCGTTTGTAAACGATCCCTAATAAATAGGAGTAATGTTATTATATAACAAGGTTATTTTTAAAACAAGCCCCACGCCCATTTTATTATTGCTTTTAGTTTTGGCAAGATGGTATTTACAAAGAATATATTTATGTTATAAAAAAGAAGTCTTAAACAAAAAGACTCTTTAAGTTTTGCTTAAAGAGTCTTTTTGTCTTCTAAAAATTATTAATTCTTAATTATTAATTCTTAATTATTTTACCTCGCGTATTCAATAACTCTATTTTCTCGTATCATTGTAACTCTAATTTCGCCGGGATAGGTTAATTCTTGCTCTATTTTTCTAGCAATTTCACGAGCCATTTCCTTTGTTTCCAAGTCAGAAACTTTTTCTGGCGTGACAAATATACGTATTTCTCGGCCGGCGGATAAAGCATAAGATTTCTCTACTCCTGCGAAAGTCTTTGTTAGAGCTTCTAAATCTTGCAGTCTTTTAATGTAATTTTCAACACTATCTCGTCTTGCTCCTGGTCGGCCACCTGATATATGGTCGGCTGTTTGGACAATCACTGCTTCAATTGATTCATGAGGCATATCATCATGATGACTTTTCATAGCAGTTATAATTCGTGGATCAGCACCAAATTTCTGAAGTATTCGTATTCCGATATCTAAGTGTGTTCCTTGAACTTCATGGTCTAGTGCTTTACCTATATCATGAACTAAGGCACCAGCCTTCGCTATTTGAACATCAGCTCCGAGTTCTTCAGCCAACATGCCGGCAATGTGCGCCATTTCTATTGAGTGTTGAAGAACATTTTGACCATAAGAAGTTCTGAAATATAATCTTCCAACGATAGCACTGATTCGTGGATCAAGATTAAATATGCCACATTCATAGACGGCTTGATCTCCTTTATCTTTAATTATTTTATTTATATCTTCTTGAGCTTTTGCCACCACTTCTTCGATTTTAGCTGGTTGAATTCTTCCGTCTAAAATTAAATTCTCAAGTGCTAATCGAGCAACTTGTCGGCGAACGGGATCAAATGAAGAGATGACAATAGCCCCTGGTGTCTCATCGATAATGAGTTCTACCCCAGCACCTTTTTCAAAAGCTCTGATGTTCCTTCCTTCTTTACCAATAATTTTCCCTTTTATGTCGTCATTAGGGATGCTGACTGATGTTGTCATCATTTCGCTGGCTGTTGAAGCGGCTAATCTGTTTATGCTGGTTGAAAGAATATCTTTAGCTCTCCTATCTAATTTCTCAGCATTAAGACTCTCCATTTTTTGCATTCGAACTACTAAATCTTCCTCATATTTAGTTTCGATATTTTTGAATAGAATTTCTTTAGCATCATCAAGTGATAGCTTAGCAACTTTTTCTAATTCTTTTTCTTTTTCACTTTCGATACCATCTACCCTCTCTTTAACTTTTTTGACTTCTTCTATTTTTAACTTTATCCTCTCGACTTCTTTGTCTATATCACTTTGACGACCATCAAGATTCTCTTCCTTTTTAATTAAACGATTCTCTGTTTGTTTCCATTCTTCTTCCTTTTTCTTTTGCTCCTTGTTTGACTCGTCTAAATGTTTCTCAGCCTTCTTCTTTCCTTCTTCAACTACCTTCTGGGCATCTTCTTTAGCGGCTAACATTATTTGCTTGATCTCAAGGTCCATTGAACCCTTTTGGCCAAGCGAAATAACCAACCGTAAGTAATACCCAATACCAGCTCCTACCGCTAGGGCAGCGACTGATATGATTATTATTGTTATTAAGCTCATAGCGACTTTTGTGCCGCCTTAGAAACACAGAATTAAACCCTTTTTTTTAAGGATTATAATTTAACACATATGATTGATTTAGAACGGGATTTGGATTGAGTAAACTGGTTCATAAATAATTGGTGTCGTGACTGCATTTAAAAAGCGAACATGTAAATAAAAACTTTTAAATTTCGATATTTTTATAATACTCTAAAATTGTCATTTTGTCTACTTTTTAGATTCTCCAAAATCCTCCCAATTCTCCATACCCGGTATGGAGAATTGGGAGGGTTGGGAAGGGAATCTTCAATGGCCTATATGCCAGGAATTTGGTAGAATAGGGGTATGAAAATGGATGTGCCACCTAAAGTGAATATTAATGAAGAATTTAATGAGCTGTTTGAGATTGACCTAAATGCTATATTAGAAAACGGATTGGATGATAAGGGAAATATTCAAAATGGTTCTGAGCAGATAAATAATTATTTAATAAAACTAATAGAAAAAGAAAAAGGGCCTAACTTCTTTGATGAATTAGAATTTGAGGATGTTTACGGATGGAAGAGTATCAAAATTCAGCATGACTTGGTTAATTTTTTAAAAATTGATATTAATAAAAAAGACATAGATAATATTATTCTGATAAAGTATATTGCTGATATAGAGATTTTTTTAAACAATTTAGATGAAGGGGATATGGGTTCTAATATTTTTGTTATTAATAGTTTAAAACAAAAACTTAATGATAGTAATACTACTATCATTGAAAGGTTGTATTTAAAGAATGTTATCCATTCCTTGCAGGTTAATGATGGTTTTTGTGAAATTAATGATTATGAAAAATTTAAAAAAGAGAGATTGGAGCCATTAGAAAGAGAAATAGGAGAAGGAGACGATCTAAACTTATATTATGACGAAGATCTAAGTAAAATTAAATTTAGTTTTAATAAAGAACAAAGAGCTAGTATTATAAATGATTCTTTTAATAAATTAAGAGCTTATGATGACAGTGAAGAAATTAGGCCACTCGATAAACAAATAAATTATAAAAAGGGAAGAAAGATAGAAGGAGATTATGTTGTGTCCTGGTTAACACCAAAGATTGTTGGATTGTATTCATTGCAGGGAAGTCTTATTGGTTGGCAGAATTATGAGGATATAAATGAATCAGGTGAAAACAAATTAGAGGATATTTTTGATTTTAAAAAAGAAAGCGCAATTAATTCTAAGGAAGATATAGCATTGTTTAAAGTTTCTTCCTCTTTATATTTCAGAGAATATGTACAAAAAACATTAAATATTGATTTGTCTAAATTAAATTTGAATAATCAGTTTTATTTTTTGAATTTTATTCAAGGTAAAAAAGAAAGTGATATTGAAAAATTCAAAAGGTTTATAATGGACTCAAAATCTGATGAGGATAAAATAAACAAATTTAAAACTTTTCTTTCAATCGAGCAAGGAGGGAAGGATATGGGAGATAAAATTATTGAACTTGGAGAAAAATTACCGAAAGATGTTGCTGAAAAAGTTTTCGGGAAATATGGAGAGATAATAAATCAAACAGATGATTTAGAGAATTTTATTAAAATTAATTTTTCTAATGATTTACTGGAAAACCCAAACTTCATAATTGAATTGCGTGATAGTATGCTTGAAAAAGCTAAGAATTTACTACTTTCATATTTCGATAAAACAAAGGATGATAAAATTGACAAAGATAAGCTCCTTAAAGATTTAGATAATTTGCAGATTGAAAAAGAACTATTGTTTACGACGGTTAAATTATCAAAAACTCTTGGCAAAGAAATTAGTCTTGAAAATATTTTATCCTTAGATTTAGAAATAATTTCTCCGGAAAAAGTTTTTTTAGCAAAAAAGCTTTTAACAGAAAACAGAGATCAACTATCGGAAGTACAAATAAAAAAACAGGAATCTTTGTTAGAAGATGTAAGGCAGATGGAAGAAATATATTCAGAAAATTATTCTAATAACTTAGAGCTTCAAAAAAGCTTGGTTGACGATTTTCATAAATTTATTTATTACGAAAAAGAAGATCCCCAAGAAAGGTCCCGCTCAGGTTTTTCCGAAGTATATCTATTAAAATATAAAGGAAAGGTTCTTTCTTTTGATCGGTTTGATGTTGATTTTAATACCAGAAAGGGCCTTTATTTTAAATCATTTAATGTTGAGAAGAATCTTCAAAATTCTGGGGTTGGATCGATGATGACAAAAGCCACTTTAGAAAAAAAGGCCAAAGAAGGCTACAAAATACTAGCTGATTGTATTTCTTCAAAACCAATAAGCTCTTTTTATATTGAAAATGGATTTATTGCCAAAAAATTGTCCTCTTTATACGGAGAATCTATTTTATCTCTTATCAGAAAAGACAAAGAAGTTCAAAATGAATTTAAGACAAAACTAATGAGCAAAGAAGATATTTTGGCGGATAATGGTTTACCAGAGGGAACTATTGTAAAAAAATATTTAGACCAAAAATCTTGTGATTTTAGTTATGTTGTACCTGAAAATTTTACAAAGAAAGAAGAAATTCTTCCTTATCGGTCAGCCCCAGAAAAATATGTTTTAACTCGTTATTTCTTTAATAAAATAACAAAAGAATGGGTGACTGTTTTTGAACCTTTAAAAAGACCTCTTAATGATTTTCTGTAATATTCCAGAAATATTCGAAAACAGATTTGTGCATTTTATAAATGGAAGAGTCCTCGATGATTACTCCAATCATTGAATTTTCCTTTAGGGTAATATAGGAAATCTTATTCTCATAAATCTGCATAACTGTTTCAAATTCTAAGGTATCCGGTTTTATAAATTTAGTATCGGTCACTACCGTATGATAATCTTTAATTAGTTTTCTTGCTTTTTCAGTATCAAGAAGGAATGCTTTCTTTTTAATGGCTAATTTTTCTCTTTTAGCCGAATACTCTTCATTAATCTCTGGAATATATTTTGTTATAGCTTCAATATCGGCATAAGTATATATTTCTGTCCCTGGTGGAACATTAAGTGTATCCTCTAGGACTTTTTGTACTCCTTCTTTCCCTTCAAAGAATTGAACATTTGGTTTGCCGGAGAGGAGATTGAATTTTGACGATAGGGAGCCTAAAGAGAAAGAAACTGCCTCCTTGGCGATAGCTAAGGATTTTTCTTTACGCTCCATTATGACTGCAAGTTGAGAGGGATGCTCTGGGGCAAAAACTGCTACAGTTCCTGCTCCTCCTTTTTTTGAAACTAAGCCCATATTTTCTAATTGATCAAGAACTTTATAAATAAGGCCTCTTTTTAGTCCTGTCCAAGAAGAGATGGCCCCAGCTTTTAAAGGACCTTTATCTAAGAGTGCACTATATATAGCGGATTGTTCTTCAGACAATCCAGCTTCCATTAATATTTTTTCATTTGTGTTTTCCATTTTTAATTTAAATATTTAATGATAATTTATCTTAAAAGTATAGCATAGTCATTATTTTCACGCAAATATGACAATACGTATAATCAAATAAGCCTTATTTATTAATCTTTTTTATCTAACTATTTTATCATAATCACATAGCATTGACATTCTGTAAACAAAGTGCTATACTATCCACAAGAGTTACGAAGGGGAAGTTGAGAGACTTACCTTTCAAACAAAAGGAGAGAGTACCTTAAAGGAGATATAGAAGATTGATGTTCACCTCTGAACCGTTCATACATTATTAAAGTAAGAATGGGATGGCACCTAAGCCTGTAAGTTAGGAAGAAAGAGAGAGTGTTCTATCACAATATTCAATACATATCTGTTTGCCACGTGAATAGTTTAACCTAGTGGAAGCCGCAAACCGAAACTAGATAAACAGACATTCACAACCGTGCATTCATCATCGAAAGATGGTGGAGACATAGGCAGACCACAATGGCCTAACCCACTATTGTGATCTGAAATGTCTTTAAAAGGAGAGAGAGACAATCATTCGTAATAAGAAGCGTGAAGGAGAGAGCACACTTCAAACATTTAAAGCCATTTATGTTTGAAATCTACCTTCACACTCCTTCTTGCGAAGGAATTTGTTGTACTGGAGAGAGAACAACAAGAGCTCGTACAATTTGAGAAAGGTGCAGGTTTACTCCGCACTAAATTCTTTAAAATTGGTGCGGGGCAAGAAGTTGAACTTTGAAAATAAAATATTTTGTGTTTAAAGCGTTGTAGGTTTTTCCTATTTCTCTTTGAATACAAATAAACCCCGTAAGCTTTTGCTTGTGGGGTGAAATATGTCATTCCTAGACATCAATTGGACGTGAAAGATAATCTTTACGAGAAATAGATTGTAGGTCATAGACCAAGACGTGTTTGTTTATTCTCCTTGGAGATGAAGCAAAGATTCTTGGCAGTGTAGGTACCTTAAACCCTATACTTTGAAATTTTTAAAAATTTTGTTATATGACAAAATATTTAAAAATTTCTGACCTCGTGGTGTTATTTAACATCGTGAAGTCCGAAATCGCTCGCAAGGGTGCCGGATTTTACGGGTGGATAAATGCACCCGAGGTTAAGGACGATGTGCTAACGCACACCAGCGGTTGGGGTAATGACACCAAAACTGTTGAAGTTTCGTCTCAGAAAGCTCTTGATATTTACAAGGGTAAACTGGACGGCGCTTATGGTGAGCGTTTTGCACTGACTGTGGCCTTGCTTCCCGGCTTAATCCGCCAGGGTAAAAAGGTTGCCCTTCTTCAAATTCAAAAAGAAGAAGGGACCCCGTTTGACGCAACGGGGTGGTTGGTGCTGAGCATCGAAGGCCACCCGGCTTTCCACTTAGCTCCTTGGGATCTCCCAATGGGTGAAGTTGAAAAGACCGGGCTCGTAACCCTTGTCACAGAGGGAAGCGAGGAAGCCAAAGTCCATAGTTGGAAAAACACCACGAAAGTGGATGAACTTTCCAATTTATTGGACTGGGCTTTAAACGGCTAACGAGCCGCACCCGTCCTTACTGCGACAGACACCGAAGGCAAGTAGGTAGTCAGTTGTTCTCGAGGTTAGGAAGTTCTTTTCCCTCGAGGTTAAATCAGTTCTCGCTCATTTATAATGAGTTAATGCAAGAGAACTGGCACGATGAATAAATAAGTCGTGAATATATGGAGTCAGAGATAAATTATCCAAGGATAATGAATCAATGATAGCCCATAAAAAGAATGGCGTTTGAAATGAGGTCGCTTTCTGCTGGGTAGAACCAGAACACAGAATAAAATTTTGGAGAATAAACTTCATAATAAATTCGCAGATGGGGTAGAGCGTAAGACGATCCACAATAAAAAAGCAAAACCAAATGAAAAGATATTTGGGAAATGCTTTTTCTTTGCAGATGTTGGATCTTTCCAGCACGCAAAATGTAGAAGTTCGGCCGGTAACGGTTGAATTTGCTACAGACTTTGCGAAGTCTGCAGAGAGCTGCGTCGGTCACCCTGACACAGCAGCTGTGATCTCTTCACAGCTGGGAGTAGACGTACCCTGTCAAAGGGTAAACGTTTCTCTCCGCGAAAAGGGAGATCAACTGCTTGTCGGACAGCTGACTGGCGGGCGCTTGCCTGAAGGCGCAAAATCTCTCCCTGAGGGATTTGCAATTCAGTACGCGCTCGTTACTGTTCAGTAACGACGCAGTCTCGGGGGAGGAGGTATCCTATGATCCCCAGAAGGTAGTCTTTTCTGTTATTCGCGGACTACGAAGCATACAAAAACAGAATCTTTTATCTTTTAAGATTAAGGTGGAGCTCTCTAAAGAGTAGTCACCAAAAGATAGGGTTTAATCAGCCTATTCGTTAACTCGACACTGAGGGTTCAGTGTAAATGATTACAGGGGTTAGGGTGTAAAAATAGCTCTGGTAAGTGATGAACTTACCACCTGTCCACGAATGATATTCGTGCTGATGAGTCCTTCGTTTTTACTCAGGACGAAACAGGAAAAATAAAAATGCTTCCATCTATAAATATATAAATTTATTTTGTGTATTTACAGATGGCAACATCCCTGAAGTTAATTACGTCGGGTGAGTACGTAATAGGTCATAGACCAAGACGTGTTTGTTTATTATCCTTGGAGATGAGACAAATATTCTTGGCAGTGTGGGTACCTTAAACCTCATACTTTTAAAAAGAAAAAATTTTTTTCATGAAAAAATTTTTCTTTTTGGCCGGAGGAATTTCAACAATACTTTTGGGGTTTTTCGTTAGTATATTTTTCAAAATATACAGCGGGAATCTCGAAAACACGGACCCCATTTTCGAATGGGCAATCCTGTTGGGATTCTTCTCGGGAATTCTTCTTGAAATTTTCCTCCAAGTTGGGGAAAATGAAGAAAATTTTGAAGAAGGAGCAACTTTTGGAGGGGTCACTTTAGGATCCTTTTTCCAAAGTTCCTTTTTTCTTCTTTTTTTCTTTAAAGAAGAAACTGGAGAGTTCTTGGAAACCCTTGGAATATTTCTGTTACTAACTTTATCAGTAACGGTAATATTTTGGGGAATTCTAACTATCTCTATTTTTCTAACCAGACTCATTCTGAAAGGAATGAAGAAGGTTTGGAAAAAGATTTAGTTTTTCCAAGAATTCATTACTGCAACAGACACCGAAGGCAAGTAGGTAGTCAGTTGTTCTCGAGGTTAGGAAGTTCTTTTCCCTCGAGGTTAAATCAGTTCTCGCTCATTCATAATGAGTTAAGCTCAAGAGAATTGGCACGATGAATAAATAAGTCGTGAATATATGGAGTCAAAGATAAATTATCCAAGGATAATGAATCAATGACAGCCCGTAAAAAGAATGGCGTTGAGTATGAGTACGCTTCTTGCTGATTAATTTCAGAGCACAAGATAAAATACCACAGTGGTTTAAAAGGGTTAAATGGGTTAATCTTTAAAACTTCTGGGAGAAAAAACGTAAAAATTGTTTATCTCCCACCTGTCCACGAATGATATTCGTGCTGATGAGTCCTTCGTTTTTACTTAGGACGAAACAGGAAAAATATAAAATTTAAAGTTAAGAAAGTATATAAGGGTTAGTATTTTTTCTCAACTTTAAATTTTATATATGGAAAACAAAAAAATCTTCGGTATTGAGACTACCGAAGTAAATCTTGAAAAATTTAAGGAAGTAGTCTCACGGTTTGGGGTTGACGCAAGTCGTCCCGTGCCTATGCTTCCTTATGGCCCACAGGGTATGGTGGGCCGGGAAATCAGATATTACTTCTTTGACCTCGCGAGAGGTAAAGACGGATATCTGAATCAGTTGCCGGAATTGCGGCCGGTGACTGAGCAACCGCTCACCCGCAACCTGCAAATCACTCGCGTTTTCTCGTTTGGCGAGTGCAACGTAAGTTGTCCCTACTGTAAACGAGATTGCCAGTTCACGGGTGCGATTGGCCCGTCCCAGTAAAAGAGATTGTGGTGGAGATGCTTAAGAAAGTGTCTGCCACATATCCCCATCATTGGATGGGCATCCGTGCCAAATGGCACGGAGGAGGGATGCTCTATTTCCGGAATGGAAAAATTATCAACATTGAGGAGCAACTTGATGTTGAAGAGATTTCCGGGTCCGGAAACCGGGACGGTTGTACTATTTAGTGCAACCGTTTTGTCATTCCAACTGACACTAAAGAGTGGACGCGATTGCCGAACAAGCGAGATGTGGGTAGGCATATTATCTGAATTTTTAAAATTGAAAATATGAAAAATATTTTTAAATTTAAAAATTTAGGCACCACGACAATCGCGGTGATTGTCGGAGTGTTTATCGGCATTATAATTGCCTCTTTTACTAATAGTTGGAACTTTTTAGAACCAATTATTGGCATAGCCACACTTGCAGTTGCTGCGGGTGCTTGGCTTGAGGCAAAGAAATCTCAAAATGTTATGCATAAAAAGACTTTTGAGATTTCCTTTGGACTTCGCAAGGGGTACAAAGAAGATGCTGAAACCTCCTCAATCGCTGATGTCATTGAACTAGCAAAGACTTGGATGCAGGTTCGCAAGAATTCTGACCTTCCAATTCTTACTGGTTATATTGATGACAAAGTGCTTGTTTATCCGGTGCGCAAAGGACAAACTGATGGCAAATTTCATGCCACAGCAGAACCTGGATGCGTGTTTACCGGATCACTTAGCCCAAATTATGACAAAGGGCGAAGTGATGCAGAAGTCAGAGAAACTCTCTCTGATCTTGCAAGGTTTTTAGGAACTGAGCTTGGTCAAGAAAGAATGTATCTTTCATACTGTGATAAGCAGTTCACGATTGATTTGGTGTCTTAGTGGGAGATGGTAGTCGTTAATACCACTTTTGAAGGGATCCTAGCAGTGGATGGGTCCGAAGATACAAAACTGCTTTAAGGGGTTAAACAGGGTTTAAACTGTTTGCCAAGCTTTTGTTTGGCAACCTTATTGAGTTTGTGATTTTTAGAAAGGTGTAACCTTACTAAAAATCATGGATTCATTGGGATGGTTCTTTAGAAAATTTTTTCATAAATATAAATTAATTAAAAAGGAGGTAAAAAATGAAAAAAATTTTATGGCACTCAGAGCATCAACCGATACAAATTCAGGTAGATGAATTGAAAAAGATTTTCGGCGAAATAGAAATTATTCAGCCAAAGATTAGGCCAACAAACCAGCGTGGATATTTATCCGCAGAAAAAATTGTAGAGGAGTTCAAATTAGGTGGTTATGATGAAATCGTCATGGTCGCTCCGCTTTCAGTAATTGAAAAAGTTATTGAACTTGGAGTACGTCCACTTAAGGCTCGAGTCAAGCAATTGCCTTCTCCTTTCGGAGCAGATTTTGAATGGCGCGGACGTTACTTTAAATTTTTGGGCATTGAAAGAGTGCTCAGAATTGAAGTAGTGACGGAACTCTTAAAATAAGTTTTGGAAACCGGCGATAATTTCAAAGGTTTCCTTTTTTATTAAGCTCACAAAAATTTTGTGGGTTTATAGAGAAGTTTTCATATAAATTTAAAGGTTCGCTTAGAAAGTTAATTTAGCTTTTTGGGCGAACCTTTAAATTTAATATATGAAAACAATAGAAAAGCTCCAGAAGATCGCGCTGGAACTAAAAGAGCAAGCGATCGAAATGGAACCGGAAATTGACATGGCGATGCTCGCCATTCTCACTGGTTCCCACATGGTCATCCTAGGTCCTCCGGGATTGGCCAAGAGCATGGTCGTGCGAATGATTTGTGCACGGCTAGAGGGAGGAAAGTATTTTGAGTATTTGCTCTCAAAGTACACCACGGACAAGGATTTGTTTGTGGCTCAGACCAACATCGAGGAGCATGTCTCCGAGGTGGGGGTCAAAAGCATTCGTTTTATCCCCGACACCACGGGGATGCTTCCGGAAGCGCACATTGCGTTTTTGGATGAAACTTTTAAAGCCAACAGTGCGACCCTGAATGCACTTTTGACCTTGGTGAACGAAAGAAAGTTTCACATTCAGGGAAGGCCGGTGGACTGCCCGCTAATTTCTTTGTTCGGTGCCAGCAATGAGCTACCGGACGAGGAAGATAGTTTGGGTGCGCTTTATGATAGATTTTTAATTCGGGTAATTGCCGACAGGGTAAAATCCAGAGAGAACCGTATTGTAATGCGCCAAGTTAGCCGGGCGCGCAGAACTAATGGTCACCCGACCACGATTACTCTAACCGAGCTTGCTGAACTTCAAAAAGAAGTTTTGCAGGTGGAGGTGCCTGTTTCAATTGATGAGCAGGTGGAGGAAATCGTGGAGACCCTCCTTTCGGAAGGAATTATCATTTCCGACCGGAGAGATGTTTGGGTGGACCCGATCCTTCAGGCTAACGCGCTGATGGAAGGACGACAGGTGGTGAATGTCACTGATCTTTCTGTTCTTCGCCACTGCTTTTGGAGCGATCCAAAAGAAATAAAAACAGTGGAGCGGATAATTTTGTCTGTGTCCAACCCCATGGAAAATGAAGCCATGGAATTGTTGGACCAGGCGGAAGAAATCCGCGCCAACGCGCTTAAAGCTGAAGGGAATTCGGCTGGAGCTGCCGGAGCTGAGGCTAATACTAAGCTCAAAAAGTTAGTGGCAGAAATGTCACAACTGATTGAGTCAGCCAAAGCTCAAGGTGTCGATTTCACCCGTATTTTTGAAGCTCAGAAAATCATTCAGGGCTACAACAAAGAAGTGGTGAAGACTTGTTTGGGAATTGATATTTAAGGAGGTAAATTATGAAAACTTCCCCAAAATATCAAAACCTGCGCAAGGAAAAACACACAACATCTGTCGTGTGCGACACCTATGACCAGCGGGCTTATGAAAAGCTTAAAGGTCAGGCGCAAAAGTTGCAGGAGCTTGAGGAAAATGGAACAGCAGAAATGCCAACTTTCCCTCCGCTTATGCAGGATGTTTATTCATCTTTGTATAAGATGGAACCCGAGCTTCGCAAGGCAGGCGAGATATTGCCCTCGCACAAAGTCAACCGCTCAATCATTGAGCAGTTGATGAAGATGAGTGAATTTAAAGAGCTTCGTACTTATACAAGGCTTGATGAATTCAACTCTGCGATGGCGACATTATCGCTTGCCAGCCATGCACTGGCGCTTGTTCCGAAAGAGATGAAAGATAAGGCGGAAGAGATGAATAATCTTGAAAGCCAAATCGATTCCTTTGAGGATCAGGTTGCTGGTATGCAGAACCTTCTTTCCGGAATGCAACCCGGTCAAGGAAAAGACGAGCTTGAAGCGCAAGTTAAGAGCGCAAAACTTTCCCTTGAAGAAGCTAAACAAAAGCTCTCCGAGCTTGAGGATGGTTTTGAGAAGGAGTTAACTGAAAAAACACCCGAGCTTCGTGGCGCACTTCGTAAAGCTACCACTGAAGCACTTGAGGAAGTGAAGGAAACTTCTGAATTTCTTGAGATGTGGGGAAATGAAGCTGGCAGTATTCAGGATATGCCAGTGGAAGAGAAAATAAGGCGAGCCCAAATTCTGCAAAATTCTGGCAAGATGCGTAAACTCGCAAAGCTTGTCGGTAAATTCAAAAGGCTCGCACTGTCAGCTCAGCGAACAAAAATCAAACAGGCTCCAATTGAGGCCTATGATGTGGTTCGCGGGAATGACTTGAGCAGAATTCTACCGACTGAATTTGATTCCCTTGCTCATCCGGCTATGCGTCTTGATTTTTACAAACGCTACACCGAAAGCAATCTTCTCATTTACGAGAAAAAGGGGAAAGAAAAAGTTGGCAAGGGCCCGATCGTCTGCTGTGTTGATAACAGCGGGTCGATGGAGGGTGCGAAAGAATTCTGGTCCAAGGCGGTTGCTCTGGCGTTAATGGAGATTGCGAAGCTCCAGAAGCGCAACTTTGCTTGTATTCATTTTGGTGCGAAGAATGAGCCGATTAAGCTCATTGTTGTACCGAAAGGTCAAGCAAGTTTTGAGACGGTGATTGAAATTGGTTCTTATTTCTTAAATGGAGGAACTGATTTTGAAAAACCACTCACAGAAGCAACTACCTTAATAGAAAATCAGGAATTCAAAAAAGCAGATATTATCTTCATCACTGATGGAGAATGTGCTTGCTCTGATGAATTCTTGAGAAAGTTCAGAGAAATAAAAAAGGAGAAAAATTTTAAAGTGCTCTCTATCTTAGTTGATATGGGAAGTACTACTCCTTCTGCTGTCGCTGAATTTTCTGACCACGTGCAGTTCGTTTCTAGACTTTCCACCGACGAGGCCGGTGAAATATTTGCCTCAATATGATTTGTTCTTTAAAAAGTCGGTGTAGTTTTCTTGCAAACAAAATTATACCGGCTAAAAAATAATTGGAAAGGGGCGATAATTTCAAACCTTTCCTTTTCTATAGGGTTCATAATTTTTTGTGAATCCTTAGAGAATTTTTATTTTAATTTTTTTGGCTACTCAGTCTCGACGTAAAGTCGGGATTGCGATAACCAAAAAAATATGAAAATGAAAAAAGTAAGTTTGCCCATCGATGCTTTCCGGGATGAAATCCTGACGTGCATCGAGCAAAACCCAGTTTCAATTATTGTGGCTGAAACTGGCGCGGGTAAATCTACTCGCGTGCCACAATTTCTTCTAGAGAATACCGACTATCAGATAGTCGTGACTGAGCCCAGAAGAGTAGCAGCTAAAGCTGTTGCTAAGAGGGTAGCAGAAGAAATGGATTGTCCGTTCGGTGGCTTGGTCGGCTTCCGGACTGCGGTTGACCGCAAGGACAGTACTGAGACCCGGTGTCTTTTTGCCACTGACGGTTTGCAACTCGTTCGCGAGCTAACGCATTCCGGTCAATCAATGGGTAGAGGAATTTGCCTAGTGATTGATGAAGTTCACGAGTGGAATCTCAATATTGAGACCCTCGTGGCTTGGGCAAAAAGACACATTTTATCCGGAGCTGACATTAAAGTCGTTTTGATGTCAGCAACACTTGATCATGAGCATTTGTCGGAATTTTTCGACGATGCTCCGGTAGTTCAAGTGCCCGGACGCTGTTTCCCAGTCGAGGGATCTCCCACGCATATAAATGGTATTCACCAAATGAGTACCGGAAGTATGCTTGAAGAAATCAAGCGACTGGTTGCCGAAGGGGCAAATTCACTTGTTTTTCTCCCCGGCAAAGGTGAGATTAAACAGATGGAAAATGCACTTAAGCAGGCGAATCTCCAAGCGGTTATCCTGCCACTGCATGGAGATGTAGAACCAGACGAGCAGGAGCTGGCGTTTAAATCCTTCGCCCAGCCGAAAGTGGTTTTGGCAACTAATATTGCGCAGACATCACTGACAATTCCCGATATTGATGCAGTTGTTGATTCGGGATTGGAAAGAAGGATTGTGCTTGTGAATAATGTCGAGACACTACTTCTTGGCAATATTTCACGAGCTGATGTTCGCCAACGCGCCGGACGCGCCGGGAGAGTTAAGGAAGGTCAATATGTCCTGTGTAATGACACGGCATATGATACTTTCACTGACTACCCAGTACCTGAGATTCAGAGATCACTTTTGGATCAAATGGTGTTGCGTTTAGCTGGTGCCGGCCTTGATGCACTAGAGTTGCCCTTTTATCATCAACCAGAAAAGCAAACTTTGGTTGAGGCAAAAGAGTTACTCTTTGCTATTGAGGCATTGGATAATGAAGGCCGTATTACAAAAATTGGAAAGCAAATAAATCGCTTTCCGATTAGTGTAATGTCGGCCCGGATGACACTCGAAGCGCTTGATCGTAATTGTTTAGAAACAATGATTACGATTACGGCGATACTTGGAACTCGTTACAGTTCCATTCGTCGTAAAAAGCGCGATAAGGATCCAGACGGATGGAAGTCTTGGGAAGATTTGATTGATCCGAATAAAAAGTATCAGTCAGATCTTCTATTGGAACTTGACCTTTTCAAAATTGCGAAAGCGATGAAAGAAAAGGATCTTGCTCCAAACGGGATAGATCCGAAAGGGTTCTTTTCGGTAATTGAGATTAGGGAGCAAATTAAAGAAGCTCTCCGAAACCTTGGTTGTCGTATTTCTAATCACAATCAGAATGCAAATACTGAGGAAGAAATTCTCAAATGTATTGCTTCTGGTATGCTTGTGCATTTATACAAGCATTCGGGTGGTGTAGATTATGAAAATGGAGGAACGAGACAACTAGATCGTAACTCTATTCTTCAGGGGCTTTCCGACCATCCGAAATGGATTGTTGGCTTGCCGATGAACATAACTTTCATCAACCGTCGTGGCAGGCAGGACACGATTTCAATCGTAAAAACCTGCACCGCGGTCGAGCCGTTGTGGTTTGTTGAAATCGCTCCGCATCTTGTGGAGAAGAAAGTAGACAACTTACGCTTCGATTCTGAGACGCAAGGAATCATTGAAGATCATATTGTAGTTTTCAATGGGACCGAGATATCTCGGGAGAAAAAGCAATCGAAATTTTCTGAAACGGTACTGGAGAAGTTTGCCTATGCGCTTTTCAATAATTCTTTTTCAAGCGATTCTGCTTGGAGAAAAATTAAAGATGCCAATGAGGCAGACCTTAGACGGTACCGGGAATTGAGGTCAAAAAGTGGTGGAGAAATTCCAGAGATTGATTCATCGTTTTTTATAAATCACTACAAAGAGTTGCTCGAAAAAGTGCTTGCCGGTCAGAATATTGAATATCTGACAATGTATGTGGTTGAGGTAATCTTAGGGGGCTTTGGTTCTCTTTGGTTGCCACTCAGTTCTTATCTTTCTCAGGAAAAGGAAGAGAGAATTCTGTTTAAAGTTCAGCAAAATGAATTTAGGCAGGAGATTTCAAATCTTCTTTCTGTCCCTCAGGAAGAGCCATTTATGGTAAATTCTTGGGGTTGGAATATGACTGAAACTGGCAGAATTCTGCAGGGTCAATTAGAAGAGCTCAAAAACAGTATTGTTGATCGTTTGACGAAAAACAATATTGAAGGGCTTAAAAAGTTGGCTTCTGCTGAGGCAGAAATTTTGAAAAATAATCTTCGGGCTTTATATGAAAAAGCAGATGCTTTGATTATGGGGGTAGAAGAAAGTTTTGAAAAAATTCTGGCTGAAGTAGAGCAGGATTTTGTCCGGACTGAAATTTCTCAAATTAGAGATAATATATCTGAAGCAAAAAACCTTTTACAAAAAGGAAATTTTGCTGAAGTAGAAAGTTTTTGCAGTAATGCAGAAACTTTAGTTTCTAGTTTGAGAAAAACCTCAAAAGTAAAAAGAGAAGAAAGGGAAGAGTTCATTAGAAATAATGAAGTTCCTGAGTATTTACTCTCTGCTTTTGGGGATAGTTACGAAAACCTAATCCAATTTATGTTAAATGTCGCAAAGATTGAGACATGGAGATTGGATTCACACGAGGTAACGTGTGGTCGCTCACGTGCAAGTCAGAATATAAATGACGCATGGAGTGCGATGGGTGAGAGCTCGGATTTCTTTTGCGGAACAGATCCGAATGATGTTAAAGGATATGTATACCAACATCATTTCGGAGAAGATGCTACACCCGTGGGTCGCAAGGAGGAGAAAGGAAGTTATAATAACAACCTTTCAAGTTCTAATAACCCTATGGAGGAAGCACTCCGCAAGGCTGGTTTGATAAAATAATTTTTTTGTGCTCCTTGTCGGGTTAAGCAAGGATTAGGTCTCGATTTCACGAGAGCACATACGGGTTACCATAATATATAACCATCACCAATTTAATAAATTGGTGATGGTCTTGTTATTGAGTTCATAAATATTAAAATTTTTAGCAAGGAATTACCTCTCTACGTTTCACTACGCGAGGAAATACCTTTCTAGAAAATTTGTGAATTCATAGCGAGTAAAAAATAATTTACAGACCAAAATTAAAGGAGAGATTTTGGTTTGTAAATTTCCATCAGAATCTTGTTGATTAATTGTCTCATTGTTTTAATGAGAGATAAATGTTTGAGTACATCGTAATAAATTAATCACACTGTGATTAATTTAAAATCTCTCTCCTTACCAATATTAATTTATTGGTTTACGATTTTAATTAATAATTTATCCAGTTCTTTATTTTAATTAATTTAGGGCCGAGTTAATCAACAAAATTCTGATGGAAATAAATAGCCCCGCCAACTTCTTGGCGGGGCTATTTTGTATGCTTGCATTAACTTGTTATTATTTGGTATAATTACTACAGGTAAAATATACCTAATAAATATGATAAAAATAGAAAAGAAAATCATTAATAATAAAGGGTTTTATTATCTTTCTGAACAAGTTAATACTGGTAGGAAGTTTAAAAAAATACAGGTTTATTTGGGTAAAAATATACCTAAAGATTTAAGCCCTTTTTTAGAAAAACTTAAAAATAAAGAGGTTGTTTTAATTAATGATTCTATTGAAAGATTATATAAGATACAAAAGAAGATAAATATTATCATATATAAAGAAATAGAAAAGACAAAAATCCAATTTAAATACTTTTTTAGGAATTTTTCAGGTAGTAAAAATGAATCGTTTTGGCGAGATTTTGCTATTCGATTTATTTTTGAATCAAATTCGATTGAAGGGAGTCGCTTATCTGAAAAAGAAATAGAAAATATAATGAAAAATAAATATATAAAAAAGACGATAGATAGGAAAGAAATTTTAGAAGTAGAGAATTCAATAAAAGCATTTAATCATATTCAAAAAAATAAATTCAAATTAAACCAAAATAATATTAAAGATTTGCATAAAATAATTGTGGGGGGGCTGGGAATTGTGTTTGGGTACAAAACAGAAGAAATTGTTGTTAATAACAAAAAAACTTGCTCACCAAAAAAAGTTAAAGTAGAAATGACTAAATTAATTAATTGGTGGAAGGCCGAACACAAGATCAAGGAAAATCCTTTTTTAATTGCAATAAAATTTCATCAAAAATTTGAACTCATCCATCCGTTTTCTGATGGGAATGGAAGAGTCGGCAGAATGATTTTGATTTGGATGTTATTAAAAGATAATTATGGAGTTATTCTTTTTAAGAATATAAATAGACATAAATATTTTTCTGCTCTTGATTCGGCGGATGAAGGTAGGAATAATAAACTTTATAGATACGCTACGGATGTTTATAAAAATACATTTAAAGAACTTAAATAAAAAACTTCCGGAAGACAGTCTGACTTCCGGAAGTTTTTTTATTATAGATTATTTTACTTTTACTTTTGGTTTTGAGATTATCTCATCGACGATGCCATACTTTTTGGCTTCATCGGATGTCATCCAATAATCGCGGTCGGAATCTTTTTCGACTTGAGCAATTTTCTTATTTGTATTTTGGGCCAGAATTTTATTCAAAGTATCTTTTGTTCGAAGGATATGTTTAGCATTGATGGCAATGTCTGATGCTTGGCCTTCAGTACCACCCATAACTTGATGAATCATCACTTCAGAATTAGCTAATGAAAATCTTTTACCTTTTGCACCGGACGAAAGTATGAGTGCACCCATCGAAGCGGCGATACCGACACAAATAGTGGAGACATCACTTTTAATAAAATTCATCGTGTCGATGATGGCAAGGCCGGCTGTGACTGAGCCACCAGGGGAGTTGATATAAAGGTGAACATCTTTTTTAGAATCGGTATGATCTAAGTAAAGCAATTGAGCGATAATTAAATTGGCCGTGTGATCATCGATTGGACCACCCAAGAAAATAATTCGCTCATTTAAAAGACGAGAATAAATATCGTAAGCTCTCTCTCCAAATTGTGACTTTTCTATAACTGTAGGTATTAACATAGTTTTTTTTAATTACTTATTATTAATGGTCAATTAGCATTATTGTATCATAAAATCGTTTCATAAGATTGTCTAAATTTTCCCCGCTTTACTCCAAAGGGGCCCCTACACGGATAAAAATTTAGACAATCTTACTCCACTTTTTATTGTGCTTCTAAAAACTTAAATACTTTTTCGTTGACGAGCATCTGTTCGACATAAGCACGAGCTCGAGCAGGGTCAGCATCTTTATACATTGTTGTAATCTGTGTAACATCTTTTATTATTTCTTCTTCAGTTGGAGATAATTTTTCTTTTTCTGAAATTGTTTGGATAATCATTTGTAATTTTGCTCTTTTTTCTGCTTCAATCTTCCAATCCAATCTTAAATCAGTTTCAGTCTTATTTATTTGTTTTAAATAATCTTCGAATTTAAGCCCAGCAGTGGTCACATCAGCTTGGAGACGATACATAATTTTGTCTGTTTCACTTTGAATCAACACCTCTGGTATCTCTGTCTCTGTTTGTTTCACAAGCTCTTCGATAATTAAAAGACGAACCTTATCCTTTTGTTCAGTCTCTTTTTCTATTCTTAAATTTGATTTTATTTTTTCTTTTAATTCATCTGCTGACTTGAAATCACCAAAACTTTTGGCAAACTCATCATTGAACTCTGGGTATTCACTCTCGGGGATATCTTTCTCTTTGGCATGGACAGCCTGATGTTCTTCCTCGGTCATTTTCTCATGACCTTCATGACTATTATTTTCTTTACTCGTGTCATTGTGTTTGTTTTGTTCAGCTCTCATTTTGCGAAGCTCTAGAATTGTCTTTTCGACGTCTTTATCATCAATAACAATTTCCTTCTTATTTTCTTCTTTTTTGTTTTCAATAGAAGCAATTTTTTTGTAGTCACCCAATTTAATTTCTGGCAAAACCGCAGTCACGATTTTAAATTCTAAGTCTGAGCCTTTAGCAATTTTTGTGATAGTTATTTGGGGTCGGCCTATAGCATCGATTTTATTTTCTTTTAATATTTCTAAATAATTCTCCGATAGAGCTACTTCAGCCATTTCCTCTAATAGCTCCATTTCTTTGATATTAGTTTTAATGATATCTGTAGGTGCTTTACCTTTACGGAAACCAGGTAGTTCAAGCCTCTCACCGATTCTCTCGAGGGCCTTAGCCTCATACTTTTCAAATTCGGCCACTTCTAAAATACCATTAATTTCTACTTCACTTTTCTCTAATTTTTTTATTGTTGTTTTCATCCCGTTAGAGATAGTCCTTCGTTAGATAGAACGTATCTAATTAATTATAATTTAATAATATTAACTTTATTAAAAATTCAAACATCCCACCAGATATAAAATACATATCTCTAACAGGACGAGTCTTAATATTTCCAGTTTATACGGCAAAGTGATTTTTGTCAAAATTGTGGAATTACCTCCTTGGGCGAGATTGTTTTTATATCTTTATTTGTTGTATAATTTTGGTATATAAATGTCGAGCCTAGTGTGCTGTTTTATTATTAATAAAAAATTTATTTATGGAAGAAAATAATCAAGGGGGAAGGAGAATTATAAAAATATCGCGTCGGAAATTTATTGTCAGTATTGTTGTTCTTGTCGTAATTTCAGCAGTATTATATTTCGGATTATTATTTTTAGGAGGGTCGTTTGGGTTGGATAGTATTACTGGGAGCAATATTACCGGACAGTCAATTCCTCCTTCAAGTTACACAGAAAAAACTTTGAATGAAATGAAAATGCAAAATCCTATGTCTGGATCTAATAAATCAGATTCATCAATTCGTGATACCAGGGAGTTTATGAAAACAGATTATTCAGCAAATATTTTAACAAGAGATGTGCCTAAGGTTGTAACTCAAATAAAAAATATTGTGAAAGGGTCTGATGGCAGAGTAGACAATTTTCAAAGTAGAGAAAAATATGGAAGAATAAGTTTTGTAGTACCGAAAAGTAAATTTGAATCCTTTAGAGATGAAATGGAAAGTGTGACTCATCATAAATTGTATATAGAAAATATTTCATCAACAAATTTATTAAACCAAAAACAAGGAATTGAAAATCAGATAGATGAGGCTACTAGTTCACTTGAAAGTTTGAATAGACAAAAGGATGATTTAATTTCATCTCACAACAAAACAGTTGATGCAATTAACAAGGAATTAAATAGTATCCAAAAAAACTTAGTTTATGTAAGAACAAGTATTGAGTCTAATACAGATGTAGATATAATTATTTCTCTCCGTAAGCAAGAGGCATCATTTGCTTCTCAGCAAACAACCCAGAAAAATAAATTAAATGAAGAGAATAGAAATCATTCAAGCAAGCTTCAGAATCTTGAAAATTTAATAAATAATGCAAATGCCAATCTAGCAAATAGCTGGAATAAGGATGAAAAGTTTACAGATAATATTGAAACAGTTAAAGGATACGTTAATGTCTCGTGGATTACTATCTGGGAGATGGTAAAAGTGTTCTCCCCAATTCATCCTACTTGGATCATTATAATTATCCTTATTGTTTTGAGGATTATCTTTAGAAAAAAGTTGCCAAAGGTGGTATTGGAATAAAAATAAATAGAGAAATAGAAATCTCCGCTAAGAAAGTCCTAGCGGAGATTTTTAATTGATATCCGGAAGTCAGACTTCCGGATATTATACTAATTGAATTTCTTTTTTGAAAACTTTTGCGATTCGACTCAATGTGCCAAGAGAGATGCTATGTTCTCCACTTTCAAGTCGAGCAATAACGGATTGAGGCATCCCTGCTTTTTGGGCAAGTTCTTTTTGTGTTAATTTTTTCTTGAGTCTTAGTTCTTTTATTTGCCCAACAATATGAAGTCGAGCCAATTCTTCATTATAAGCTTGTCTAAAAGTTTCAGATTTTAAATCTTCTTTTAAAATATCATCAAAAGAATGAAAGATTAATCCATTAATATTTATCACTTTTTTACTTTTTGATAATTTTTTCATTTTATTTTTTATTATGTATTATCTTGTAAATTTTTTTTACTTTTTCCATTTCTATTTTTGGAGTTTTGTTTGTCTTTTTAATAAAAGCATTTGAAAAGTATACAATTTCATTATCAATAAAGAAAATAAATCTGTAATTTTTTATAATTAATTCCTTTATATTATCTTTTAGTGGTTTAACAAAAACATTGTCATAATTACCCAATCTTATTGCCGTTATAGACGCATAAAGTTTGGCTTCATCTTTTGTTGAAAGTTTTTCTCTAATAAAAATTTCAACTATTTCTAAGATTATTACTTTAAGTGGGTAACTCATATTTTAAATTATATCAAAACAAAAGAAGCCTGTATACAATATAGCAAAATTGCTATATTCTTGTCAATCCTGTTGACAGTATGTATCGGGGGGGGGTATTATTAGAGTATTAAAAATAATCTCGCAGAAGGCGAATCAAATTTATGGGAGAACCTAAAATGGAAGGAGTAAATAATAAAAATGAAAATAATACCAAAGAAAAAACACTGCAAGTGATTAAATCTTTAATTGGGCCCCTTCTTCGTTATAAATGGTTTTTAGATACAGAAAAAGATGCAATTATTGCTCCAGATGAAGATATTCACGGGATAAATAGAGAGGTTTTAGAAGTTCCTGATGAAATTGTTGATATTCTTAAGCAAAGACTTGTAGATGAATATAATAAGGATCATTCTGGTATCCTTAAAGATCCATTAAAAAAATGGGAAGATGTTTCTGATATTAGTTATCAAATCTATGGGCATGATGAAAATAGATATTTACCTATTCATGATCCAGAGTTTATTAGTAATTTTATCAAACAGTTGGATAAGGATGAATTGGAAAAAATCATTTCGATTGCTGATATAAAAAAAGCTTCTCTTGTGGAGGCTATTAATTATAGAAATCCATTTTATGAATCTTGGGACGAAAGAATTAATCAGGATTCTGTTAAAAAAGGTTTTCATTTATATCTACATTTCCCTTTTCAAAATTTGATTAAAGAAGAAGATATTAGGAAAGAAAATATAGCAGAATAGTAAAGATTAAAACCAAAAATCCCCTTAGCTTGTCGAAGGGGATTTTTTGATGCTAGATTTTTGATTGCTCTCTTTAAGGCCTTGCATCTGGACTCTTTTGAGGCAAGGCCTTTTTCCGAGCCATTATAAATTAATTTTTAAAACCAAAATGAAACAAGTAGGGGAACGATTATCAGGGCAATGATGTTTAGAATCTTTATCATTGGATTGATTGCAGGGCCGGCGGTGTCTTTATAAGGATCACCGACAGTGTCACCAGTGACAGCGGCTTTGTGGGCATCACTTCCTTTACCGCCAAAGTTTCCAAGTTCAATATATTTCTTTGCATTGTCCCATGCGCCACCACCTGATGTCATTGAGATTGCTAAGAATATTCCAGTAATAATAGAACCGACTAGAAGTCCACCAAGGGCTTGAGGCCCAAGAACAAATCCGACAACGATAGGAGCAAGAACGGCGATTAGTGCAGGTTGGATCATTTGTTTGATTGCACCTGTTGTAACGATATCTACGCAAGTTGCATAGTCAGGTTTGCCCGTGCCATCCATGATGCCTTTGATTTCGCGGAATTGTCTTCGAACTTCTTCAACAACTTTTCCGGCAGCTTTACCAACTGCTTCCATACATAGTGCTGAGAAGTAATAAGGTAAGAGTCCCCCAATTAATAATCCGGCGATAACGAGTGGATTACTTAAATCAAAAGTTAAAAAGTGCCCAGCATCAGCAAATTCTTGAGTAAATGAAGCAAATAAAACTATAGCCGCAAGACCAGCTGAACCGATTGCATAACCTTTGGTGACAGCTTTAGTTGTATTTCCAACTGCATCAAGAGGGTCAGTGATGGCACGAACACTATCAGGAAGGCCTGCCATTTCGGCAATACCACCGGCGTTATCTGTAATCGGACCGAATGAATCAATGGCTACAATTATTCCTGCGAAGGAAAGCATTGACATCGCTGCTATTGCTACACCATAAAGTTCTCCGAAATGATAAGAAAGTAAAATACCAGCCACAATAGAAAGAAGCGGTAGGGCTGTTGATTTCATTGAAATAGCTAAACCCTGAATGACATTTGTGCCGTGGCCTGATTGAGAGGCAAGAGCGATAGACTTCACAGGACTATATTTTGTTGAAGTATAGTATTCAGTAATTATGACAATCAAAGCAGTAACGATGATACCGACAAGAGCACTAAAATATAGATTATTTACAGGATAAATAGATTGTCCTTCCATTAACCATTTTGTTATCGGATAAAAAGCAATGGCTGAAATTATTCCGGATACTATCAATCCTTTATAAAGAGCACCCATGATATTATTGTTTTTACCAAGTTTTACAAACCAAGTACCGATGATTGAAGAGAATATTGCTACAGCACCAAGAGCAAGAGGATAGATGACAGCATTATTAAAACCAGAAAAAACAAGTGAACCAAGAAGCATTGTGGCAACTGAAGTGACGGCATAAGTTTCAAATAAATCAGCCGCCATTCCTGCGCAGTCTCCGACATTGTCTCCGACATTGTCAGCGATGACTGCTGGGTTACGAGGATCATCCTCTGGAATTCCTGCTTCAACTTTTCCGACGAGGTCAGCCCCGACGTCAGCAGCTTTGGTAAATATCCCACCACCGAGACGAGCGAAAACAGAAATCAAACTCGCTCCGAATGATAGTCCGACAAGTGACCGAACAGCATCATCTCCGACTATTTTTGAGGCGATGATGTAGAAGACCGTTACCCCAAGCAAAGCAAGACCAACGACAAGAAGCCCAGTGACTGTTCCTCCTTTGAAAGCGATTGACAGTGCTTCTTTCAACCCCTTTTTCGCTTCTTCTGTTGTGCGGACATTAGCACGAACAGAAACATTCATTCCGATGTATCCAGCCAGAGCAGATAAGATGGCTCCGAATATAAATGAGAAAGCCATCATCCAGCCAAGAGCTGGAATGAAGCCGATTATTAAGAATAAGACGACTGCGATAATACTAATTGTTTTATACTGACGATTGAGGTATGCACTTGCTCCTTGCTGAATAGCTTGAGCGATTGATTTCATTTTCTCATCACCAGTACCTTTACTCATTACGACTTTGATTAAAAATAAACCGTAGACTATCGCCACGACGGACGAAATGAGAGCAAAAATAATAAATGGATTCATTTTATTTAATTACTAATTATTAATTACTAATGACTAATTTAACTGATTCCAACTTTCGACAAATTATTAATTGGTAATCAGTAATTGTTAATTACTTGTCTTCTGTCCCATCATCAACTATTCCATCATCCATATTTTCATTGTTAACTTCTTCGGCTGATTGAATATTCCCCGTCTCCACACTTTTAATATCTATTCTCCAACCAGTAAGTTTAGCAGCTAAGCGAACATTCTGCCCTCCTTTACCAATAGCAAGAGAAAGTTGATCATTTGCAACTTCGACTGTTGCTTTATGTTCATTTTCATTGACCTCAATACTAAGAGCATTGGCTGGCGAGATAGCACTTGAAATATATACTTCAGGATTTGCGGACCAAGGAATAATATCAATTTTTTCCCCATTCAATTCACTCATAACAGTAGTGACACGGATTCCTTTTTGACCGACACATGATCCTATTGGGTCGACATGTTCATCATTTGAGAAGACGGCAATCTTTGAACGACTACCAGCTTCACGAGCAATTGATTTTATTTCAACGACACCATTTGCAATTTCAGGAGCTTCCATAGCAAATAATCCTTCAATAAATTCTGGATGGGTTCTGGATAATTTAAGATTTACTCCTCGAGGAGTTTCCTCGACTGAATATAGATAAGCTCGGATTCTTTCTCCGCGATGATAAAATTCTCCTGGAATTTGTTCTTCAGGCAAAATTATTCCAGTGGCTCTGTTGAAATCTATATAAACTATTCCTCTTTCAACTTTTGAGATAAAGCCATTAATTATTTCTCCTTCTTTTGTTCCATATTCATCGATAATCGCTCCACGCTCTGCTTCGCGGATTTTTTGAATGATAACTTGTTTGGCTGTTTGGGCCGCGATTCGGCCATAATCATCTTTGCTTTCAAGAGGAAAGATTAGTTCTTCTCCTGGAATGGCGTCACTCTTTATTTTTTTAGCGTCCTTTATAAGAATATGATGTTCTTCATTAAAGCGAACACGCTCATCATCCTCAGCGATTTCTTCTTCCTCTTCCTCGTCTTCAGGTGTCATTCTAACTAAAGTATCATCAACAGCTATTTTGATTTGATAAAATTCCATCACTCCAGTTTCGATGTCAATTTTAGCTCTGATTATTTGACCTTTTTTGCCATAATCTTTTTTATAGGCTGCAGCTAAAGCTTGCTCGATAGCGTCAATAATTTTTTCCCTTGGGATTTTCCTTTCGACTTCAAGTTGCTCTAGAGCAGATTTCATTGTTTTTAAATCTAACATATATATAATTACGAATTAATAATTACTAATTAATAATTAAAATTCGTTTTTTATTAAATTGTTACTAACTATTAAATTTTTCTTCACCAGTCCATATTTTCATGAGACAATTGGTAAAAATAAAAGTCCGGTTCGAGAACGGACTTACTCTATAAAATACTACTACAAAGTTTATTCCCGGTCAAATATAGTGAAGTCGGACTTCACTATATTCACTATATAAACAAATTTGTTCTTAACGTTGCTCTTTATTATTGATATAATAATCTTATGCCACTAAGAAAGACAAAACTAATTTCTGGTGAAATCTATCATATCTATAATAGGGGTGTAGATAAAAGGGATATTTTTATGGACGATGAGGACCATTTTCGTTTTATCCATGATTTATATGAGTTTAATGATATTCAAAAAATAAAGAATTTGCTTTATTTTTTATCTAAAAATAAATATAGTGAAGTCGGACTTCACTATATCAAGAAGGAGAGAGATAAGTTTGTGGAGATCTTGGCGTATTGTTTGATGAATAATCATTTCCACTTGCTTGTTAGACAAAATAAAGAGAATGGAATTACTGAATTTATGAGGAAAATAGGGACTGGATATACGAATTATTTTAATAAAAAATACGAGAGAAGTGGATCTTTGTTTCAAGGTAAATTTAAATCAGTTCATATAGAAAATGATGCACATTTATTGTATTTACCTATTTATATTCATTTAAATCCGCTCGATTATTATGATAAAGAATGGCGAAATAAAAAGATCAAAGACAAGAAAGGAGCCTTAGAATACTTATCTAATTATAGGTGGAGTAGTTTGCTTGATTATATAGGCAAGAAGAATTTCCCATCAATTATTTCCAAAGATTTTTTATTAGATAGATTGGGGGGTGAACAAATGCAAAAAGAGGAAATTTTAAATTGGATAAAATCTTTTGACAAAAATGAGGTTAAAAATATTATTATAGAAATATAGTGAAGTCCGACTTCACTATATTTACTACTTTTTAAAAAAATTAGAAACTTAAAACGAGGGTGGGGACAAACTGTGGATAAATAGATCGTTGGTTTTTTTTGAAAAATATTAGGTTTTTAAGAAGCAGGGTACAATAAACCCTATTTTTATAACGATATTTTGGAATATAGTGAAGTCCGACTTCACTATATTAGGAGGAGGGTTAGGGGGAAGAAAGAGGAAGGATTGAAGGAGATTTGATTGACATATTAAACGGATAATTAGATAATGTAGTCAAGTAGTAATTGTTCGGATTTGTTTGGATTTTTCTTGATAAATAAAGAGTTTCTGAAAATTCATAATTCTTTTGCACCAAAGAATTATTTAAGGTATCTATTTATTCAGAAAAATCTAAACAAATTTTTTTACAACTAAAACCAAACGCCATGAAAAAGCTCTCATTCTTTGTCGTTTTTCTTTCCCTGGTGTTATTTATATTACCAGGATGTGAAAAAGACCCTGTGATTCCACAGGAGAAACCGGTAAACATTGATTTGTCGGCAACTAATTTAAACCCGGATTATATGGGTAACGTCACTTTCACCTGGAATGTAACAGGTGATTACAAAAGCATCGCTGTTTCTCTGAACAATGAAGTTATTTCAACTTCAAAAAAAGGGAATCATACGATATCTTCTATAACAACAAAGCAAACGATTTCCGTTGCTTGTTGGGTTGAAGGAAGCTCGGAGCCAATTGTAAGGTCCAGAGAAATTAGCCCGAAGGACCAACCAGTCTTTCCAGCAAAGTCAATCACGGTTGTTGCTGACCCAGCCATAATTCCTTATGGTGGCGGGATTATTACAATTTCCTGGACTACGAAGAATACTAAGTTTGTTTATTTTAACTCAAACTTATATGAACCCACTTACTCTACTCAAATTTGGCTCAACAAAGCAACAACTTTGTTTTTCACTCTCAAGGGTGAAGGGCCAGATACAGATATAATCGACAGCTTACGATTAGAGATTGAATCTCCTCCCCCGGTGCCATTAATAGTTGGCTCCTGGAAGATGATCAATTTTTTTTATACTTGTCCAGCGAAAGGCATTTTTCACGAGGAATTGGAGATTGCTGAATGCGATGAGGATAACTTATGGATTTTTCGACTAGATAATAAGATGGAACTTAATTTGGGTTCAGTTTTATGTCCAGGAGAAATATACTCTAGTTTTGTATTTGATTATACTCTGACTGGAGATTCTCT
>Ga0335397_10001732_pt1 | contig 29705 bp, 28 predicted proteins | sample MAT04_FD_205740 | JGI IMG/M metagenome (GOLD analysis project Ga0335397, IMG submission 205740) | Freshwater microbial communities from Lake Fryxell liftoff mats and glacier meltwater in Antarctica - MAT-04 (spades assembly) (version 2) ... | reverse complement strand
GCAGGTGGGCTTGCTCACCGTCTATGACATGTGCAAGGCCGCCGACCGCGGCATGGTGATGGGCGGCATCCGCGTGCTGGAAAAGAGCGGCGGCAAGTCGGGGCATTGGACAGCGGCGTAAGCAGCCGCCCCAATTGGGCTGCAGGCACCTTAATTAATATTGCATTTTGATCTCATCGTGAGCAAAATGCAGCAATGTTTAGCCGCGAACTTCAGCGCTTTGTTAGCCAGGCCCTGCTGCGCAGCCCGGCCGTGGTGCTGCTGGGCCCGCGCCAGGTGGGCAAGACCACGCTGGCGCGCGCGATAGCCCTGGCGCAACCCGACGCCGTCTTCCTGGACCTGGAACGCGAGTCCGACCGCGCCGCAGTCGCCCGGCCCGAACTCTTCTTCCCGGCGCTGCGCCAGCGCCTGGTGGTGCTGGACGAAGTGCAGACCCTGCCCGACCTCTTCCGCTCACTGCGCCCGGAGATCGACGCCGACCGCCGCCCCGGCCGCTTCCTGCTGCTGGGGTCTGCATCGGGCCCGCTGCTGCAGCAGTCGTCGGAATCCCTGGCCGGGCGTGCCAGCTACGTCGAGCTCACGCCCTTCCTGGCCAGCGAAGTCACGCACGACCTGGCGGGCCTGCAGGCGCTGTGGCAGCGCGGGGGCTACCCTTTGAGTTACCTGGCAGACAGTGACGCCTTGTCGCTGGCCTGGCGCCAGGACTTCCTGCGCACCTTCCTGCACCGCGACATGCCGGCCCTGGGCGTGCGGGTGCCAGCAGAAACGATGCGCCGCCTGTGGACCATGCTGGCGCACCTGCAAGGCCAGCCCTTCAACGCGTCGCAACTGGGCCTGGCCCTGGGCGGCGCGTCGCACAGCACCGTGGCGCGCCACCTTGATGTGCTGGTCGATGCTTTGATGGTGCGCCGGCTGGCGCCGCATCTGCCGAATGTGGGCAAGCGGCTCGTCAAGTCGCCGCGAATCTATGTGCGCGACAGCGGCCTGCTGCACGCGCTGCTGGGCATCCCGGACGCGCAGGCCTTGCAGGGCCACCCGATCGCGGGCGTGTCGTGGGAAGGCTTCGTCATCGAACAGATTGCGGCGGCGCTGCCACCGGAGGCCGTGCTGGGCTACTACCGCACCGCGGTCGGTGCCGAGCTGGACCTGGTGGCCCAGGTGCAGGGGCAGACGCTGGCCTTCGAGATCAAGCTGTCGTCAGCGCCCAAGCCGGCGCGCGGCTTCTGGCAAGCGCTGCAAGACGTCAAGCCAGACCGCACTTTTGTCGTGGCGCCGGTGGAGCGCAGCTACGGCCTGGGGGATGGGGTTCAAGTGATTGGGCTGGCGGAGCTGAAGGCACAGATCACGACGGCTTGAACACGGGCCGCTGCAAGGGAATCTCAAGGGAATCAAGGGCCTCATTTGCGCGGCAAGAATTCCCGCCAGCCCAACACGGCCGTGGGCAGTTCGCACTGGAACGGCAACCCTGCGGCGGCGGGCTGCGCCGCGTCGGGGCAGGCGTCAAAGAAATCTTCGGCGTCGGCCTTGTCGAATTCACGCAGCCGCGCCGCCAGCGTGCGCGCAGCGTCCACGTCCCCCCGTTCGGCCAGCGACCTCGCCCAGGCCATCATCAGCCGCGTGTCGAGCAGGTAGTGCGTGGTGCGGTCGAAGGCATGCGCGGGGTCGGCGGAAGCGACGCCGGACGTGACGGCCGCGTAGTCGGCGTGGTGGGCGAAGAAGACGCTCTTCTGCCCCGTGGCGATGCGCTGTTCCAGCGGCGGTGAGCCTGGCTCAGCACTGAAGATCGCCACCACACGGCTGTAGTCCCACACCGAAAACACGGTGCCTGCCAGCAGGGCCACACCCGCCCAGCGCAGCAGGGGCAGCGCTGGCTTCACGGTTGACGGCGTGGTTGCCGCAGTGCCGCGCAGCGCAAAGCCAAAGGCCCAGGCCGTCGGCAGCAGGAAGTAGGCGTACCAGAGCGGATATTCCAGCAGGCTGTGCAGGCCGATCATCAACACCATCATCACCGCGCAGCGCTGCGCCGTGCTGGCATCGCCCTGCGCGCGCCACGCTCGCAGCGCGGCGCGCACCAGGGCCCACAGCAGCAGGCCCATCACCAGCGCGGCCAGCGGCAGGCCCAGTTCCACCGCCAGCTGCAGCGGCAGGTTGTGCGTGTGGTCGAAGAAGGCCGTCGGCCGGCCGGGGAAGGGTGTGAGCGTCCACGCGATGTTGAATTCGCCGAAGCCGACGCCGGCCCACGGGTTGGCCTGGATCAGCGCCAGCGTGTTCTTCCAGATGCCAAAGCGCGAACCCGAGATGTCGCTCTCTGCCAGGCGCGCGGTGCCGCCGAAGTTGTGCGCCGACGCGGCTGCCCACTGCGCCAGCGCCCACCAGCCCACCGCATAGACCACGGGCGCGGCCACCAGCAGCCAGCGCGAGGTGCGTGACAGGCGCCGGTCCAGCAGCCCCCACAGCGCGAGCAGAAGCACACTGACAAGGCCCGTGCGTGAAGCGGTCAGCACGACGGCAAACACGAACGCCACCATCGCACCCGCTGCGGCGCGCGGCGAAAGGCGGCGCAGGTCCAGCAGGGCGACGACAGCGATGCAAGACCACAGCAGCAGACTGCTGAGGTGGTTGGGCTGGCGCAGGTTGCCGACGGCGCGGCCGGCAATGCCGGAGATGGCGACCCAGTTGCCGTCGGGGATGTCGGGCGTGAAGACCTGCAGCAGGGCCACGACCACGTTCACCGCCCCCGCGACCATCCAGCCCCAGCAGAAGGCGGCGAAGACCGGTTCCGCGTCCGGCCACCGCTGGGTCGAAGAGCCCCCTGCCGCCAGCAGCGCTGCCGCTGCCAGCGTGCCGACGGACGACAAAGCCAGGCTCGCTGGCAGACCACCGTGAAGCCAGGCCCACAAGGCAGCAGCACCCAGCAGGCCCAGCGCGGCGTGCAATTCCGCCAGGCCCTTCGACGCCCCGGGCGAGCTGGCCACCAAAAACGCAGCCCACACCGCGAAGGCCAGCGCCTGGTTCAGGAACGTGGGGGAAGGGGAAGCGTTGTAGGCCAGCAGGGAAGGCAGCGTGGCGGCGGCAATCCCCGCAAGCCTGGAGATGATGGCAGCGCGGGCATCGCTCTGAGTCGGCACAACGCTCGAAGAGCTGGGCATTGGATCGGAATCGGCTGGGAAAGAGCGCGCCATGATGCCATCGGCTTGCCTCCCTCCAGACCAGGCAAGCGATCACAACGCAGTGCCCAGTTTGCTATGGTGCTGGCACTTCCAGCAATACCGGGTAGGCCCGCTGCAACGCCAGCCACGATTGGCGCGCCTCATCGCAGCGCGACTTCGGGTGCATGCTGCACAAGCGTTGCAGGGTCTGGCTCGCTTCCTCCGGGTGCCCGTTCAAGCCCGCGCCAAGTGCGTGACGCAGCATCGACGAGGGATACGCAAATCGACGGGCTGCCTGCCGCATATCGTTCAGTTCGTCTATCGTCATGCTTGGCCGAGCTTCAGTACGCGCGAACTGCAAGAACGCGCTCAGCTGCGTCAGCAACCTCAGCTTCGGCGCTTCCGATTTGATTCGCGAGGTGCCGATTCGCGCCGACTCCAGCCTCAACTGCCGGTGATTCTGCTCAGCCTGGAGATACTCGAGCGCTATGAACATCAGCAGCATGCAGCCTACAAATCCCGCCGAACGCAGCGCCCATACAGGCACGCTGACATGATACAAGCCAGGTGTCAAAGCGCTTGCGGCGCCTAATGCAAAGCCAGCCGGCAACAAGAAATAAGCGTATTCGAACGGGAACTCGAGCATCGAATGCAGTAAAAGGCCGAGCACGCCGGTCACCAACCACAGTGCGCGCGCGTCGGTCATACAACGCACAAGGCGCATCAGCGCCGACGAACAAATTGCGCAGATAGCCAGCCCCACCGGGATGCCAGCCCATAGCAGCAGATCGAGCAAAAGGTTGTGGCTGTGCTCGAAGTGCCGCTGCACTGGTGGATGGTCCAGCGCAACCGCCTGCTGCGCCAGAACCATCTGCTGCCAGCCATAGCCCCACAGCGGCTCGCGCCGAACTGCGTCCAGCAGCGCCAGCCACAACGGCATGCGCGCGCCGCCGTCGATCTGCTCGCTCACGCTGCGGCCGCCCGTCAGCAGCAGAATTTCATTGAGTGCCGGCCAAGCCAGTGTGACGGCGACATAGATGGCGGTCAGGATCAGCAAATCCAACGGCCTGACCGACGACCGCATGCGTGCGGCGGCGGAGATGCCCAACACGAGCAGCAAAGAGACCTGCAACCAACCAGTGCGCGAGCCGGAAATCACCATCCCTAGCAGCAGGAAGCTGGCAGCTAGCCAGAATCCGACGCGGCCGATGCGCCCGCTCTCCTTCAAGAGCAGCGCTGAACAAAGCGCGAGAAACAACAGACTGCAAAGGTGGTTGGGCTGTGAGACGTTGGCGAACGGTCTGGCGCCTGGAGGCAAGTCGGTGGCCCATAAGCCAAGAGACTCGGCGCCCGTCCACTGCGCACCGGCGATGCCCACCGAGACCAACGCGGCGACCAGGGTACTCAGCGCAATGGCGTCGAGCCCTCGATCGCGAGGAGAGCCAGGGCCCTCCGTCACCAGGGCTGCGCCAACGATCAATGCCAGCGCAAACGCGCCCACATACAGCAACACCATAAGCGCGTCGCCGCCGAAGAACATCTTGCCGGTCAGCCATTGCATCGTCACGCTGAGGGCGGCAATAAGCACGGCCGCAAGCCACGACCATTGAACCTTGCCCGCATGCCGGCATAAACACGCGGCAGCGAACACCGCTGCCAGCGCTGCGCCGTCTTGCCACGCCGACGGCCATGGCAAGTGGTGGTTCGGCCACAGCCACGCCAGCGGCAACGTGAGCAGCGGCACAAGAGACCAGACGACACCCGACCGACCCAAAAAAAAACGGGCAACTGAAACGTTGCCCGTTTTCATGACCGATGCGTTCTGGTCAGAGCACTCGGCACGAACCCGGAAGGTACTTCGACGGCATCGTGCCGGGGCCGCAGACCCACATCATGACGGGCGAACCAGCGACCGGAGCCGTGCAGGTGGCAAACGTCGTTGCCGTGGAGACGCTGCACGGCGCCATCAGGACGGTGCCGTTCGCCGCGCCGAGGTTCTGCGCGGTGATGGTCACGACACCGGTGGTAGCAGCGGTCGCGATCGAAGCCACGTACTTGCTGGTCGACGAGGCGGACTCACAACCCCAACCGTTGGCAACCGCGGGCAGCACCGTGGTGGTCTGTACAGTTTCGGTGATGGCGGTGCGGCAAGCTGAACCGGCGAGCACAACTTCAGAAACCTTGGCCTTGACCGTGTAGTCCTGATACGCCGGCAGCGCAACCGCCGCCAAGATGCCGATGATCGCCACGACGATCATCAGTTCGATAAGGGTGAAACCTTGTTGGACACGCTTCATGGATGAAACTCCTAGGGCTGGGGTGAAAAATTGGGGAACGACATCCCCCTAGATGCAGGGCCCGTGCCAGCCCTAAACCGCGCTCAAACCGTGAGATTTGCCACCGGGTGTGACGCGTTCGGTCACTTTCGGCTGACAGCACAGGCGCCACAGCGCCCCAGGTGACGCAATGCGTCACCTGCAGTGCCGCTCATTTCGGCACGTTCATCACGTCGCCCGATGCCAATGCGCGCACGCGGTGGCGGCCGCCTTGGGCGGCGATTTCGGACATCACGGCGTCCACTTCGCCTGGCTTGATGTGGGTGATGTAGATGTCGGTCTCTTGAGTCAATTGCGCCAGCTCACCGCGCAGGTCCGAAGGACACAGGTGGCGGCTGATGCTGGCCAGTGCCTTTTCATCGTCGCCAAAGGCGGTCTCGATCACCAGCGCCGCCACGGGCAGCGTGGCCAGCCGGGCCCACAGCGCGGCGTTGGGGCCGGTGTCGCCGGTGAAGACCCAGGCGCCCTGGCTGCCCAGCACGGCGTAACCGACAGCGGGCACGGTGTGGCTGGCGGGCAGCACCTCGACCTGGTGCTGAGCCAGCGTCAGGACCTGGCCCACTTCAAGGGCATGGAACTGCAGGACCGGATTGGTGATGTCCGGCAGGCGGGTGAAGTCGGGCCAGATGACGCCGTTGAAGATGTGCAGCCGCAGCGCTGCAATCGTCGCCGCCAGCGCATGAACCTGGATGGGTGGGCGCGCCGCAGCGCGGCGGCGGCGGGTGACGCTGTCGGCCAGGAGGCCAATGGACAGCACGTGGTCCAGATGCGAATGGGTGACCAGGATGTGGTCGATGCGCACCATCTCATCGAGCGTGAGGTCGCCGACACCGGTGCCGGCATCGATGAGCACGGTTTCGTCGAGCAGGAAGGATGTGGTCCGGCTGCCGGCGGCAATCGAACCCGAACAACCGAGGACGCGGATCTGCATGGAGTGTGGCAAGGGTTTGGCCGCTGAGGTCAAACAATCAGCCGGCGGGGTGCAGATGCTGACCCCCCGACTGTGCCCGCGCAAGGCACATCAGCCCACACGACACGCCTGGCAACAACAGCACAGCCTCAGCCGTGAATCCCATCACGGCGGCTTGCGCCGTGACCCGCCAAGTTGAGCGGCACGCAGTGTCCGCTCGAACGCGGCGGGTCAGGACGGCGACGCCCCAGAACCAACGGTTCTGAGGCGTTGTCCGGCCTAACGGAAGATGAATTGCATCTGGGTGCCGGCGAGTTCGATGACGTCGCCGTTGCGCAGCGGCACGGAGTCGCCGACGATCATCACGCCGTTGACGCTGGGCTTGGTGGCACCTTCGACGTGTGAGAAGGCGTAGCCGTTGGGCCGCTTGGTGATCGACGCCACTTGCACACCCGGTTTGCCGACGGTGGTGACCACCTTGGTCAGCACCACTTCACGCCCAGCGGCAGCGCCGTTGAGCACCTTGATGGACGCCGGCTGCGCGGGCGCTGCTGGCGCGGCGCCGCTCAGGCCGCCAAAACCGGAACTGCCCGCGGTGGCTTGCATGACGCTGGGTGCGGCCATGCCGGGCTGGGCACTGCCCGGCCGCATGATCATGGTCTTTTCGTAGTCGCTTGACTCATCGACCAGGTACTTGATCTTGTACTTGCCGATCTCGACCGTGTCGTTGTGGCTGAGCAGCTGCTTCTTGATGGCCTTGCCGTTGATGTACGTGCCGTTGGTGCTGTTGAGGTCTTCGATGAAGACGTCGGCACCCACCATTTGCAGCACGGCGTGTTCGCCGCTGACCGCCAGGTTGTCGATCACGATGTCGTTGTAAGGACGGCGGCCGAGCGTGGTCTTGTCCTTGGTGATCTGCACTTCCTTGATCACCACACCGTCCAGGGATACCACCAATTTGCCCATGCCTGCCCTCAGTTCTTTTCGCTGCCGGCTGCAGCGGTGACAGCGCTTTGCAACGCTGCATCTTCTATTGCGGTTCTTTTGCGGTTCTAGTGCGTTCGGCGGCTGCGGCCTTAGCGCTTGAAGGGCCACCAAGACCGTGCCGGTGCGCTCGCGCCGCTGGACGCACGCCCGAGAATCACGGAGATATTATCCTTTCCGCCAGCATCGTTGGCGGCATCAATGAGCGCCCGCGTGCTGGATTCAAGGGAGTCGTGCGCCAGCAACACCTGCGAAATGCCCTCGTCGTCCAGCATGTCTGACAGCCCGTCGGAGCACATCAGGAACAGGTCACCGGGCAACATGTCGTGCTGGTGGGTCTCGAGCAGCACCGTGTCTTCGACGCCCACCGCCCGTGTCACGAGATTCTTGTTGGCTGAAAAAGCAGCCTGCTCGGGCGTGATGAGGCCGGCGTCGATCTGCTCTTGCAGCAGCGAATGGTCCCGCGTGATCTGCTGAAGCCGCCCTTCACGCAATCTGTAGCAGCGTGAATCACCGACATGGCCCAGCAGCACGCGGCTGTCGCGGAAGACGGCCACCACGAGCGTGGTGCCCATGCCGGCGTATTGCGGGTTGGAGTTGGCAGCGTTGAAGATGGCGCGGTTGGCGTTGTCGACGCAGATGTCCATGGCGCGCCGCACTTCGGCGTCGCTGGCCTGGCTGCTGGCTTCGCGCAGCCAGCGGCCGAGCTCGGTGCGGATGAAGCTGGTGGCCATGTTGCTGGCAACTTCGCCGGCGTTGTAGCCGCCCATGCCATCGGCAAGCACGGCCAAATAGACGCCGTCGTCGGTCGCGACTGAATCTTCGTTGTTGCTGCGCGCCCGGCCGGGGTCCACGGCGGCATGGAGCTCGATCGTCATTGGCACAGGCAAAGGCGGTAGCTCAGGTCACAGGGAGACCGGATTGTGCATCGGTTCGCAGCCTGTGCTTGTGGGTGGGAACCCATGTCATCGTGACTTCACACCGACGCCACGCAACGCTGGGCCCAGAAGACGCAATTGCAGCGCCACCGCATCGCCGTCGCGGGGGCGCCCGGCGGGCGCCTTGGCCAGCAGGCTGGCCACGAGTTGCGCCAGACCCAAAGGCAGATCCGGGCGCAGGGATTGCAAGTCAGGTGCCGGCTCGTTGGCCACCTTGCGCAGCAGTTCGCCCATCGACCGGCCTTCGTGCGGCAACCGGCCGATGAGCAATTCAAACAGCAGGACACCCAGGGCATACAGATCCGTGGCCGGGCTTGGCAGAGCACCGGCCAATTGCTCGGGCGCCATGTACGAAGGCGTGCCCATGACGATGCCGGTGCCGGTATCGGACGCGGCGTTGGTGCGCGCAAGTCCGAAGTCGGCCAGCTTGACGTCGTCGTTGGCCCAGTTCACCAGCACGTTGGCCGGTTTGAGGTCGCGGTGCACGACACCCTGCCGGTGCGCATGAGCCAGCGCGCCGGCCACGCGGCCGCACAAGTGCAGGACCAGCGCTTCGGGCAGCAGCCGCGGCGGCCGTGTGTAGCGCGCCAGGTCAGTGCCCGCCACCGGTTCCATGGCGAGCCAGGCGATGTCGTCCAGAAGGCCGGCATTGTGAACCTGGACGATGTGCGGGTGCTGCAGTCGCCCCGCCGCGCTGGCGGCCTCAAGGAACTGTGTGCCCATCACTTCCCGCATCGGGCCCGCGGGCAGCGGCACGATCTTCAGCGCCACGATCTGTTGCGTGGCTTCGTGCTCGGCCAGGTGCACGGCGCTGCTGGCGCCTTGGCCTATCTGCCGCAACAGGCGATAGCCGGCGAGGCTGGAAGGGGCACTCGGACGCTCGTGCACGCGGTTGTGCCTGGGACCGAAGTTCAGGCCGCGTGAGTCCGGGCCCGTTGCTTGACCAGCAGTCCGATGGCCAGCACCAGCAGTGCGCCGGCAATGCCAGCCCCGTAGCGCACCGCCGCCACGGTCTCAGGCAGCATGCCGGCCTTGGCCGCCGGCAGGGTCGGGATATGGGGCAACAGCGCGGGGTCGCTCACGATCATGGCGCCAGCGATCCACCCGAGCAGCATGCCGCCCACGGTGATGATGACGGGGAAGCGGTCCATCAGCTTGATCACGAGCTGGCTGCCCCAGACGATGATGGGGATCGAGACCAGCAGACCGAACACGACCAGCGGCATCTTGTGGTCGCCACCGGCGCCTTCGGCAGCGCCAGCGATGGCGATGACGTTGTCCACGCTCATCACGAGGTCGGCGATGATGATGGTCTTCACCGCTGCCCAGAGCTTGTCGGAAGCCGCAATCTCGCCATGGCCCTCTTCGTCGGGTGCGATCAGCTTCACGCCGATCCAGACCAGCAGCACCGCGCCAACGATCTTCAGGAAGGGAATGGCCAGCAGTGTGAGCGCGAAGAAGATCAGGATCACGCGCAGCACGATGGCGCCCACCGTGCCCCAGATGATGCCTTTGGTGCGCAGCGCGGGTGGCAACCGGCGGCAGGCCAACGCGATCACGACGGCGTTGTCGCCACCGAGGAGGATGTCGATGATGATGATCTGGCCGACGGCGATCCAGAAGTCGGCATGCAAGAAGGCGTCCATCTTTGGCGGCTCTCTCGTTGGAGCGTGGTGCAGTGTCGTTGGAGTTTAGTGGCCCGCCCTGGCCGCTTGACTGCGGTGATTGCGGATACCCAAAGGAAACGGGCCGCCCGCAGGCGGCCCGACCCAGACTGCGCCTGCCGGTGGACAGCGGCTAGAGCAAGGCCTTCAGCAGTCTGGCCATCTCTGACGGGTTGCGGGTGATCGTGAAGCCGCACTCTTCCATGATGGCCAGCTTGGCGTCTGCCGTGTCGGCGCCGCCGCTGATGAGCGCGCCGGCATGGCCCATGCGCTTGCCGGCCGGCGCGGTGACGCCGGCGATGAAGCCGACGATGGGCTTCTTCATGTTCGCCTGGCACCAGCGCGCAGCTTCGGCTTCGTCGGGGCCGCCGATTTCGCCGATCATGATGACGGCGTCGGTGTCGGGGTCGTCGTTGAAGAGTCGCATCACGTCGATGTGCTTGAGGCCATTGATGGGGTCGCCACCAATGCCCACGGCGCTGCTCTGGCCGAGGCCGATCTCGGTCAACTGCGCCACCGCTTCATAGGTCAGCGTGCCGGAGCGGCTGACCACGCCAATGCGGCCCTTGCGGTGGATGTGGCCCGGCATGATGCCGATCTTGATTTCTTCGGGCGTGATCAACCCCGGGCAGTTGGGCCCCAGCAGCAGCGTCTGCTTGCCACCGGCGGCTTCCTTCTTCTTCATCTTGTTGCGCACTTCCAGCATGTCCTTCACGGGGATGCCTTCGGTGATGCAGATGGCCAGGTCGAGGTCGGCTTCCACCGCTTCCCAGATCGCGGCGGCAGCGCCGGCTGGTGGCACGTAGATCACGCTCACGGTCGCACCGGTGGCCTTGGCGGCTTCTCGCACGCCGGCGTAGATGGGAATGCCTTCAAAAGTCTCGCCGGCCTTCTTCGGGTTGACGCCGGCCACAAAGCAGGCCTTGCCATTGGCATAGCCTTGGCAGCCGCGGGTGTGGAACTGGCCGGTTTTGCCGGTGATGCCCTGTGTGATGACGCGGGTGTCTTTGTTGATGAGGATGGACATGGGGCTTCCTTCTTATTTGACGGCGGCAACGATCTTGGTGGCCGCTTCGGCCATCGTGTCGGCGCTGATGATGGGCAGGCCGGATTCCTTGAGCATCTTTTTGCCCATGTCTTCGTTGGTGCCCTTCATGCGCACCACCAGCGGCACGCTCAGGTTGACCGCCTTGCAGGCCGCGATCACGCCTTCGGCGATGGTGTCGCACTTCATGATGCCGCCGAATATGTTGACCAGGATGCCCTTCACCGACTTGTTGGACAGCATGATCTTGAAGGCCTCGGTGACCTTCTCGGCGGTGGCGCCACCGCCCACGTCCAGAAAGTTGGCCGGCTCGCCGCCGAAGAGCTTGATGGTGTCCATCGTCGCCATCGCCAGGCCCGCGCCATTGACCAGGCAGCCGATGTTGCCGTCCAGGCTGATGTAGCTGAGGTCGAACTTGCTGGCTTCGACTTCGGCCGGGTCTTCTTCGTCAAGGTCGCGGTACGCCACGATCTCGGGGTGGCGGAAGAGGGCGTTGGCGTCGAAGTTGAACTTGGCGTCCAGGGCCTTGATGTTGCCCGGCTTGCCGTCCACGGACCCTTCGAGGATCAGCGGGTTGATCTCGGCCAGCGACGCGTCGGTGTCCATGTAGCAGGTGTAGAGCTTCTTCAGCACATCCACGGCCTGCGGCTGGCTGGCAGCCGGCACGCCGATGCCGGCTGCGAGCTCCAGCGCCTGCGCGTCGGTCAGGCCGACGAGCGGGTCCACGAAGACCTTGAGGATCTTCTCTGGCGTGTTGTGGGCCACCTCTTCGATGTCCATGCCGCCTTCGCTGCTGGCCATCATCGCGATCTTCTGTGTGGCGCGGTCTGTCAGCGCGGCGACGTAATACTCTTTCTTGATGTCGGCGCCTTCTTCCACCAGCAGGCGGCGCACCTTCTGGCCTTCAGGGCCGGTCTGGTGCGTCTTGAGCTGCATGCCCAGGATCTGCGTGGCCAGTTTTTCCACTTCGGCCGGTGTGCGCGCGAGCTTCACTCCGCCGCCCTTGCCGCGGCCGCCGGCGTGGATCTGCGCCTTGACGACCCACACTGCGCCGCCCAGCTTCTGCGCCGCTTCCTGCGCTTCACGCACGTTGAAGGCGGGGTAGCCGCGTGGCACGGGCACGCCGTGGGCGCGCAACAGCTCTTTGGCCTGGTATTCATGGATCTTCATTGGGGCTCCTTCGCTCGCTCGGTCAAATCAGGATGGGATGTTTCGGCTGCCCGGTACCAGCGCGGGTAATGCAGGCGCACCGCCTGGCCGCTGCTGCTCAAGGCGTGGCAGCGGTCAAGCTGGAAGGGCTTGTCTGCGCCTTCGGCTGTGCCGCGGGTGTCGATCACTTCGCCAGCAAAGGCCTGCACCACGGCAGTGGGCAGCACCTGGGCGAGCTCGGTGATGTGCGTGCAGCCGAGAACACCACCCACACGCTGGCGCAGATGCTTGCGGAAGTCCTTCAGCATGTTCAGGCCGACCAGCCGCGCGTAAGCGTCACCGTGCGCGTCGCACAGGCCTTCGTAGGGCATCCAGCGCGATTCGGATCCGGCGGCCAGGATGTCGAGCTGTTCGTTCACGACGATGCGCAACAGCATGTCGTGGATGGGCGTGCCGGCCGGGCGCGGGCCGTCCACCATGTGGGCGTCGCGCGTTTTCACGTCGGTGAGCACCGCGTCCACTTCCCACAGGCCATTGCCACATGCAAACACCTGCACGTCCATCTGGCGGCGGTGCTTGAGCTGGCGCTGTGGCGCCGCTGGCGGAAGGCTCATTGAGAAAGGCGTGAGGCAGGTGCAGGTGCTTGGGCTGCGCCACGGGCGCAGCGCGGCGGCGAATTTAGCATGCTGCTGTGCAGCAGAAGCTTACAGCCGACCGGATCGGGCTGCAGCGGCTGGACGGGCTGCAACGGGCTGCAACGGACCAGGCAGGCAACGCGCCCTCGCGTCAGTCGTCGTCGTTGCCCTGCACCACCCGGCGGATGACCTCGCCTTCGAAGCCGCGGCCGGCCATGAAGCGCATCTGGCGTGCACGTTCAGCCGCGTCAGCTGCGGGTGTGCCGAAGCGCCGGCGCCAAACTTCGAGTGCGCGCTCGACTTCGGTGCCGCGGGCCGCCTGCAGCGTGGCGGTGACCAGCAGCGGATCCAGCCCTTTCATCTGCAGTGTCTGCTTCAGGCGGCGCACACCGTAGCGCTGGCCCTGGCTGTGAAGCACGGATGCGGCCACACGAGTTTCACTCAGCAAGTCAGCAGCAGCCAGTTCGTCCAGTGCACGCTGGATCTGGGCCTGCGCGCTGACTTCTTCGGTGTCAGCCACGTGGCGCGCCAGCTTGCGTTCAAGCTCGACGCGTGAGTGTTCGCGCTGCGACAGGTAGCGCAGCGCGCGGCCCTTGACGGAGATGGCGCCGAAGCCCATGCGCGCCGACGTTGTCCGTGCGGGGCCTGGGCTCAGTCAGCGGCCTTCGCCTCTTGCAGCGGGATGCCCATGGACTCGCGCACCTTGTTTTCGATCTCGCGCGCCAGCTCTGCGTTTTCACGCAGGAATTCGCGTGCGTTGTCCTTGCCCTGGCCGATTTTTTCGCCGTTGTAGGCATACCAGGCGCCGCTCTTGTCGAGGATGCGGGCCTCCACGCCCATGTCGATGATTTCGCCTTCGCGGCTGATGCCTTCGCCGTAGAGGATGTCGAATTCCGCGACCTTGAAAGGTGGCGCGACCTTGTTCTTGACGACCTTGACCTTGGTCTCGCTGCCGATGATTTCTTCGCCCTTCTTGATATTGCCGGTGCGGCGGATGTCCAGCCGCACCGACGCGTAGAACTTCAGCGCGTTGCCGCCGGTGGTGGTTTCGGGGTTGCCGAACATGACACCGATCTTCATGCGGATCTGGTTGATGAAGATGACCATGGTGTTGGTCTTCTTGATGGTGCCGGTGAGCTTGCGCAGCGCCTGGCTCATCAGCCGCGCTTGCAAGCCCGGCAAGCTGTCGCCCATTTCGCCTTCCAGCTCTGCCTTGGGGGTCAGCGCGGCCACTGAATCGATGACGATCAGGTCGATGGAGCCCGAGCGCACCAGCGCGTCGACGATTTCCAGCGCCTGTTCGCCCGTGTCCGGCTGGCTGATGAGCAACTCTTGCAGGTTGACGCCCAGCTTTTGCGCGTACTGGATGTCCAGCGCGTGTTCGGCGTCGATAAAGGCGCAGGTGCCGCCGACCTTTTGCATCTCGGCAATGACCTGCAACGTCAGCGTGGTCTTGCCCGAGGATTCAGGGCCGTAGATTTCAACTACCCGGCCGCGCGGCAAGCCGCCGACACCAAGTGCAATGTCCAGCCCCAGGGAACCGGTGGAGACCACCTGGATGTCCTCGATCACCTCGCCTTCACCCAGGCGCATGATCGAGCCCTTGCCGAATTGCTTTTCAATCTGCGCCAGCGCAGCTTGCAGGGCCTTGGCCTTTTCAGTGTTCAGCGCTTTGACGGGTGCGTCCATGGGGTTTCTCCTGGGTGGGTCTGTTGCCGCAGATTATGGCGCACAAGCTGGATATGCGTACAGTCATTTTGGGGTAACCCCGGGGGGCGCCCCCAACCGGGTGGGCGACATTGCGCGCGGTCAAGGTCGTTGTCAGCGCGTTGCCTAAAATGGCGGCAAAACAAGCAGGCCGGGATACCGAGCCTGCACGGAGACCCACACATGCGCATCCTCATTGCCGAAGACGACCAAGTGCTGGCCGATGGCCTGTTGCGGTCCCTGCGTTCAGCAGGTTATGCCGTGGACCAGGTCAGCACCGGCACCGAAGCCGATGCCGCGCTGGCGGCCCACGAATTCGACATGGTCATCCTCGACCTTGGCCTGCCGCGCATGCACGGTTTTGAGGTGCTGAAGAAGCTGCGCGGGCGCGGCATCACCGTGCCGGTGTTGATCCTCACTGCGGCCGACAGTGTCGAGCAGCGCGTCAAGGGCCTGGACCTGGGCGCCGACGACTACATGGCCAAGCCCTTTTCGCTGCATGAACTGGAAGCGCGGGTGCGGGCGCTGACACGGCGCGGCCTGGGCACCGCGTCCAGCTTGCTCAAGCACGGACCGCTGACCTTCGACGCCACCGGCCGTGTCGCTTACCTCAACGACCAGATGGTGGAACTGTCGGCGCGCGAACTGAGCCTGCTGGAGGTGCTGCTGCAGCGTGCCGGCCGTCTGGTCAGCAAGGATCAACTCGTCGAACGGCTTTGTGAATGGGGCGAAGAGGTCAGCAACAACGCGATCGAGGTGTATATCCACCGCTTGCGCAAGAAGATCGAACAAGGCCCGGTGCGCATTGCCACCGTGCGCGGCCTGGGGTACTGCCTGGAAAAGATCGCGGCTTGAAAGGCGCCGGCCAGCCGCTGGACTTCTCGGGCTACCGGTTGCGATCCGCGCCAAGCCGCCGCCGCAGCTGATGTTCGGGCCCGTTGTCCATGAGCAGCGTTCGCTGTTTGGCGAGATCCTGGACTGGATGCTTGCACCGCTCTTGCTGCTGTGGCCGCTGAGCCTGGGCCTGACGTCGCTGGTGGCGCAGTCGATTGCCAACCGACCGTACGACCGCGACCTGGCCGACGTGGCGATGGCGCTGGCGCAGCAAGCGACGGTGCAGACGGCGCTGGATGCGCCTTCTGCCGTGCTGCGCCGGCGCGCGCTGGAGCGCACCGCGTCAGCGCTCTTGCGCAGCGACGACGACGACGGCGACAACGCCTACTTCCAGGTGCTGGGGGCACGCGGCGAACTGGTCGCCGGTGATGCGCGCCTGGTGGTGCCCACCGACGAGCCCGTGGCGCAGGCCGGCGTGCGCTACCGCGATGATGTTCTGGGCGACGAGCCGGTGCGCGTGGCCTACCTGCGCATGCCCGGCGCCGACGGCCAGGACGACGCTCTGGTGCAGGTGGCCGAGACGCTGGGCAAACGCTCGCGCCTGGCCACCGAAATCATCAAGGGTGTTCTGCTGCCGCAGTTCCTGATCCTGCCGCTGGCGGTTTTGCTCGTGTGGTTTGCACTGGCGCGTGGCATCCGCCCGCTGGCCGACCTGCAGCAGCGCATCCGCCAGCGTGCCAGCACCGACCTGAGCGAGATCCCCACCCACGGCGTCCCCGATGAGGTCGTGCCGCTCGTCAAGGCCATCAATGACCTGCTGCAACGGCTGGACCAGTCCATTGCCGCCCAGCGCCACTTTCTGGCCGACGCCGCGCACCAGCTGAAGACGCCGCTGGCGGGGCTGCGCATGCAGGCCGAACTGGCGGGCCGCGAGATCGACAGCGGCCGTGGCGATTCGGCGTCGATCAGCCATTCGCTGCACCAGATTGCGGTGTCCAGCCAGCGCGCGGCGCACATGGTCAACCAGTTGCTGGCGATGGCCCGGGCCGAAGAAGGTGGACAGACGCTCCGCCGCGTGCCGCTGGACCTGGCCACCCTGACACGCACCGTGGTGCAGGACTTTGTGGCCCGCGCGATGGACCGCCGCATCGACCTGGGCTACGAAGGCCCCGAGTCCGGCACGCAAGCCCTGCTGCAGGGTGAGCCGGTGTTGCTGGGCGAACTGGTGCGCAACCTGGTGGACAACGCACTGCAATACACGCCCGCCGGCGGCACGGTGACCGTGCGGGTGGTGCCCGACCCTTTCGGCCAGGTGCTGGTGCTGCAGGTGGAAGACACCGGCCCTGGCGTGGCAGCGGCTGAGCGCACGGCGGTCTTCAGGCCTTTTTACCGTTCGCTGGAAACGCTGGTGGACGGCAGCGGCCTCGGCCTGGCCATCGTGCAGGAAATTGCGCACCGGCACGACGCGGAAGTGACGGTGGACGACGCCCGCTCACGCACGATGTCGCCGCTGGCGCCGGGCGCCCTGTTCACGGTGCGCTTCAGGCTCGTGGATGCGGGGCAGTCTGCGACGGCCGCCCTGCCGGCGCCTGCGGCCTGACTCTGCATCAGCCTTCGGCCTAACTCTGCATCAGCCTGCGGCCTGACTCTGCATCAGCCTTCGGCCTAACTCTGCATCAGCCTTCGGCTTCGGGCCACCGACATCAGGATGCCCAGGCCCAGGCCGAGCGTCACCATCGCCGTGCCGCCGTAGCTGACGAAGGGCAGCGGCACGCCCACCACCGGCAGGATGCCGCTGACCATGCCCATGTTGACGAAGGCGTAAGTGAAGAAGCTGAGCGTCACCGCACCGGCCAGCAGGCGCGTGAAGACGGTGGGCGCCTCGGCCGCGATCATCAGGCCGCGGAAGATCAGGAAGGTGAAGCTGAAGAGCAGTGCCAGCACACCTGTCAGACCAAACTCTTCCGAGAATGCGGCGAAGATGAAGTCGGTGGTGCGCTCGGGGATGAATTCCAGGTGCGTCTGGGTGCCCTGCATGAAGCCCTTGCCCGACAGGCCGCCCGAGCCGATGGCGATCATGCCCTGGATGATGTGGAAGCCCTTGCCCAGCGGGTCCTTCGTCGGGTCCAGCAAGGTGCAGACGCGGTTCTGCTGGTAGTCGCGCAGGAAGGGCCAGCGCACACCGGCTGCGCAGATGTCGTCGGCGGTGATGACGATGGCGCCCACCGCCAGGGCGCCCAGCACCAGCACGGGCAGCACGAGCTTCCAGGACAGCCCGGCGAAGAACATGACGTACACGCCGCTGGCCAGGATCAAGAGCGCCGTGCCCAGATCGGGCTGCCTGACCACCAGCGCCACCGGCACCAGCAGCAGGCCCGCAGCCACCACAAAGTCGGACACGCGCAACTGCCCTTCGCGCTTCTGAAACCACCAGGCCAGCACCAGCGGCATCGCGATCTTCAGGATTTCGCTGGGCTGGATCACCAGCGGCCCCAGCGCCAGCCAGCGCGTGGCGCCCTTGCGCGTGAGGCCGAAGACGGCGGTGGCCACCAGCAGTGCCAGGCCCGCCAGGTACAGCGGCACTGCCAGACGCTCCAGCTTCTGCGGCGGCACCTGCGCCACCACGAACAGCACCACCAGTGCGATCAGCATGTTGCGGCCGTGATCGACAAAGCGCGTACCGTGGTCGAAGCCGGCCGAGTACATCGTCAAGAGGCCGATCGTGGCCAGCAAGGTGATGGCCAGGAGCAGCGGGCCGTCGAAGCCCGCAAACACTTGCTGCACGCGCAGCCAGGGGGAAGGGCGCTCGAAGACGGCGTTCATCGGCTGGGCTTGGCCAAGGGGGCGGGCGGTGCAACAGCGACACGTTCGGTGGGCGTTGCCGCAGCGGCTGAGGCTGAGGTTGTCAGGGGTGCCGTGGGTGCCACGGCTTGCCCCGGTAGCGGCACGTCGGCCGCGCGCCGTGGCGTGCCGATCGGCGCCTTGGCCTTGCCCTCGCGCATGGCGGCCATGTCGGCTTCGCTGGGGTACTGGCCCAGCAGCAGGTAGTCGAAGACGCGGCGGGCGATGGGCGCTGCCGAATCGCCACCCCAGCCCGCGTTTTCGACAATCACTGCCAGCGCCACGGTCGGTGCGTCGATGGGTGCAGCGGCCACATACAGCGCGTGGTCGCGCTTGTACTCGTCCATCCGGGCGGCGTTGTACTTTTCATTGGCGCGCGCGCCCACGGCTTGCGCCGTGCCGGTCTTGCCACCGCTGCTGTAGCCGGCTCCGGCAAAGGACGCGCGCGAAGTGCCTTCCAGCGCCACGCCCTGCAGCGCGCGTCGGATCACTTCCACGTCCTGCGGCTTGTAGGGCAGTGGCTCCAGCGCGTCGTTGGCGATGCGCTTGCGCTGGCCGCTGATGACGTCTTCAATCTCGCGCACCAGCCGCGGCTTGAAGCGCAGGCCGCCGGAAACCAGCGTCGATGTGGCCATGGCCATCTGCAGCATCGTGAAGTTGTTGTAGCCCTGGCCGATGCCCAGCGAGATGGTTTCGCCGGCGTACCACTTCTGCTGCTCGGGCTTCTTGAAACGTTTTTTCTTCCATTCCGTGGACGGCAGGTCGCCGGTGACTTCGCCTTCAACGTCGATGCCGGTCTTGCGGCCGAAACCCATCGGAAACAGCTGCTCGTGGATCAGGTCCACGCCCATCTCGTTGGCCAGCGAATAAAAATAGACGTTGCTGGACTGCACGATGGCGCGGTTCATATCCATGAGGCCCCCCCGTTCGCTCTCGGGGCTGCCGAAACGGTGGCCGCCGAAGTTGAATACGAGGGTGTCGTTGATGATCGTCGTCGGCGCACGCTTGCCGGTGTTGAGCGCGGCCATCGCCATGAAAGGCTTGTACGCTGAACCTGGCGGGTAGGTGCCGCGCAGGGCGCGGTTCAACAGTGGCTTGTCGATGCTCTCATTCAGCTCGCGCCAGCTTTCGACGTCGATGCCATCGACGAAGAGGTTGGGGTCGAAAGTGGGCTTGCTGACGAAGGCCAGCACCTCGCCGTTGCGCGGGTCGATGGCCACCAGCGCGCCGCGGCGGTCGCCGAAGAGTTCTTCCACCAGCGCCTGCAGCTTGATGTCGACGGACAGCACCAGCTTGTCACCCGGTGTCGGCGGGTGGCTCTTCAGCCGCCGCACGGCGCGGCCGCCGGCGCTGGTCTCGACTTCCTCAAAGCCCGCGCTGCCGTGCAGCTGGCGTTCGTAGCTTTGCTCCAGGCCGAGCTTGCCGATGTATTCGGTGCCCTTGTAGTTGCCCTGGTCCTCGTCTTCCCACTCCTCCATCGCCTGCTTCTCGGCCGGGTTGATGCGGCCGATGTAGCCCAGCAGGTGGGCGCCGGTCTCACCCAGCGGGTAGCTGCGGAACAGCCGCGCCTTCACCTCCACGCCCGGGAAGCGGTAACGCTGGGCGGTGAAACGCGCCACCTCTTCGTCGCTGAGCTTGGTGCGGATGGGCAGCGATTCGGCGCCCTTCATTTCTTCCTGCAGGCGCTTGAAGCGCTTGCGGTCGCGCGGGGCGATTTCGACGATGGTGGCCAGTGCGTCGATCAGCGCGTCCTGCTCCGCACCGGCTGCGGCGCCCTTGCGCGGCAAAATCTCCAGCGTGTAGGCCGAATAGTTGGTCGCCAGCACGACCCCGTTGCGGTCAACGATGAGGCCGCGGTTGGGCACGATCGGCACGACAGCAATGCGGTTGGCCTCGGCCTGCGTGGCCAACTCTTCGTGGCGGAAGACCTGCAGATAGACCAGCCGCGAGCCCAGCAACAGGAATGCCAAAAACACAAAAATGGCAGCGGCGAGCACGCGTCCGCGGAAGCGGTCGATCTCTTGTTCGACGTCGCGCAGGACGTTCATGGGGCCGGGGGCTTCATAACGGTCGATTCTGATCGGGGTCGGGGGCCCTGCGCTGAGGCGCCAGCAGCAGCACACTCACCAGTGGCCAGATCAACGCTTCCAGTGCTGGCGCGACAAAGGCCGACCAGCCCGGGAACATGTCGCCGGCCGCCATCCGCACCGCCAAGGTGACGCCAAACGCGGCGTAGAACACCGGCACGATCTGCACCGCCTGCTGGACCACGCCAAACCACAGCATGCGGCGCTGGATGCTGATGGCCACAAAGCTCAGCAGCGTGTAAGCCAGCGCGTGCTCGCCCAGCAGCGCGCCCTGGTGAACGTCCATCAGCAGGCCAAACAGGAAGGCCAGACCCACGCCCACGCGGCGCGGCTGGTGCACGTTCCAGAACACCAGCGCCACCGCCAGCAGGTCGGGCATGGCGGGCTGGCGGCCCAGCGGCAGCAGGTTGAAGGCCAGCGCCAGCAGGAGCGTGAAGCCGATGAAGAGCGGGTTGGCCGGCAGCAGCAGCTGGTCGGAACCCCGCGGCATGATCATGCCGCGACTCCAGGGCTCAGCATGATCATGCCGCGACTCCAGGGCTCAGCATGATCATGGCGCGGACCCCGAATCAGGCGCTGACGCAGACGCCGAGGCGCCGCGTCGCGGCGTCTTCAACTGGCGCTCATTCTTTGCCGGCTCCGCCACCACTGGCGCGGGCCGTGGCGGCAGTTGTGCCGCCAGCGGTTCCAGCACCAGCACATGGCGCACGCCGTCGGCGTTGGCCGCAGGTGTGAGCGTGATGCGCGCAAAGCCGGACTCGACACGCCTTTCCACCGCCACGACACGCGCCACCGGCAGCCCCGGCGGATAGACGCCGTCCAGGCCGCTGGTCTGCAGCACATCGCCCACCTGCACATCAGCATTGCCCGACATGAAGCGCAGGTCCATGCCGCCCCCCGCCGCGCCGCCGAAGGCTGCGCTGCGCTGCTGGGTGCGGGTATTGAGCACGGGTATCGCGGCGTCCTTGTCCGCCAGCAGCGTGACTTCGGACGTCAGTGGATAGACGTGGGTGACCTGGCCCAGCACACCGGCGTCGTTGATGACGGGCGCACCTGCCACCACGCCGTCCTGCATGCCGCGGCCGATGAAGATCTTGCGTGAATAGGGGTCTGCGGCTTCGTACAGCACCTCGGCCGGCAATGAACGCACGACGAGTGCGGGCTTCAGGTCCAGCAAGGCCCGCAGGCGTTTGTTCTCTTCCGTCAGCTGCTGGGTGCGGGCGGCGCGCTCGGCCACCGCTGCGGCCTGCGCCCGCGCGGCGCGTTCGCCTGCCTGGGCCTGGCTCAGGCCACGCAGGTAGTCGCCACCGCCGTCCCACAGGTCCACCGGCACCGCCAGCGCGCGCTGCAGCGGCAACAGCGTGATCGCCAGGCCCTGGCGCATGGGCTGCACGAACTTGAATCGCGAATCGGCCACCATCAAGAACAGGGCCAGCGCCGAAAAGAAGATCAGCTTGCTCAGGGACGACGGCCCCTGGCGGAAGAACGGTGGAGGTGTGCGGTCTAGCGTACCCAGCGGCATGGCGCGGCCCGGCGGGCGGTCATTCGGAGGTGAAGATGGATCCCAGCCGTTCCATGCGTTCCAGCGCCATGCCGCAGCCGCGCACCACGCAGGTCAGAGGGTCTTCGGCCACCAGCACCGGCAGCCCGGTTTCTTCGGCCAGCAGGCGGTCCAGATCGCGCAGCAGCGCGCCGCCGCCTGTCAGCATCATTCCGCGCTCGGCAATGTCAGCGCCCAGTTCGGGCGGGGTCTGCTCGAGGGCATTTTTCACCGCGCTGACCATCTGGTTGAGCGGGTCGGTCAGCGCCTCAAGGATTTCGTTGCTGCTGATGGTGAAGCTGCGCGGCACGCCTTCGCTCAGGTTGCGGCCCTTCACTTCCATCTCCTTGACCTCGCTGCCCGGGAAGGCGCTGCCGATGGTCTTCTTGATGGATTCGGCGGTGGGCTCGCCAATCAGCATGCCGTAGTTGCGGCGGATGTAGTTGATGATGGCTTCGTCGAACTTGTCGCCGCCGACGCGAATGCTGCCCTTGTAAACCATGCCGCCAAGGCTGATGACGCCGACCTCGGTGGTGCCGCCGCCGATGTCCACCACCATCGAGCCACTGGCTTCGCTGACGGGCAAGCCGGCGCCGATGGCCGCGGCCATGGGTTCTTCGATCAGGTACACGTCCGAGGCACCGGCGCCGAGTGCCGATTCACGGATCGCCCGGCGTTCAACCTGGGTCGAGCCGCAGGGCACGCAGATGATGATCCGCGGGCTGGGCCGCAGGATGCCGCGCGGGTGGACCATCTTGATGAACTGCTTGAGCATCTGTTCGGTCACCGTGAAGTCAGCAATGACGCCGTCCTTCATGGGCCGGATGGCTTCAATGTTTCCGGGCACCTTGCCCAGCATGGCTTTGGCTTCCTTGCCAACGGCCTGGATGGTCTTCTTGCCTTGGGGCCCGCCTTCGTGGCGGATGGCAACGACCGACGGCTCGTCCAGCACGATGCCTTTGCCGCGCACGTAGATCAGCGTGTTGGCGGTGCCGAGGTCGATGGCGAGGTCGGTAGAGAAATAGCGGCGCAGGGAGGCAGCAAACATGGGCAGGGGATGATCGGCGTGGCGCGTGTCGCGCGGGGTGTGTGGTGCTTGCCTATTGGCGCTTGTTGGCGCTTGTTTCTTCGCACTCGAAGTTCGGCACTCGACTTTCGGCACTCGACTTTCCGCACTTGAGACTGATGCTTTTTGCATCATTCCGCCATGAACCACTGGCTGTGCCTGTGCCTGAGCATAGCCCTCGAGTGACCTGTCGATAAGGCCTTGCAGGTAACCGGAGATAATAACGTATCAGACCTATTTCCCCGAGGTGCAGCGCTGCTTTTTTCAGCAGTGCGGCCTGCTGGCAGCACACCGTTTGGATACCCTCTCGACCTTGTTTTGACGACTCCACCGATGGCACTGACCCCTGATGAAGTGAGCCGCATTGCGCACCTTGCACGGCTGGCGCTTTCCAGCACGGAGCAAGCCCAGATGCTGGCCCAGCTCAACGGTTTTTTCAGCATCGTCGAACAGATGAGCGCGGTGGACACGCGCGGCGTCGAGCCGCTGTACACACCGTTGTCGGCGGTGCAGGAAGTCACCCTGCGCCTGCGCGACGACGTGGTGACCGAAACCGACCAGCGCGCTGCCAATCAGCGCAGCGCGCCGCTGGTGGAAGAGGGCCTGTACCTGGTGCCGCAGGTGATTGAATGACCCAGCGAATGACAGGCAGCATGCAGACGGGCGGCGTCACCGAGTTGTCGCGCGCCCTGGCGGCGGGGCAGATCAGCAGTGTTGAACTGACGACCGCGCTGCTCGCCGGCATCCGCGGCGACACGGCACTGGGCGCCTTCCTGGCCACCGACGAAGCCGCCTCGCTGGCACAGGCGCGTGCCGCCGACGCGCGCCGCGCACGCGGCGAGGGCGGCCCGTTGACCGGTGTGCCCATCGCGCACAAGGACATCTTTGCCACCGACTTCGCAGCTTCGGGCCTGGCCACCACGGCGGGTTCGAAGATGTTGGCCGGTTATGCCAGCCCTTTCGACGCCACGGTGGTCGCGCGCCTGGGGAATGGCGAATCCGGGCAAGCTCACGGCCGCAGCCCTGGTGCGGGCATGGTGACTCTCGGCAAGCTCAACTGCGACGAATTCGCCATGGGCTCGGCCAACGAGAACTCGGCTTTCGGCGCGGTCAAGAACCCCTGGGACCTGTCGCGCGTGCCGGGCGGTTCTTCGGGCGGCAGCGCCGCCGCCGTGGCGGCACGTCTGGTGCCAGCGGCCACCGGCACCGACACCGGCGGGTCCATTCGCCAGCCGGCCAGCTTCACCGGCATCTCCGGCATCAAGCCGACCTATGGCGTGTGCAGCCGTTACGGCATGGTGGCCTTTGCGTCCAGCCTCGACCAGGCCGGCCCGCTGGCGCGGTCGGCTGAAGACTGCGCGCTCTTGCTGTCGGCCATGAGCGGCTTCGACGAACGCGACGCCACCAGCGCCCAGCGCCCGCCGCAGGACTACCACGCGGCGATGCACGCCCCGCGCTCGGGCGCCAGCGCGGCACGGCCGCTGCAGGGCCTGCGCATCGGGCTGCCGCGCGAGTTCTTTCCAGCCGCGCTGGCGGCCGACGTGGAAGGCGCCGTGCGTGGCGCGCTGGCCGAGCTTGAAAGGCTGGGCGCCATGCTCGTGGACGTCAGCCTGCCGCGCACCGAGCTGTCGATTCCGGTTTACTACATCATCGCGCCGGCCGAGGCCAGCTCGAACCTGGGCCGCTTCGACGGCGTCAAATTCGGCCACCGTGCCGCGCAGCATGGCGACCTGCTGGACATGTACAAGCAGTCCCGCGCCGAAGGTTTTGGCGCCGAGGTCAAGCGCCGCATCATGATCGGCACTTACGTGCTGTCACACGGCTACTACGACGCCTTTTACGTGCAGGCGCAAAAGCTGCGCCGCATGATTGCCGACGACTTTCGGGCCTGTTTCCAGCACTGCGACGTGATCGCCGGCCCGGTGGCGCCCACGGTGGCTTGGAAGCTGGGCGCGCAGGCCGACGACCCGGTGAAAGCGTACCTGGCCGACATCTTCACGCTGCCGGCCAGCCTGGCCGGCTTGCCAGGCATGAGCGTGCCAGCGGGCGCCGGTGAAGGCGGCATGCCGGTGGGCTTGCAGCTCATCGGCAACTACTTTGAGGAAGCCACCTTGCTGCAGACCGCGCATGCACTGCAGCAGGCCACCGACTTCCACCGCCGCGCACCGGAAGGTTACTGAGCCATGCCACAGCGCGCAGCACTCATTCGCGGTTACGAAGTCGTCATCGGCCTCGAAACCCATGCCCAACTCTCCACGGTCAGCAAGATCTTCAGTGGCGCCAGCACGCACTTCGGCGCTGCCCCCAACACCCAGGCCTGCGCCGTGGACCTGGCGCTGCCGGGAACGCTGCCGGTGATGAACCGGGGCGCGGTGGAGCGCGCCATCCGCTTCGGCCTGGCGGTGGGCGCCAAGGTAGCGCCACTGTCGATCTTTGCGCGCAAGAACTACTTTTACCCCGACCTGCCCAAGGGCTACCAGATCAGCCAGTACGAAACGCCGGTGGTGCAGGGCGGGCGCGTGGACTTCGTGCTGGACGGCGAGGCCCGGTCGGTGCGGCTGACCCGAGCGCACCTGGAAGAAGACGCGGGCAAGAGTCTTCACGAAGCCTTTGCCGGCCAGACCGGCATCGACCTGAACCGCGCCGGTACGCCGCTGCTGGAGATCGTCACCGAACCCGACATGCGCAGCAGCGCCGAGGCGGTGGAATACGCCAAGGCCCTGCATGCGCTGGTGATGTGGCTCGGCATCTGCGACGGCAACATGCAGGAAGGCAGTTTCCGCTGCGACGCCAACGTCTCGGTGCGCAGGCCTGGGCAGCCGCTGGGCACCCGGCGCGAGATCAAGAACCTCAACAGCTTCCGCTTTCTGCAGCAGGCCGTGGACTTTGAGGTGCAGTGGCAGATCGACCGTGTCGAAGACGGCCTGGCCATCGAACAAGCCACTGTGCTCTTCAACCCCGACACCGGTGAGACGCGCGCCATGCGCAGCAAGGAAGACGCGCACGACTACCGCTACTTCCCCGACCCCGACCTGCCGCCGCTGGTGATCGCGCCCGATTGGATCGCCAGCGTGAAGGCATCGATGCCCGAGCTGCCGGCCGCGATGGCGCGGCGCTTCGAACAAACCGACGGCCTGCCCGCCTACGACGCGGCGATGATGACGCAGAGCCTGCCGTTGGCGCGGTACTACGAAACCGTGCGCGACGCCAGCGCCAGCCCGAAGCTGGCCGCCAACTGGTTGCAGGGTGAAGTGTCCAAACGCCTCAACGCAGAAGGGCGCGACATCACGGCCGCTGCGCTGGCGCCCGCCACGTTGGCCGCGCTGATCCAGCGCGTGGCCGACGGCACACTGTCGCACAACGGCGCGCGCCAGGTCTTTGATGCGCTGTGGTCCGGTGCCACCACGGATGTCGATGCGGTCATCGAAGCCCAGGGCCTGAGGCAGATGAACGACAGCAGCGCGCTGCTGGCCATCGTCGATGAAGTCATTGCCGCCAATGAAAAGTCGGTGGCTGAATTCCGCGCCGGCAAGGACAAGGCCTTCAACGCGCTGGTGGGGCAGGTCATGAAGGCCAGCAAGGGCAAGGCGAACCCGGCGCAGGCCGGTGAGCTCTTGCGCCAGCGTTTGGGCGGTGGCTGAAGGGCTGCGGCAACGTCAGCGCAGCCTGCGCTGAGCTTCAAGGCTTCTTCGCAATGCCTGTCTTGAGCTGCGCAGGTTGTGAAGCCGGGCGCGGTGCCAGACCAGGAGCGGTGCCCAAAGCCGAAGGTTTCGGCGCCACCTTGAGCGGCGGCGGTGTGGTCACCGGCCCGAGCGACCCAGGTTGCGCACCGGCCCACAGCCGGCGCAGGCGGTCGAGTTCCGTGTCGTAGATCTTGTTGATGCGCACCAGTTCAGCCTCTTGGTTGGCACTGGATGAGCGCTGCGCATCCATCGACGCGTCGTTGGCATCGATCGCGGTCTTCAGCTTGGCCGGCAGCGGCTTGCCCTTGTAGAACTCGGCCTCTTCGCGCAGCGGCTTGCGTTCAGATTCCAGTTCTCGGAGGCGGATTTCACTGGCTTTCATGGCCAGCCTCACGGTGTCCGCCGCAGCTTCGCGGGCGCGCTGGTGGGCGGCTTCGTCGGGGAAGCGCGCCGCCAGATTGCGGTCACGTCGCGCAGCGTCGGCCTGGGCGGCCCGGGCCTCTGCGGCGGCGCGGTCCCGGGCGTCTTTCTCGGCGCGTTCTTCGGCCGTCAGCGTGGGCGGCAGCACCATGCGCACGGAGCCGTCGCCATTGAGCACCTGCTGTTCCTTGTGCGCGCATTCGGGAATCGGCCGGTCGGCCGTCAAGCGCCGGCCCTGGCTGTCGGTGCAGGTGTAGATGCCCGCCGCGGGCTTGGCCGGCTGCGCGGCAGCGCCCACGGCAGCCAGGGCCAGGGCCCAGGCGGCAAGGCCACGGCACGCAGCGGTGGCAGCGGTGCGGCGCATCTCAGGCACCGAAGCGCTTACGGTACGCCGCCACCGGCGCGGCATGGACCGACAGCGCTTCACCGGCCTGGCCACGCAGAAAGGTGAGCAGGTCTTTCAGCGTGGCGACAGCCACCACGGGCAGGCCGAGTTGCTGCGTCACGAACTGCACCGCGCTGATGCGCGCTTTGCCCGGCGATTGCTCGCCAATGTCGGAGCTTTCATCGGCCACGCTCTCCTGGCGGTCCAGCGCAATCGCGACGCCACAAGCTTGCGCGCCCGCGGCCTGGATCATGGTGATGGATTCACGCACCGAAGTGCCTGCGGAAATGACGTCATCGATGATCAGAACGCGGCCGCGCACCGGCGCGCCGACAAGGGTTCCCCCTTCGCCGTGGTCCTTGGCTTCCTTGCGGTTGTAGGCGTAGGGCACGTTGCGGCCCCGGCGCGCCAGTTCAACGGCCACGGCCGACGCCAAGGTGATGCCCTTGTAAGCGGGGCCGAAGAGCATGTCGAAGGCCAGCTCGCCCTGTGCCTCTGCCAGCAGCAGGCGGCGTGCATAGAATTCCGCCAGCCGGCCGAGTTTGGCGCCGTCGTCGAAGAGGCCGGCGTTGAAGAAATACGGCGACAAGCGCCCCGCCTTGGTCTTGAACTCACCAAAGCGCAACACACCGGCGGCCAGCGCAAATTGCACGAAGGCCTGCGCCAGCGGGCTGTCTTCCTGGGTGCTCAACTGCTGCAAGGGGATCTCTTGGCTTTCAGACTCGTCACACTCAACCTCAACGGCATCCGCTCGGCCGCCAAAAAGGGCTTCGTCGAATGGGCGCAGGGCACCGGTGCAGATTGTATGGGGGTGCAGGAGGTCAGAGCCCAGCATGAAGATGTGGTCGGCAAGGTGGACAAGCTGGGTTCCTTGCAGGGCCACTTCCACTTTGCGCAGAAGAAGGGCTATGCCGGCGTGGGCCTGTACGCGAAGCGTGCGCCGAGCGATGTCGTCATGGGCATCGGCTGCCCCGAATTCGACGCCGAAGGCCGTTGGGTCGAAACCCGTTTCGACACTGCGAAGCGCAAGCTCAGCATCATCAGCTGCTACTTCCCCAGCGGGTCCAGCAGCGAAGAGCGTCAGGTCGCCAAGTTCCGCTTTCTGGGTCATGTCTATCCGCACCTGATGGCCCTGAAGGCCCAGCGCGAATTCATCCTGGTGGGCGACGTCAACATCGCGCACCACGAGATTGACCTCAAGAACTGGAAAGGCAACATGAAGAACAGCGGCTTCACGCCCGAAGAGCGGGCGTGGATGACCAAGCTCCTGACCGACGGCGGCCTGGTGGATGTCTTCCGGACGCTGAACCAGAAGCCCGATCAGTACACCTGGTGGAGCAGCCGCGGCCAGGCATGGGCCAACAACGTCGGTTGGCGCATCGACTACCACTTGGCGACGCCGGGCCTGGCCGCGCTTGCGCGCAAGGAGCACATTTACCTTGACCAGCGCTTCAGCGATCACGCGCCGCTGATCATTGAATACGACTTCAAGCTGTGAACGCCGACCGCGAGGTAGTCGCGCATCGTGTTGCGTTCCACCGCGCCGCGCATGTCTGCGAGGTAAACCGGCGCGCCGTTGCTGCCTTGACCGACGATGCTGAAGCCGACCTTGTCGTGGCCGATCGTGCCGAGATAGGCCGCCATCGCGATCTTCGCAGCCATGCCGCAGGCGTCCGCATACGACAGGTGCACGAAGGTGGTGGTCGCGTCGAGTGCCGTGACCTCGAAGCCGGTGCGGTAATCTTTCGTGTCCAGTGGCCCGGCTGCGGCTGCGAGCGCGACCTGCAGATAGTCGGCCAGACTCGCCACGACGCGGTAGGCAAAGTCAGTCTGAAACGCCTCGCCGGGTGGCTGATCGAACTTGCGGCCGACCGACAAGCTCAGCGTGCTCGCGGCGCCGTTGCCCTGGCCACGGCAGGTCTTGACGTTGAGGTGCAGAATCAGCACCTCGCACCACTGTTCCATGCCCTGCAACGCCGGTCCGACGACGCCGAAGGGCGTTCGCCACGACGGCCTAGACCTCGCCTCGAAACAGGCCCGAAGCCTCGGGTGAGTTGAGTACCAGCGGCGGCCCGAATGCGTTGTAGGCCAGGCCTTCGCGCAGTGCCGCATGGCGCACACGCCAGCGTGACATGCACGGAACGTCGTGTGGCGATTGTTCATCACAGCCAGTACTGCCACAGCCTGGAGAACAGTTCCTTTACACGATCGGCGAGCGGTCGCTGCCGCCAGCCGTCGAGCGTGATCGCCTTCGACTGCGCGACATCGGCCTCAAAGGCCCCACGCATCTGGCCACCGAAGCCGCTGCCGAGCACCACCGCGTCGACCTCGT
>Ga0335397_10001730_pt1 | contig 29707 bp, 28 predicted proteins | sample MAT04_FD_205740 | JGI IMG/M metagenome (GOLD analysis project Ga0335397, IMG submission 205740) | Freshwater microbial communities from Lake Fryxell liftoff mats and glacier meltwater in Antarctica - MAT-04 (spades assembly) (version 2) ... | reverse complement strand
AGTCCTTGTCGGTCATCGGGTCCATGCGCCAGTAGTTGGCCACCCACCCGGTGCAGAAGAACTGCGCGACCTCGTGCACGTAGCCCTTGTTCCAGATCTGGTTCCAGGACTCCTCGATGAGGTCGTGCGGGATGACCAGGCCGTACTTCTCCAGCGGCACGAGGTAGCTGCGGTAGTAGTCGTCGTAGATCCACCGGCGCCACATCTCGGCATAGGACTCGCGGTCCTTGCGGCGGTCCTTCGTGCCGTACTCGATGAAGGTGCCGATGGCGGCGTCGACGACGCGGTGGTTGTTCCACCACGCGTAGCGCAGGTCGCGCTCGAGCAGCTCGTGGTTGCCCTCATCGGCCAGCGCCATGAGCAGCGTCGCGTAGCCGTTGCTGATGTGTCGCGACTCGTCGGACTGCACCGAGTGAAACACGGTCGGCAGCAGGTAGTCGCCGTTGGCGGCGGCCTCGGCCGGCATGGCCACGAACAGCGTGTTGGTGAAGGCGGTTTCGGCGACGATGGTCAGGTAGATGCTGGCCGCGGTGATGGCGTCGCCGGTGATGAACCCCTCGGCGAACTGGCGGCCGATCGTCCCGCAGTAGTCGTTCTGGAAGTTGCGGAGGCTGCTGTTGAAGCCGGCCGGGTCGACGTAGTTGTTCATGTAGAGGCGCTTGAGGTTCTGCTGGATCGTCGAGTGCCGGACCTCGTCGATCATCTGGATCGCCTGGCCGTTGTGCAGCTCCGGGTTCGGCACCGCGTTGAACAGCAGCGGCATCGCGCGAGCGGCGGAGATCTCCGGCAGCGGGATGATCGAGAGGAAGAGCTTCTGCCACTCCAGCCACCGCGGCTGGACCTGGCGGAACATGTTGCCGCGGATCGCGCCGTCAGCGGCGCCGTAGACGCGGCTGTCCTTCTCCTCCTGCATGGGGAAGTACGACCGGAGGACCTGCTTGAGGGGGTCCTTCTTCTTGGCCTTGGAGAACGTGTAGTCCGTGCCGTACTGGGAGACAGGCTCGTGGTAAAGCGGATCCCACGCCAGCTCCTGGATCTTCTGGTGGGCCTTGGCCACACTCTGTCGACTCATGCGCGTTCCTTCCGGGTTGGCTGCCTCGCTGGCCGTCAGCACACTCGACCGGCGCGCACTCGGTGGTCTCACTCTGAGACACCTGGGGTGGCCCAGGTCACCTCTCGCCGAGCACCGCCTCGCGGATCGTGGCCAGGTGGTCGCGCACGTCCTCCACGACCCTGCGACTGCCCTGCGGGTCCGGCTGGATCCCGAGCGCGCGCAGCAGCTCTGCCGCCGGCGGCCCCGGGTCGCCGGCATTGCCGAGCACCGGGTGCAGCCCCTCCTTCGCCAGCTGGTGGAACACCAGGTTGACGATGCTCCAGGGGTTGTAGGTCTCGATCGGCTCCTCGTCGGGCATTCGCGCCACCTCCGGGTAGGCGCGGCCGCTGGGAGCGCGCGCTGCACCGTCCTACTGCCTCGCACGGCCTCGTCCGTCTCAATCTGAGACACCTCGCACGGCCTGTCGGTGACTAGGTTGTGAAGCAGTCCCGTGAGCGCGCGGTTGCACGCGCGTTGCGGTCACGACTGGAGGACCGCGTGGAGCCCGACAGGATGGCCGTCGTCACCGACGGAGCAGGCCTCGCCGAGGCCCGGGAGCGCTTCCTGCGCATCGACACCTCGGACCCCTCGGGGGTGCGGCACGCCATCTTGGCCTCCTGGTGGAGGTCGCGCGAGTCGAACGTCGCCGCGGACCGACTCGAGCTGCAGTACGTCCGGGACCCCAACATGGACACGCCCCTGACACGTAGCGCGGAGCCGGTCCTGCGGACCCTGCGCGAGCAGCTGGACGGGCAGTCGGTGAGCATCGTGCTCACCGACCCGGCGGGGGTCGTGCTGAGCCGGCTGACGGGCGACGCCGCGCTCGAGCGGCACCTCGACCGGGTCAACCTCGCTCCGGGCTTCAGCTACGCCGAGGCCGTCGTCGGCACCAACGGGATCGGCACGGCGCTCGAGGCCGGCAAGGCCATGCACGTCTTCGGCCACGAGCACTACGCCGAGAACCTCGAGCAGCTGGCCTGCGCCGGGGTCCCGATCCGGCACCCGATGACCGGCAAGACGGTGGGCGTGCTGGACCTGACCTGCTGGCGCCGCGACGCCGGGCCCCTGCTGATCACCCTGGCCAAGTCGACTGCGGAGCAGATCCGCCAGGCCCTGCTCGCCGAGACCGGCATGCGCGAGATCGAGCTGCTGCACGCTTACATGCGGGCCACCCGGCACAACACCGGGATGGTGTTCGCGCTCAACAACGACGTGGTGATGATGAACGACACGGCCCGCACGACGCTGGCCCCGGGTGATCAGACGGCCTTGCTCCGGCACGCCGCGGAGGCGCTCGCCGAGCGGCGCGAGTCAGCGTTGGTGGAGCTCCCGTCGGGGGTCCACGTGCGCCTGAACACCAAGCCCGTACAGGGCGACGGACGGGTCGCCGGCGGGGTCGTCGACGTGAAGGTCATCGAGATCGGCGGCGGGGCCGTCTCCCTCGGCGTGGCCCCCCAGCGCATGCTCCTGCCCGGGCTCATCGGGAGCGGGCCGCTCTGGCGCCGTGCCTGCGCCGAGGCGGAGTCCGTCTACCGGTCCGGGTCGTGGCTCGTCGTCGACGGCGAGACGGGCGCCGGCAAGGCGGCCCTCCTGCAGGCCTTGCACCAGCGGGTCAGCCCGGCCGGTCGCTGCTCCGTCCTGGAGCCGGCGGTCGGCGGCGACAGCTCTTGGCTCAAGCAGGCGCGTCAGACGCTGGCGGAGAAGGACGGCACGATCGTCCTGCGCCACCTCGAGCGCCTGCCGGAGTCGGACCTGCGGGTCCTCACCGCCGCGCTCCAGGACGCCGCCACCCGCCGGTCGGCCTGGGTGGCGGTCACGGTCGCGCCGACGCCGCCTGGGCCGGAGCTCACGCGGCTGCTCCGGCTGTTCCCCAGCACCGTGACCGTGCCGCCGCTGCGGCATCACGTGGAGGACGTAGAGCAGCTGGTGCCGTACTTCCTGCTCCGCCTCGGTCACGGGGGGCAGCTGACCGTCTCGCCCGAGGTCAGGCAGCTGCTGCTGCGCTTCAGCTGGCCGGGCAACGTCGCGCAGGTCCTCGCGACGCTGCGCAGCGTCGTGCGCCACCGCCGGACGGGCGTGGTCCAGCTCAGCGACCTGCCCCCCGAGATCCAGTCGCTGAGCCGGCACCGGCTCAGCCCGCTGGAGTCGATGGAGCGCGATGCGATCGTCCTTGCGCTGCAGGACGCGAGCGGCAACAAGGCCGGTGCCGCCCGCGCCCTCGGGATGTCGCGGGCCACGATCTACCGCAAGATCCACGAGTACGGCATCAGCGGCGCTACCGGCGTCGTGATGCCCGCCTCAGTGCCCTAGCGGGTGCGGTTCGTGCCCGGCCGTCAGCAAGAAGCGATCTCGCCAGGAGACGTGCGGCGGCAGCGCCATCGGCTCCCTGAACCACCCGAGCCGTCGCCAGCTCTCGGCGTCGGTGACGGTCAGCTCCCACAGCGGCCGGGCGAGCTCCTCGGGTAGCGGGCAGGCGGTCGAGCCGAGGTAGGCGGCGACGTAGTGGGCGAGCAGCGAGCGCTGCAGGGTCGACCGCAGCAGGACGTCCCGCGCCGTCAGCTCGCCCTCGGGGGTCGGGAGCACCCGGTCCCCGTCGACGACCGCGACCGCCGCGGCGCAGGCCCGCTGGGCCGCCGCCGCGACGTCGCCGTCGGCCGCGCTGCCCGGTGGCCCAAGAGCCTGCCCCTGCAGCAGACCGGGCAGTGCGAGGTCCTCCCGGACGTGCCGCTCGACGGCCGGCCCGATCGGCACCGGGCGCGGGGACCGGGGGGACATCGGCGGCAGCACGATTCCCTCGTCCTGCGGCCGGACCCGGCCCAGCACCTCGACCAGCATCGTCTCGGCCATCACGAACAGCTCCGCCTCGTGCAGCACCTGACCCCCCTCGCCCGGTCCAGGGCGGAGAGCGTACTCGGCTAGGTTCGGCCGCATGGAGGACCGCTGGTTCGAGGACTACCTGCCCGGGACGACGACCGAGCTCGGGTCGATCCGCGTCGACGAGGCGGAGGTGGTCGATTTCGCGCAGCGCTACGACCCCCAGCCGTTCCACGTGGATCGCGCGGCCGCGGCCGCTGGTCCATTCGGCGGCCTGATCGCCAGCGGCTGGCACACCTGCGCGCTGATGATGCGACTGCTCGTGGAGCAGTACCTGTCCCCGGTCTCCAGCCTCGGCTCGCCCGGCGTCGACGAGCTGCGGTGGCTGCGGCCGGTGCGGCCGGGCGACGAGCTGGTGCTCCGCACGACGGTCGAGGAGGCCCGCCGCTCTACCAGCAAGCCGGACCGGGGGATCGTCCGGACGCGCGTGGAGCTCGTCGGCCAGGAGGGGCGCGCGGTCCTGAGGATGCTCGCCACCAACCTCGTCCGGGCGCGACCCGCGCAGGACAGGGACCTCCGGCCCTAGCCCCGGCCAGCCAGCTGAGCTGCAATGGGACGGTGGCGGAGGGAGTACGGCCGTGCTGAAGCGCGACATCGTCCCGCCGCCCGAGCACCTGTTCCCGGCTGACGCCTGGCGCATCATCGAGACCAGCTGGTCTGCCAAGTACTCCGAGCGCGCCGAGACCGCGTTCGCCTTGTCCAACGGCTACCTCGGGGTGCGCGGGACCGTCGACGAGGGGCTGCCGGCGCTGGCGCCCGGGACCTTCGTCAGCGGGTTCCACGAGACGTGGCCGATCGTGCACCCCGAGCCGGCGTACGGACTGGCCGACACGGGCCAGACGATCGTCAACGCCCCGGACGCCACGGGTCTGCGGCTCTACGTCGATGACGAGCCGCTGTTCGTCCCGTTGGCGCGGACGCGGCACTACGAGCGCGTCCTGGACATGCGCGCCGGCACCCTGACCCGCGACCTGGTCTGGTCGACTGCGGGAGGCAAGCACCTGCGCGTCCGGTCGTGCCGCCTCGTCTCGCTCGAGTCCCGCCACCTGATGGCGACGACGTACGAGGTGACGATGCTCGACCACCCCGCCCCCGTCGTGATCACGTCGTCGCTCGTGAACCGGCAGGACGTCCACCCCGCCGGCGAGCCGGAGGACCCGCGCCAGCGCGACCCCCGCCTCGGCCGGGCGATGGGTCACCGGGTCCTGCTCCCCTGCGTCGAGAGCACGGTCGACGGCCTCCGCGTCGTGCAGGGCTACCAGGCGGCGAACAGCCGGATGCGGCTGGCGGTCGGCGTGGACCACGTCGTGGACTGCGGCTCCCCGTACGAGACGACGAGGAAGTCCGACCCCGACCACAGCGAGATGACGATCAGCGTCGACGCCGAGCCCGGGGTCCCGATCCTCATCACCAAGTACGCGATCTACCACTCCTCGCGCAGCTCACCGTGTCCTGAGCTGGTCAGCCGGTCCGAGCGCGGGCTGGACCGCGCCGTGCGGACCGGGTTCGAGTCGCTGCTCACCGTGCAGCGCGCGAACCTCGACCGGTTCTGGGACCGCGCGGACGTGCAGGTCGAGACGACCGGACCGTCGCTGCGCACGCAGCAGGCGATCCGCTGGAACCTGTTCCAGGTCGCACAGGCGTCCTGGCGGGCCGAGGGGAGCGGCATCGGGGCCAAGGGACTCACCGGTCAGGCCTACGACGGGCACTACTTCTGGGACACCGAGATATGGGTCCTGCCGTTCCTGACCCACACCCAGCCGCGGATCGCCCGCAACCTGCTCCGCTTCCGCCACCGGATGCTGGACGAGGCACGGGCGCGGGCCCGCAAGATGGACCAGCGCGGAGCGCTCTTCCCGTGGCGGACCATCAGCGGCATGGAGGCATCACCGAACTACGAGTCGGGCACCGCGCAGTTCCACATCAACGCCGACATCGCCTTCGCGCTACGCACCTACATGCTCGTACGAGGAGACGTCGGGTTCGCCGCCGAGCTCGGCGCCGAGGTGCTCGTGGAGACGGCGCGGCTCTGGGAGGACCTCGGCTTCCACGGCGACGACGGCCAGTTCCACATCTACGGGGTGACCGGCCCGGACGAGTACACGACCGTGGTGAACGACAACACCTACACCAACCTCATGGCCCGGCTGAACCTGTCGACCGCCGCCGAGACCGTCCGCCGGATGCAGGAGGAGTCCCCCGACGACTTCGTGGCCCTGGTCGACACCGTGGAGCTCGGGCCGGACGAGGTGTCACGGTGGGAGCGCGCCGCCGCAGCCATGTGCGTCCTCTACGACCCCGAGCGCGGGATCCACCCGCAGGACGACGCGTTCCTGAAGCGCGAGGTCTGGGACCTCGCGGCGACGCCGCCCGAGGAGTTCCCGCTCCTGCTCCACCACCACCCGCTGGTCATCTACCGGTTCCAGGTGCTGAAGCAGGCCGACATCGTGTTGGCGATGTTCCTGCTCGGGGACGAGTTCTCCACCGAGCAGAAGCGCCGCAACTTCGACTACTACGACCCTCTCACCACCGGCGACTCCTCCCTGTCCGCCTGCGTGCAGAGCATCATCGCCGCCGAGGTGGGACACGACCGCAAGGCGGTGGCCTACTTCCGCTATGCGCTGCTGATGGACCTCGCCGACATCGCGGGCAACGTCTCGGACGGTGTGCACATCGCGTCGGCGGCAGGGGTGTGGTTGGCACTGGTGTTCGGGTTCGGCGGGTTGCGGGACTTCGACGGCGCCGTCCGCATCTCGCCCCGGCTCCCCAGCGACTGGATCAGCCTGGGCTACAGCGTGCGGATCCGTGGCCGCCAGCTCCGTGTCCGGCTGACGCACGAGCAGGAGACCTACCTCGTCGACGAGGGCGACGCGCTCGAGGTGAGCATCCGCGGTGAGCGGCACGTGCTGGAGCCGGGGGTTCCGCTGGTGAGGCACCCCGGCCACGTCGCCGGGTGAGCGTGCGCTCTCCGACTACTAGGGGGACCTGTCCGGCCGGCGCTTGTCCCGGTACATCGCCATGTCGGCCCGGTGCAGCGCACGCACCGGGTCGTCACCGGGGTCGATCAGGATCGAGCCGATGCTGGCCGACAGGTGCAGCTCGAGGCCCTGCGATCGCCACGAGCCGGCGACCGCCGCCCGCAGCCGGCCCTCGACCTCACGCAGGTCCTGCAGGCTGTCCACCCGAGGCAGCACGACGACGAACTCGTCACCGGCGATCCGCGCCAGCACGTCGCCCGGCCGCAGGCCGGCCTCGAGCCTCCCGGCCACCTCCTGGAGGGCGAGGTCCCCGGCGCGGTGGCCGGCGACGTCGTTGACGGCCTTGAAGTCGTCGATGTCGAGGTAGACCAGACCGGCCCGCCCGTGGCGGCAGGCGCGCGCCAGGACCTGCTCGGCCGCGAGCCGGTTGGGCAGCCCCGTGAGCGGGTCCACGAGCAGCGCCTGGGTCGCGTCACCCAGGCGCCGCTGGAGCTGGGCGCTGCCGTGCCGGCCGACGGCGAGCTCGACGGCGATGTGCGACAGGTGGGCCAGGCCGGCGAGCTGCGCGTCGTCCAGGGTGTAGCGCCGGTCCGACGTGACGCACAAGGAGCCCAGCGTCACCCCGTTGAGCCGCAGTGGCGCCGAGGCGTACATCCGCACGTGTCCGAGCTCACCCGTGACGAAGGGGCTGTGCTCCCACCGGGGGTCCAGGCGCGCGTCGTCCACGTGGGCCGGCTGCCCCGTCCGCACCGACCAGCCCGCCATCGAGGACGCCCGCGGGAGGACCAGTGCGGTGGTTCCGTGCACGGCGAGCTGGTGCTGCTGGAGGGCGTCGATCACGTTCACTGCCGCGAAGTCGGCCCCGGTGAGCGTCGCCGCGACCACGACCAGGGACTGGAGGGCAGGCATGACGGGTGCGTCCAGAGGTCCCAGCGCCGCCAGCGCCGCCGCACGCGCGTGCTCGTCCACCCTCGGCCCCTCTCCGGGGGACAACGGTAGACCCGTCCAGCCGTGCGCGGTGGCGCAGGACGTCCGGATCACCCGACCTCGCTACGGTGGTCGTCGTGGAGAAGAGCGGTGGAGGGAGTCGGGCAGCGGCGCGGGCGTGGGCCCGGCTGAGGGCGGTCGAACCGGTGGAGCCGGTCACCAAGCCGATGCGGATCCCCGCTCCCGCCGAACGCGACGCCCACCGGACGCTGCACCTCGCGCTCCGGATCGGCGAGATGATGCTCAGCGGCGGCGCCGGGGCCGGCGACGTGACCTCCACCCTTCGGGCGATCACGCACGCGTCCGGGCTCTCGCGCTGCGAGGCCGACGTGACCTACACGGTCATCACCATCTCCTACCTGCGTGACCTCGACGTCGCCCCGGTCACCGCGTCGCGGATCGTGAGGCGCTCGGGCTTCGACGGCACCCGGCTGTCTGCGGTCCTGACCGTGGTCGACGACCTGCTCGCCCGCCGGATCGACGTGGCCGGGGCGCAGGAGCGGATCGACCGGATCCGGCACGCGCCGCACCCCTACCCGCGGGTCGTCGCGACCGCCTCGTGGGGCGGCCTGGCCGCGGCCATCGGCATCCTGCTCGGCGGCGGGCTGGTGGTGGCCCTCACCGCCTTCGTCGCCACCGTCGTCACCGACCGCGCCAACCGGCGCCTGAACGCCCGTCAGGTCCCGTTCTTCTACCAGTACGTGCTCGGCGGCGCGGTGGCCACGACCGCCGCGGTCCTGCTGGTCGCCGCGGACGTCCCGGTCAACAGCTCGCTGGTGGTCGCGGGCGGCCTGGTCGCGCTGCTGCCCGGCGGGCTCCTTGTCGGCAGCGTGCAGGACGCGATCGGCGGGTTCCTCGTCACCGCCTCGGCCCGCGCGCTGGAGGTCGTCGTCCTCACCGCCGGGCTGCTGACCGGCGTGGCATTGGCGCTGGACGTCGGGCGCCGCTTCGGCGTGGTGATCGAGGTCGACGACCTGAGCTCGCCCCTGAGCCGGATGCCGGTCAGGGTCGCTGCGGCGGCGGCCGCCGCTGCCCTGTTCGCCCTGGCGAACTACGCCCCACGCCGGGTGGTGCTGCTCAGCGGCCTGATCGGCGGGCTGGGCTACGCCCTGCTCGACGGGCTGATCGCCGCGGGCCTGGCCCGACCGACCGCCGCGGCCTTCGCGGCGATCGCGATGGGGATGGCGTGCCACGTGCTGGCGGGTCGGGGCGGTCTCGCCCCGCTGCTGCTCCTGGTGCCCGCCATCATCCCGCAGCTGCCGGGGCTGACGACCTTCCGCGCCCTGCTCGCGATCACCTCGGGCGCGCCGGCCGAGGGCTTCTCGCTGCTGCTGTCCGCGCTGACGATCGGCCTGGCCCTCGCGGCAGGGGTGATCTTCGGGGGGCTCATCGCCCAGCCGGTCCGGCGCGAGGTCCACCGCCTCGAGCGTCGGGTGGGCCCGCGCCTTATCGGGCCGCGACACCGCCGTTGAGCCCCCACCGGAGCTGTCGCCGGGTCGTCACCCCCGCGGTCGGGGTCGCCGGGTAGTCAGCCCCGCGGTCGGGGTCGCCCGGTCGGTTCCGCCGAGGCGGGGTCCTCCGGCCAGGCGTGTCGCGGGTAGCGGCCCCGTAGGTCCGCGCGGACGCCGGGGTAGCCGGTGGTCCAGAACGACGCGAGGTCGCTCGTGACGGCGACGACCCGGCTCGCCGGGGACAGCAGGTGCAGCCGGAGCGGCCGGCCGGCGACCGACGGCGCCCGGCCCCAGCCGAACACCTCCTGCACGCGCACCGGCAGCGAGGGCGCGTCGGGGTCGGCGTAGTCGACCCGCACCCGCGAGCCGGACGGCACCTCGACCCGCTCGGGCACGACCTGGTCGAGGCGCCCCGCGACCGACCACGGCAGCAGCGCCCGGAGCGCGCTCGTCAGGTCCAGCCGCTGCAAGTCGGCGCGGTTCCGGGCCGTCGACAGGTCGAGGGTGGCCAGCAGTGCCTCGTCCCCGACGTCGGGCCACGGCTCGCCCAGACCGCTCCGGCAGGCCGCGAGCCGGGCCCGGAGCTCGCGCGCGGCCGGTGTCCAGCGCAGCAGATCCAGCCCCTCGCGCCGCAGCCCCTGCTGCAGGGCCGCGGCGACCGCCGCCGGGTCGGGCCGGGCCGTGGGGCGCTCGCGGAGGACCATCGCTCCGAGTCGCTCCACGTCGCGGGCCCGGACGTCCCCGTCCGCCCAGACCACCTCGGGGCCGTCGGCGAGCAGGGTCGCCCCGGCCTCCCGGGCGGTTGCCTCGTCGACCGCCGCGGCCAGCCGGATGCGGGCGTCGCGTCGACCGGGAGCCCGGTCCGCGACGGCGACGGCGAGCCAGGGCGACCCGGTGAGCGCCGCGCCCGGCGGCAGCTCCGCGGCGGTGCCGCCGGCCATCAGGTAGGTCGCGCTTCCCGGCCGGCGCTGCCGGGCCAGCCGCTCGGGGAAGGCCAGGCCCACAACCAGCCCGACGGCCAGGTCGTCGCCGACGGCCGGAGCCGACGTCACGGCGGGCGGCAGGGCCTGGCCGAGCCGGCGCACCTCGTCCTCCCAGCGCGCCGACGCCGCCCGGTCGCGACGCGCGCGCAGCGCCCTCAGCGCCGCGACCAGGTCGTCGCCAGGACCGGCGAGCCCGTCGTCGGACAGCACCGCGACCACCTCCGCCGCCCGACGCTGCCCCACGAGCGGGGCGCCGTCGAGCAGGGCCCGGGCCAGCCGCGGGTCCGCGCCGACGCCGGTCAGCGCCCGGCCGCGCTCGGTGATCCCGCCGTCCTCGTCGACCGCCCCGAGCCCGCGCAGCACCCCGCCCGCGACCTCGGCCGCGCCGGCCGGCAGCGGGTCCAGCAGCGAGAGGCCGCGGCCTCCAGGCGCACCCCAGCAGGCGAGCTCCAGGGAAAAAGCCGTGAGGTCCGCCGTCGCGATCTCCGGCTCGGCGTGCGCCGGCAACCGCTGGTGCTCCGCGGCCGACCAGCAGCGGTAGACCTGGCCCGGACCCTCTCGCCCTGCGCGACCTGCCCGCTGGTGCGCCGAGGCCCGTGACACCGGGACCGTCACCAGGGCTCCGAGCCCCCGGGCGAGGTCGGTCCGCGGCACGCGGGCGAGCCCGGCGTCCACCACAGCGCGAACGCCGGGGACCGTCAAGCTGCTCTCGGCGATCGCCGTCGACAGGACCACGCGGCGCCCGGAGCGCTCCTGCAGGGCAGCGTCCTGGGCCGCGGGCGGCAGGCGCCCGTGCAGCGGGATGACGTCAAGGTCTCGCAGCCGACCGGCGACGGCCGCGACCTCCCCGGCGCCGGGCAGGAACACGAGCAGGTCACCGGCGGTCTCGGCATACGCCTGTCGTACGACGGACGCGACGTGGTCGAGCAGGCGCGGGTCGACCCGCAGGCCGTACGCGGGAGCGACGGGCGGTGTCGGCGGGCACCAGACGATCTCGACCGGGTGCAGCGCACCCTGCGCCTCGACGACAGGGACCCCGCCCAGCACGTCGGCCAACCGCTCCGCCTGCGCCGTCGCCGACATCGCCAGCAGCAGCAGGTCGGTCCGCAGGACCGCCCGCACCTCGATGCCGAACGCGAGTGCGAGGTCGGTGTCCAGGTGGCGTTCGTGGCACTCGTCGAGCACGACGGCCCCGGTGCCCGCGAGCTCCGGGTCGCGCTGCAGCCGGCGCACCAGGACGCCGGTCGTGACCACCTCGACCCGCGTGCTCGGCCCGACCGTGCTCTCACCGCGGACGGTGTGGCCGACCCGCACCCCCGGCGGCTCCTCGAGCAGGGCCGCCATGCGCCGGGCGGCGGCCCGGGCGGCCACCCGGCGCGGCTCAGCCACCACGACCCGGCCGGTCACCAGTCCGGCCAGTGCCAGCGGCACCAGCGTCGTCTTCCCGGTGCCCGGCGGGGCAACCAGGACGGCGGATCCCGCCCGCTGCAGCGCGGCTTCGAGCTGGGGCAGCGCTCCTCGCACGGGGAGGTCGGTCCCGGGGGTCCCGACGGGTGGCAGCACGCGGCCAGTGTCCCGGGCGGCGCCGCAGGCGGGCGACCGCGGGCGTCAGATGGTCGTCCGCGCCGACGTGTCCCGGTAGGGCGTGAAGCCCTGGTCAGCACGCTGGTCCCGGCCCTCGAGGTTGATCGTGTCCACCTCGACGACCTCGACGTACGCGAACTGGTCACGGTCACGGCGCGCTGCCGCCCGGCGACGCCGGCCGACGAGCAAGGCCAGCGTCCCGGCAGCGACGGCGCCGGCGACGGCAGGCGAGGGCGTGGGGGCAACGCCGGCCAGCCGCTGGAGCCCGCCGCGGGCGACCTCCTGCGTGCGCTGCTGCTCGGACTGCCACGACGACAGCGCGACCAGCGTCGTGGCCAACAGCGGGTTCGCCCACTGCACCATCTTCAGCTGGCGCTGGGTCCGGGCCACGTCGTCCGGCGTGTCCGGCCCCGGCTCGGTCGCGCCCTTGACCGGCGGCGCTCCCGCCTCGGTCATCTTCTGGTTGAGCACCGCACTCCACGCCGCGACGCCGAGCCCGACCCCGGTCACGACGGTCTTGATGGCCGCGCTCTTGGCGACGCCCTGCTGCCCGCGGACCCGGTCCCAGTCGGTGATCAGCAGACCGGTCGCGCCGATCAGGTGGGCGCCGAGCCCAGCGGCGTTCACCGGCGCCCAGCGGCGCCAGCCCGCCGTGGCTGCGGACGCGCGCTCCCGGGGGTCGTCGAGGGCGGCCGCGGCGCCGTTGAGGCCGACCGCACCCATCAGCGAGCCCCCGGCCCAGGTGGCCAGGCCGAGGTCGTGCAGGCTCCGGATGAGGGGGTGTGTGGTCATGTCGAGCTCCCGAGGTGGTGACGGCACGCGCGGCCGAACGGCCCACGTCTTGGCGAAGGTGTGTCCCCGAGAAGCCGGGTCCCAACCGTGGCCCCGAGGTGAGTCCGACCAGCGGCTACCGTGCGCCGCGCGACCGTCACCGCACGAGCTCAGGAGGCACCCGTGCAGGCTCCCGCCGCACGCCGACACGGGCCGGTGCAGGCCGACGTCCTGCTCGCCGTCGCCCTGGGCGGGGCGGTCGGTGCCCTGCTGCGCTTCGCCCTCGGCCGGCGGACCGGCCCGCCGGGGCAGGGGTGGCCCTGGGCGACGTTCGCCGAGAACCTCTCGGGTTCGCTGCTGCTCGGCGCGCTGCTGGTGGTCGTGGTCGAGCAGGGCCGAGGCCACCGGCTGGCGCGGCCCTTCCTCGGCGTGGGGGTCCTCGGCACCTTCACGACGATGTCGGCCTACGGCCTGGAGACCCAGCAGCTGCTCCTCGCCGACCGTCCTGCCCTGGCTGCGGCATACGCCGGCTGCACCCTCGTCGGAGCGCTGCTCGCGGTCCTGGTGGGCGTGCGGGCCGCGCGCGGCCTGCTGCCGCAGGGGGAGCGGTGACGGCGCTGCTCGTCGCCCTCGGCGCGGCGCTCGGCGCCCTGGCCCGCCACCTCACCCAGCACGTCGTGGCGACCCGACGGCCGTCGCGGTTCCCCTGGGCGGTGCTGGCGGTCAACCTCGTCGGGTCCCTGCTGCTCGGCGCGGTGGTGAGAGCCGCCCAGGACGGAGCCCTCCCGGACGCGCTCGCGACCGGCATCGGGGTCGGGTTCTGCGGCGCGCTCACCACCTACAGCACGTTCAGCTACGACACGCTGCGGCTCATCGAGGAGCGGGCGTACGCCCTCGCCGCCGCCAGCGTGGGGCTGAACGTGGTCGGCAGCGTCCTTGCCGCCGCCGCCGGCTGGGCCCTGCTCAGCTGAGCGCCAGCTCGTCCCGCCGCCCCCCTCGCCACCCATGCCGGTGGGGGTCGGGCGTGGGGGGTTCGGGCGTACGGGCGGCTCAGCGGCGGGGGACGCCGACCAGGGCGAGGTCGGCGACCCGACGGGGGAGCCAGCCCAGTGCCAGCACCGGCACCATCCGGCGGGGCAGCACCGCATGCCGTCGGTGGGACTCGACCGCGTCGAGGACGGCCTGCGCCAGGTCGCGGGGCTCGACCAGCGCGGTCAGCTGCAGCCGGAGGAACCGGTGCATCGCGCGGCTGGCGAGCGGGTGCTGCTCGATGTCGTCCCACATCCGGGTCCGCACCGGCCCCGGCTCGACCAGCGTCGTGCCGACGCCGGTGCCGCGCAGCTCGGCCCGCAGTCCGGCATGGAAGTGCGCCAGGCCGGCCTTGCTGGCGGCGTACGGCACGAGCCCCGGCGCGACGACGGAGGAGAAGCCGGACGCGACGTCCACGATGTGGCCGCGGCCGCGCTCGACCATCCCAGGCAACGCCTGGCGGCACAGCTCGGCGGGCGCGAGCAGGTTGACCTCGAACAGCCGGGCCAGGTCCTCGGCGCCGACGTCGAGCAGGCCGGCGAGACCGTCGACCCCGGCGCAGTTCACCAGGACGTCGACCGGACGACCGGCGAGCCCCTCCGCGCGCTGCACCACATCCGACCGCTGCGTCCGATCGGCGAGGTCGGCGGGCAGGGCGTGACCCCCGGTCAGCTCCGCCCGTTCGCGGAGCGGACCCTCGGACCGGGCAACGAGGGTGACCTCGGCACCGCGCGCCGCGGCGCCCTCGGCGAGCTGGGCACCGATCCCGCGGGAGGCGCCGGTGACGAGGACATGGGCACCGGAGAGCTGCATGCGGGCTCCTGTGCCCCCGACGGCGCCGCCGAAGCGGGGGTCAGCCGAGGAGCTGGGCGAGGACTCTCTGGAGGTACGAACGACGGAAGTCGGACAGCTCCACAGGGGTCGGCGCGATCAGCAGCCGCCCTCTCCGGGTCAGGCGGTCGGCCTCGTCGAGGGCGCGGGCGAAGTCCCGCACCAGGTCGGCGTCATCGCGCCGGAGCGTGAGGGTCAGGTCGACGAGCTCCTGCTCCGCCGCGAGGGCGACCGACAGCTGGTGGCGCAGTCCGGCCCGTACGGCATCGCGCACGGCGGTCTCCCGGGGCCCGACCGTTGCCTCGGGCACCCGTCCTCCCTCCGTTGTGCCACCCTCCTCGGCGGCGCCCCACGACCCGTCCTGGTGACGGAGCCTGTTTCGGATCCGCCCTGGCGAACCGGCCCGTCACGCACACGGCACGTGAAGTTGTTCACGAACGGTCAGGACACCTCGCGCAGAGTGCCCGTCTCGACGTCGTAGACGAACCCCCGGACCGAGTCCTTGAGCGGGATCGACGGCTCGGCCTGGATGCGGGCCATGCTCTGCCGGACGTCGGCGTCCAGGTCAGTGAACGCCTCGGAGGCCCAGCTGGGCCGCACTCCGGTGTCGGCCGCGATGGCGTCGCGGAACTCCTGGTCGGTGAAGGTCAGCATGCCGCAGTCGGTGTGGTGGATCAGGACGATCTCCTTGGTGCCGAGCAGCCGCTGGCTGATCGCCAGGGAGCGCAGCTCGTCCTGGGTGACGACGCCGCCAGCGTTGCGGATGACGTGCGCATCGCCCTCGGACAGACCGAGCAGGCCGTACGGGTTCAGCCGCGCGTCCATGCAGGCGACCACGGCGATCTGCCTCGCGGGAGGCATCGGGAGGCCGCCCTGGTCGAAGGTCTCGGCGTAGCGCTGGGCGTTCGCGAGCAGCTGGTCGGTCACGGACACGGAGGTGCCTCTCTCGTCGAGGTCGGGGCGCGAGTGCCCAGCATGCCGGGGCGCGTCCGGACGGGCACCTCCGGGCCGGTCCGGGCCCAACTCGCAGGTGAGGACGCTAGAGGCCAGACACATCGCAGCTGCGTGCCCTAACCTCACCTGATGACGCATCTGCGCATCTCCGAGGTCGCCCGGATCCTCCGGGTAAGCGACGACACCGTCCGCCGGTGGATCGACGCCGGACGACTGCAGTCCGCGGACGTGACCGGCCGGCGGGCGGTGACCGGGGTGGAGCTGGCGCGCTTCGTCCGCGCCACCCGGACCGACGGCGGCGTCGACGCGTGGCCGGTCTCGGCCCGCAACCGGCTCGAGGGCATCGTCACGGAGGTCCGCAGCGACGGTCTGGTCGCGCTCGTGGAGGTCCAGGCCGGCCCGTTCCGGCTGCTGTCGATGATGACCGCGGAGGCCGTCGACGAGCTCGGGCTCGAAGCCGGCTCGCTGGCCGCAGCGCTGGTCAAGTCGACCAACGTCATCATCGAGGCCCTCCCGGTGGACACGCGATGACCCGCCGCCGCGAGCACCTGGCCGTCCTCCTGGTCCTGGTCGCCGTCCTGGCCGGTTGCGGGGGCGGCGGGGGCGCCCAGGCCGGTGGGACCCCGCAGCAGGAGGTCCGCATCGCCGCCGCCAGCGACCTGAAGTTCGCGCTCGAGGAGCTGCAGCCGCTGCTCGACGAGCAGCACCCCGGAGTGGTCATGCAGACCACCTACGGCAGCTCAGGCACCTTCCTGCAGCAGCTCAGCAACGGCGCACCGTTCGACGTGTTCCTGTCCGCCGACCTGGCCTACCCGCAGCAGCTCGCCGACGACGGCCTGGCGCAACAGACCGACGTCTTCCCGTACGCCGTGGGCCGGCTCGTGCTGTGGACCCCCGAGGGCAGCGAGGTCGACCCCTCCCGCGGGCTCGACGTCCTGACCGACCCGGGGGTGCGCCGGGTCGCGGTCGCCAACCCCCAGCACGCGCCGTACGGCCGTGCCGCCGTCGCTGCCCTGCGCAGCAACCAGCTCTACGACCAGGTCCAGTCCAAGCTCGTGCTCGGAGAGAGCGTCTCCCAGGCCGCCGAGTTCGTGCAGTCCGGCAGCGCCGACGCCGGCATCGTGGCGATGAGCCTGGTGCTTTCGGATCCGCTGCGGGATCAGGGTCGCTGGGTGGAGGTCCCCCTCACCGACTTCCCCCAGCTGCTCCAGGGCGGCGTCGTGCTCGCGCGGGCGCAGGACCCGGCCGCCGCCCGCGCGGTCCGGGACACCCTGCTCAGCGAGCCGGGCCGTGCGCTGCTCCGCCGCTACGGGTTCTCCCTGCCCGCCAGCGCCCGCTGAGCGGCGGGGGCGACGCCGGTGGACTGGCAGGCGGTGGCACTCAGCCTGCGGCTGGCCCTGGCGACGACCGTCATCCTGCTGGTGATCGCTATCCCGCTGGCCGGCTGGCTGTCGTTCACCAGGGCCCGCTGGACGGTGCTGGTCGAGGCGGTCGTCGCCCTGCCGCTCGTCCTGCCGCCCACCGTCCTCGGCTACTACGTCCTCGTCAGCCTCGGCGGCAACAGCACGATCGGTCGGTGGTGGGAGGACCTGACCGGACGGACCCTGGCGTTCAGCTTCACCGGCCTGCTGATCGCCTCCGTGCTCTACAGCCTGCCGTTCGCCGTCCAGCCGCTGCTCGCGGCGTTCGCCGGCGTCGACCGCCGCCTGCTGGAGGCCAGCAGCGTCCTCGGCCGCTCCGGCCTCGCGACCCTCCTGCGCGTCGTGCTGCCGCTGAGCAAGGCGGGCCTAGCGACGGCGGCGGTGCTGACGTTCGCCCACACCGTCGGTGAGTTCGGGGTCGTGCTCATGGTCGGCGGCAACATCCCGGGCCAGACCCGGACCATCTCGGTCTCGGTCTACGACTCGGTCCAGTCCTTCGACTACGCGACCGCCGGCCGCACCAGCCTGCTGCTGCTGACCTTCTCGCTGGTCGTGCTGACCCTGACCTACGCGCTGCAGCGCGGTCGCGGCCCGCAGGTCGGCGCCGCGTGGGCCCGCAGGTGAGCGCCCACGACCACGGCGTGCCGCTGCTGGAGGCGCACGTCCGGCGCCACGTCGTCGACGCCCACCTGGTCCTCCCCTCCGACGGAGGTCAGGTCACCGCCCTGTTCGGTCCGTCGGGCGCGGGCAAGACCACGGTCCTGCGGGTGCTCGCGGGGCTCGAGCGCACCAGCGGTCATGTCCGCTTCGCCGGCCGCACCTGGGACGACGGCCGCACCTTCGTGCCATCGCGCCACCGGCGTCTGGGCTACCTGTTCCAGGACGCGGCGCTGTTTCCCCACCTCGACGTCGACGCCAACGTCGCCTACGGCCTGTCCGCGCTCCCACGGCCGGCGCGCCCGGCCCGCGTCGCCGAGGCGCTCGCGGCAGCCGGCGCCACGCACCTGGCCGGCCGCCGGGTGCCCGAGCTGTCCGGAGGCGAGGCGCAGCGGGTGGCCCTCGCCCGCGCCCTCGCTCCCCGGCCCGGGCTCCTGCTGCTCGACGAGCCGCTGTCGGCGCTCGACACCCCCACCCGCGTACGGCTGCGCGCCGAGCTGCGCCGCGTCCTTCTCACCCAGCGGGTCCCCACCGTGCTCGTGACGCACGACCGCGCCGAGGCCCTCGCGCTCGCCGACCGCGTCGTCGTGCTGATCGACGGCCGGGTGCACCAGGTGGGCAGCCCCCAGGAGGTGTTCGAACGCCCCGCCGACGCGGGGGTGGCGGCGGTGGTCGGCGTCGAGACCGCTGTGCCCGGCACGGTCGGCCCGAGCCGCGACGGCCTGACCGCCGTACGCGTGGCCGGCTGCACGCTGCACGCGGTGCACGACAGCGACCTGCCGGCCGGGACCGAGGTGCTGGTCTGCGTGCGCGCTGAGGACGTCGCCCTGCACCTTCCCGACGGCGGCCCGCAGGGCAGCCCGCGCAACCGCCTCCCCGGACGCGTCACCGCCCTGCTCGACGAGGGACCGCTGGTCCGGGTCGAGCTGGACTGCGGCTTCGCGCTGTTCGCGTACGTCACCCGGCAGTCCGCCGCCGAGCTCGCCCTGGGGATCGGCCACGAGGTCGTCGCGGTGGTCAAGAGCCCGGCGGTCCACCTGGTGGTGCGAGAGCTGGCCTCGGGGGCCTGATGGGGGACGGCGTCGGCAGCGCCTTCCCCCTCGTCGCGTCTTGATCGCCGACACCGCACGGCTCGATGTGTATGCCGCCAACCTCGCCTGTCGGAACCGGACGACGCGCCCGTTGAGCGGCACGGAGAACGGTCAGCTGGCGGGCGTCGCGCTGGTCTACCGCTGCCGGGACTACGGGGTCAGCCTGTTCGCCACCCCCTGGGACCGGCGTACCTGACCTACCGGCCCGACACGCCACGCCGTAGTGTCGGCCCGGTGGCGGGGGGCGCGCATGCGCGACCCTGCCGCTCGCTGTCGCGCTTGCGGCAGTCGCGCCCTCGAACGGAGCTCGTATGACCGCCGCTGCCTTGCCCCTGCCCGGACGCCGTCCGGTCCTCGCTGACGTCCTGCCCGGCGCGCGCAGCCGGGACGTGGCGCTCGTCGGCGGCGCCGCGCTGCTCACCGCGCTGCTGGCGCAGGTGGCGATCCCCGTCGCCGGTTCCCCTGTCCCGATCACGGGCCAGACGCTGGCCGTCGTCGTGACCGCCGCTGCGCTCGGGCCGCTGCGGGGCGTCGCCGGGCAGGCCCTGTACCTGTTGCTCGGGATGGTTGGCCTGCCGTTCTACTCCGAGGCGACCGGCGGGGTGGAGGTCGTCGTCGGTGCGACCGGCGGCTACCTGCTGGGCTTCCTGCCGGCGGCGTACCTCATCGGCCTGGCCGCCCGTCACGGGCAGGACCGGCGGTTCACCCGCGCGCTGCCGCTGTTCGCCGCCGGCCAGCTCGTCATCTTCGCCGTCGGCGTCCCATGGCTCGCCGTCGTGGCGGACCTGTCGGCGGCGCAGGCGCTCGAGGCCGGCTTCTACCCGTTCCTGGTCGGCGGGGCGGTCAAGGCCGCGCTCGCCGCCGGGCTGCTGTCCGGCCTCTGGCGGAGGGTCAACGCTAGGTGAGTACGGCAGCAAGGTGAGGTGGTGTGCACGAATCCCGGGCCGCTCGAACCGGACCAGGGTGGGCCTGCGGCGTGGACTTCCCGTCCGAGCAGTTCCACCGTTCGGCGCTTGCGCTGGTTACTCGTGAGTAGCATCCTGCTATCTACTCACCAGTAACCTGACGCCGAGACCGGGAGCCCACGCCACCATGGGTCACTACAAGAGCAACCTGCGCGACATCGAGTTCAACCTGTTCGAGGTGTTTGGGACCGACCGGACGCTCGGCGTCGCCCCCTTCGAGCAGCTCGACGTCGACACGGCCCGCGGCATGCTGCAGGAGATGGCCAGGCTGGCCGAGAACGACCTGGCCGCGAGCTTCGCCGACTCCGACCGCAACCCGCCGGTCTTCGACGTCACGACCGGCGACGTCACGCTCCCGGCCAACTTCCTGAAGAGCTACCAGGCGTTCGTCGACGGCGGCTGGGATGCCACCGACCTGCCCGAGCACCTCGGCGGCGTCGGCGTCCCGCCGAGCATCCGGTGGGGCATCGCCGAGATGGTCCTCGGTGCCAACCCGGCGGTCTACATGTTCGCCAGCGGCCCCGGCTTCGCCGCGATCCTCGAGCGGCTCGGCAACGACCGCCAGAAGGCGATGGCCCGGATGATGATCGAGCGCCACTGGGGCGCCACGATGGTGCTCACCGAGCCCGACGCGGGCTCCGACGTCGGCGCCGGCCGGGCGACCGCCCACCTGCAGCCCGACGGCACCTGGCACCTCGAGGGCGTCAAGCGCTTCATCACCAGCGCCGAGTGGGACTGGCCGGAGAACATCGTCCACCTGGTGCTCGCCCGGCCCGTGGGCATCGAGGGCGTCGGCGGTCCCGGCACCAAGGGCCTGTCGCTGTTCGTCGTCCCGAAGTACCTCGTCGAGCAGGACGGGAGCCTCGGTGAGCGCAACGGCGCCTACGTGACCAACCTCGAGAAGAAGATGGGCCTGAAGGTCTCCACGACCTGCGAGCTCACCTTCGGCGAGAAGCACCCGGCGATCGGCGAGCTCGTCGGCGACGTGCACGACGGCATCGCGCAGATGTTCCAGGTCATCGAGTACGCCCGGATGATGGTCGGCACCAAGGCCATCGCCACCCTGTCGACCGGCTACCTCAACGCCCTGGACTACGCCAAGACCCGCGTCCAGGGCGCGGACCTCACGCAGATGACCGACAAGACCGCGCCTCGCGTGTCGATCATCCACCACCCGGACGTGCGCCTGATGCTCATGCGCCAGAAGGCCTGGTCAGAGGGCATGCGCGCGCTCGTGCTCTACACGGCGTCGGTGCAGGACCGGATCGAGATGTCCACCACCGCCGGAGAGGTCGACGACCTCGCGGTGCGCCTCAACGACCTGCTGCTGCCGATCGTGAAGGGCTACGGATCGGAGAAGTCCTACGAGCTGCTCGCCACCTCGCTACAGGTCTTCGGCGGCTCAGGCTTCACGCAGGACTACCCGATCGAGCAGTACATCCGGGACGCCAAGATCGACACGCTGTACGAGGGGACGACCTCGATCCAGGGCATGGACTTCTTCTTCCGCAAGATCGTGCGGGACAAGGGCACTGCCCTGACCCACCTGCTGAACGAGGTCCAGGAGTTCAGCAAGGCCGACGGCGGCGGGTCGCTGGTGCGTGAGCGCGAGCTGCTCGCCCAGGCGCTGGAGGACGTGCAGGCCATCAACGGCGCAATGGTCAACGACCTGATGGCGAGCGCCGAGGACGCGCACAGCATCTACAAGGTGGGCCTCAACACCACCCGGCTGCTCATGGCCGTCGGCGACCTGGTCCTCGCCTGGTTGCTCCTGCGCCAGGCCGCCGTCGCGCTGGAGAAGCTGCCCACCGCGAGCGGCCGGGACACGGCGTTCTACGAGGGCAAGGTCGGCGCCGCGCGCTGGTTCGCCGCCAACGTACTGCCCGAGCTGACCAGCAAGCGGGCCATCGCCGAGGCCACCGACCTGGCGCTGATGGAGCTCGACGAGGCGGCCTTCTAGAGGCCCGCTCGCACGTCGGTCAGACGGGACATGGGGCGAGGGGGCGGCCACCATGGCGGCGGAGACGACAGCGGCCAGCGAGGTGCTCTGCGACGCGCGCAGTGGGCTGCTGTGGGTCCCCGGCGGCAACGGCGGCGACATCACGGCGTACGACGCGGAGCCGGGCGCCGAGGCGTTCCGGGTGGTCGTGGCAGACGCGGGCTTCCTGAACGACATCGCCCTCACTCGCCAGGCCGTCTACGTCACTGACTCCTTCACCGACGCGCTGACGGTCGTGGCCCTCGACGGCGCCGGCCGTCCCGTCGGGCAGGTCTCCTCCCTGCTCTTGACCGGCGACTATGCGCAGCCGGAGGGCTTCGGTGCCAACGGGATCCGCGAACTGCCCGGCGGCGACCTTGTCCTCGTCAGCGGTAGGTCTACGTCACGAAGCTGCGCCGTGTGTCCGGTCGGTCACCCTGGGTGAGATCACGACAGGTGCGGCCGCACTCCGTTGCCGCTCGACTTCCCCGGAAGGGAACCCACGGGCATCGGCTTCAGCATCTTCCTGCTCGCGGTCGGCGCGATCCTCACCTTCGCGGTCGAGACCTCGGTCAGCGGCCTCGACATCAACGTCGTCGGCATCATCCTCATGGTCTGTGGCGCGCTCGGCTTGGTGCTGACCATGCTGGTCTTCAGTCGTCGCGACACCGTCGTCAACGACACCGTGGTCACCCGCGAGCGCGACTACTAGGGCGCTAGCGCACGGCAACACGACGCAGGCCCGCTCCGCAGGGGGCGGGCGGTATTTGTACTGTCATGCGGATTTTGTCGCAGGAAAGTTTGTCCTTCGAGGTGGCGTTGCTGGCCCTTTCGACCTACTTGTGCCTACATTCCCGGCCAGCCGGGGGCGCCGCCCCCGAACACGAGGAGTTGGTGCATGCGCACAGCAAGCAAGAGCGTCTTGGCCGTAGCAGGCCTGACAGCGGCGACCCTGCTGTCTCCGGCGGCGGCCTTCGCACACCCCGGAGGCGGGGGCGTCAGTGACGAGGGCGTCATCGCGCCCGGCAGCGAGGAGACCAAGCAGCACCTCGGCGAGGGCGGTCACCTGCCCGCCAAGCAGGAGAACGTCGAGCTGGTCGGCCGGGCCGACATCGAGGGGGCCGCTGAGGGGCGCGTCGCGGATGTCACGGCCTTTGGCAACTTCGCCTACCTGACCGTGCGCGACCCCGAGGGCTGCTCGGACGCGGGTGTCGCCGTCATGGACATCAGCAACCCGGCGTCCCCCAAGCAGATCGGGTTCATCGACGCCACCGAGGGCTCGTTCCCCGGTGAGGGCGCCCAGGTGCTGGACGTCAAGACCAAGAGCTTCACCGGACAGGTCCTGCTGTTCAACAACGAGATCTGCGGCGCGACCGGCGACGGCGGCGTCACGATGTGGGACGTCACCAACCCGACCAAGCCGGTCGTGCTCGCCGCGCACGCCGGTGACACCACCGTGGGCGACGAGCTGACCGAGGAGCCGGTCCACAACGAGATCCACAGCGTGCTGGGCTGGACGGACGGCAAGAAGGCCTACGCCGTCCTCGTGGACAACTACGAGGGCGCCGACGTCGACATCATGGACATCAGCGACCCGCGCAACCCGGTCCTGATCTCCGAGACCGACCTCAACGACTTCGACGTGCTGCAGGAGGAGGACACCCCGCTGGGCGGCAACTCCTTCCTCCACGACGTCGAGGTGCAGAAGATCAAGGGCACCATGACGATGATCGCGTCGTACTGGGACGGCGGCTGGGTCCTGCTGGACGTCAACGACCCGGCCAACCCGAAGTACCTGCGCGACTTCGACTACTCGGCCAAGGACACCCTGACCGGGTTGTCCCCGAGCGAGGGCAACGCCCACCAGGCGGAGTTCTCGCCCGACGGCAAGCTGTTCCTCGGCACCGACGAGGACTTCAGCCCGTTCCGGCTGACCGTCTCGGCCGGTGGCCAGGACTTCCAGGCCGCGCAGGGCAGCGACACGCCGCAGCTGGACGCCTCAGCGACGCTGACCGGCACCCCGGTCTTCCTGGGCCGGGCCTGCGCTTCTGACGGCGCCCTGCCCGCAGCGAGCGGCGGCGCCACCATCGCCGTCGTCGAGCGAGGGGTCTGCGCCTTCACCGAGAAGGCCGCGAGCGTGGACGCCGCCGGCGGCTACACCGGCGTCGTCCTGATCAACAACGCCTGCACCGGCATCGTCACGCCGTCGGTCGCGGGCAGCCTGCCCTTCGTCAGCGTCTCGCGGGCGGACGGCTTCGCGCTGTTCGGCCAGACCCTCGACGAGGCTGCCTGCGACGCGGGTACGCAGGCACCGCTGCGCGCCGGAGCCACCGGGACGCCGGTCAAGGCCGCAGCCGTGTTCGACGGCTGGGGCTACACCCGCCTGGTCGACACGGCCAGCATGAAGGAGCTCGGCGCCTACGCGATCGAGGAGGCGCTCGACCCGGCCTACGCGACCGGTTTCGGTGACCTGTCCGTGCACGAGGTCGCTGTCGACCCGAAGAAGAAGGGCCTGGCCTACCTGAGCTACTACAGCGGTGGCCTGCGGGTCGTCGAGTACGGCCAGAACGGCATCCGGGAGGTTGGCGCCTACATCGCTGAGGGCGGCAACAACTTCTGGGGCGTCGAGCACCACCTGCTGCCCCAGGGCAACGGGAAGGGCAAGGCCAAGGCCGGCCCCGCGAAGAACGAGCTGATCCTCGCCAGCGACCGCGACAGCGGCCTGTGGATCTTCCGCTACACCGGTGGCAAGTAGCACCTGACGCAACGCACGACGAAGGCCGGCCACCTCAGGTGGTCGGCCTTCGTCGTGCGCGGTGAACGACCCGGTCAGCCGGCCGGACCGCGCAGGACCAGGTCCAGGTCCGCCGCGGCCCCGTCGAGCAGACGTACCGGGATGCCCCAGTCCTGCTGGGTGATGTGGCAGGCCGGGTGCGCGACGCCCTCATCGCAGCTGGCCGCCCGGGCGGCCACGTGCAGCACACCCCCGGTGCCGCCCAGCACGAGCCGCCGGGAGAGCCCCTGACCGGCTCCGGCTCCCTCGACGAGCAGCTCCGGCGGGGACGCGCTGACCACCAGACGGGTGGCCGGGCCGTCGCGCTCGTCGAGATGCTGACCCGGCGGGGGCTCGAAGACCACGGACAGGGTCAGCTTGCCGGGGGCGACGTCGCTGACCGGCCGCTGGGTCTGCTGAGCGGCTCCGTTGACCCGCTCCATCGCGCCGGGGGCGACCGGCCGCTCGATCCGGTGGGCGGCGCTCGCGACCACGACCAGCTCACCGTCGACGACGACTGCGCCGCTGGGCTCGGCGATCCCGGTGGCCAGCGTCGACACCTCACCCGTCGCCGGGTCGTAGCGCCGGACCGCGCCGTTGTAGGTGTCGCAGACCGCGACGCTGCCGTCGGGCAGCACGGCGACGCCCAGCGGGTGCTGCAGCAGGGCCTGGTCGGCGGGTCCGTCGCGGTGACCGAAGTCGAACAGCCCGGTGCCGACGACGGTCCCGATGGCGCCGTCTCGGTACCACCGAAGGGCGCTCGTCTCGGCGTCGGCGAACCACAGCCGGTCGGTGCCGGCCGCCAGCCCGCTGGGCTGCGCGAGGTAGGCCTTCGCAGCATCGCCGTCGCGCAGGCCCTCACCTGTCGTGCCGGCCAGCACCCGCACCTGGCCGCCCTGCAACGCCCAGAGCTGGTGCGTGCCGGCCATCGCCAGCACCACGTCGCCGTCCCACTCGGCCAGGTCCCACGGCGTCGACAGGCTGACCTCGAGGGCCGGTCCCGATGTCGGCTCGCCCGGACGCCACACCCGCCCCGTCCCGGCGACGGTGACGGCCGCGCCCGTGGCGAGGTCGAGCCGGCGTACGACGTGGTTGGCGGTGTCGGCCACCAGCACCTCGCCAGAGGAGTGCACGAGGACCCCCTGCGGCTCGGCAAACTGAGGCCGGTCGCCGTCGACCAGGCCCCGTACGCCCGTGCCGTGCCGGGCTAGCTCGGTCTCGCCGTCCGAGGCCAGCTGCACCAGCTGGTGGTGGGCGGTGTCGGAGACCAGCAGCGTCCCGTCGGGCAGCAGCGCGAGCTTGCCCGGGAAGCGCAGCGCCGTCTCGGTCACCGGCGGCGGCACCCAGGCCGCGTCGCGGCGCCGCAGCGTGCCCTTGGCCTCGTGCTCGACGACGAGCTCTCGACCAGCCGGGCCAGCCCCTCGCCGTGCCCCTCGCCCGAGGCGACGTGCACGAGGTAGCCCTCCGGGTCCACCAGGCAGAGGGTCGGCCAGGCGCGCACGGCGTACTGCGACCAGGTCGTCAGCTCCGGGTCGTCCAGGACCGGGTGGTGCACCTCGTACCGCTCGACGGCCGCGACCACCGACGCGTGGTCAGCCTCGTGGGCGAACTTCGGGGAGTGGACCCCGATGACGTCGAGCACGTCGGCGAAGCGCTGCTCGAGCGGGCGCAGCTCGTCCAGGACGTGTAGGCAGTTGACGCAGCAGAAGGTCCAGAAGTCGAGCAGCACGATCCGGCCGCGGAGGTCGGCCAGCGTCAGGTCCTGGCCGCCGGTCCCGATCCAGCCGCCGGCCCCGGAGAGCTCGGGCGCGCGGACACGTGCCTGGCGCCGAACGCAGACGGGAGCGGGGCCAGGGGTCGTCACCCGGACAGGCTAAGCCGCAGCCGTGTCCGCCTCGGGGGTCCCCTTGCGGCGGGCGTCGAGCCGGCGCGTGACGATCGACGCCGTCGTCCCGTGGACCACGATCGAGACGACGATGGTGAAGGCGACCAGTGCCCAGAGCGTGTCGGCGCGGGTGAAGCTCGCGGCGTTCAGGGCGTACGCCAGGTAGTACAGCGACCCGATCCCGCGGATGCCGAAGAAGGCGATGGCGGCGCGCTCGCCCTTGGGCGTCGTCGTGCCGAGCAGGCTCACCCAGGCCGCGACGGGCCGGACGACGAACAGCACCAGCAGCCCCACCGCCGCGGCCGACCACGTCAGCGGCGCCAGGATCCCCCCGGCGACAGCCCCGCCGAGCAGCACCACGAGCGCGATCATGAGCAGCTGCTCGGTCTGCTCGGCGAAGTCGTGCAGCGTCGTGTGGAAGTCGTGGTCCTCCTCGGAGCGTCGCAGCACGACCGCCGCCACGAACACCGCGAGGAAGCCGTAGCCCCCGACGGCCTCGGTCATGCCGTAGGCCAGGAACGTCCCCGCAAGGGCGACGAACCCCTCCCCCCTAGAAGCCAGCCGCAGGTTCTCCGAGGTGCGGAACACGATGACGCTCAGCAGCTTGCCGACCAGGACGCCTCCGAGCAGGCCGACAGCGAGCTTGTACGTGACGTCGATCGTCAGCCAGTCGACCAGCCAGGACGAGGCGTCCGTCCCGGCCAGCGCCATCGCGATGGCGGCGTTGGTGAAGCGGAAGGCCGGCGCGTCGTTGAGACCGGCCTCGGAGGTCAGCGCGAAGCGGAGGTCGTCCTCCTCGTGGGGATCACCGCCTGGTGGTCCGACCTGCACGTCGGCAGCCAGGACCGGGTCGGTCGGCGCCAGGACCGCGCCGAGCAGGACCGCCGTCGCCGGGGCCAGCCCGACCGCCCACCACCCGAGCAGCGCGGTGAACAGGATCGTGAGCGGCATCGTCAGGGCGAGCAGGCGGACGGTCGTGCTCCAGGCCTTCCAGCCGAGTGGCCGGTCCAGCTTCAGGCCTGCCCCCATGAGGGCGACGATGACGCCGACCTCGGTGAGGTACTCCGTGACGTCGCCGCGCTCGACCGGGTCGACGGTCACGAAGTCGAGCGGGAGCGAGAAGATCACGAACCCCAGCAGCAGGAAGATCATCGGCGGGCTCGCCGGCAGGTGCCCGATGACCCGGGGCAGCAGGGCCCCGCCGAGGGCGGCCAGACCAGCGAGGGTGAAGACCAGGCTGTGGGCGTCGAAGGTCTCGAGCACGGGAGGGACCTCCGGGACAGGGGGATGGCCGACGAGAAGTACACCACCGGCCCCGCTCAGCAGGACGGGCCGGAGCCGCGCCGCATCGTCGCGGTGTGCGGCCCGGCCCGGGCTGGGTGGTGCTGGCTGGTGCTGGGTGGTGCGGGCTGGTGCTAGCGGCCCATGTTCTGCAGCTGGAGCAGCTCGTCACGGCTGGCCGGCGTCGGAGCGGAGGCCAGGGCGCGGGCGAGCGCCGAGCTGCCGCGACGGGCGGCGGCGCTGCGGGTGGTGCGGAACTTGCGGACGATGCTCATGTCGACCCCTTCGTCGAGCGGTGTGGAGACACTTCAGTCAACACGGGTGTCGACAGCTTTTGCTCCTGACATGAGGGTGATCTGCCTCGCAGCCGCGCGTCACACGGGCGATCCTCCCGCCCAGGCTCCGCAGTCCAGGACATCCACCCCCCGACCCGAGACGCTGCTCCGTGAGGCGCTGGCCCGCCCGCCGGGCGCGAGAGGCGGGCGGTGACCCCATGATCAGCGCGAACGGGAGTGACCAGGGAGAGTAGGCGCGGGTCGGACCCCACCCCGCCTGGGTAGGGACGCGCACCGAGACGACGACAGCGAAGGAGGACGCCATGACGGCGACCGACGAGAAGACCGCAGGCCAGACATTGCTCGAGGGTGAGGTGCTCGACCGCAGCCGGATCTACCTCGACGGGCAGTGGGTCGAGTCCGAGGGCTCAGGCCGGATCGACGTGATCAACCCGGCGACCGAGAAGGTGATCGCGGTCGTGGCCGAGGGGACCGCCGGCGACGTCGATCGTGCGGTCAAGGCCGCCCGCGCCGCGCTGCCGGCCTGGTCCGCGCTCCCGCCGGCTGAGCGTGCGGACTTCCTGCAGAAGACCGCCGACATCATGGTCGCCCGCACCGACGAGCTCGCCGCCCTGATCTCGCAGGACATGGGCATGCCGGTCCCGTTCGCCAAGGCCGTCCAGGTCGGGCTGCCGACGTTCAACTTCGGCCACTACGCCGAGCTGGCGCGCACCTTCGCCTTCGACGGCCCGGAGGTCGGCAACTCGCTGGTCGTCCGTGAGCCGGTCGGCGTCGTCGGGTGCATCACGCCGTGGAACTTCCCGCTCCACCAGGTCGCGCTCAAGGTGGCGGCGGCGCTGGCCGCGGGCTGCACCGTGGTCCTGAAGCCCACCGAGGTGGCACCGCTGGGCAGCTGGGCCCTAGCGGAGATCTTCGACGAGATCGGATTGCCGGCAGGGGTGTTCAACCTGGTGAGCGGGACCGGACCGGTCGTGGGTGAGGCCATCTCGGCCCACCCCGACGTCGACATGGTCTCGTTCACCGGCTCGACGCGAGCCGGCAAGCGCGTCATGGAGGTGGCCACCGGCACCGTCAAGCGCGTCGCGCTGGAGCTTGGCGGCAAGTCCGCCAACATCATCCTCGACGACGCCGACTTCGAGAAGGCCGTCACCGACGGCATCGGCAAGTGCTACCTCAACTCGGGGCAGACCTGCACCGCACTCACCCGCATGCTGGTGCCCGCGGATCGCATGGCGGACGTCGAGGAGATCGCCAAGCGCGTGGCCGAGGGCTACGCGACCGGTGACCCAACCTCGCCGACGACGCTGCTGGGCCCGATCGTCAGCGCCTCGCAGTACGCCCGGGTGCGCGACTACATCCAGAAGGGGATCGACGAGGGCGCGAACCTGCTTACCGGCGGCCTCGAGAGCGGCCACGACACCGGCTACTTCGTCCCGCCGACCGTGTTCTCCCGCGTCAGCCCCGACATGACGATCGCGCGCGAGGAGATCTTCGGGCCGGTCCTGTCGATCATCCCTTACGCCGACGAGCAGGAGGCCGTGCGCATCGCCAACGACACCGAGTACGGCCTGGCCGGCGGCGTATGGTCCGGCGACGAGGCCCGCGCGATGAAGGTGGCCCGGCAGATCAAGGCCGGCCAGGTCGAGGTCAACGGCGGCGCGTTCAACCCGGCGGCGCCCTTCGGCGGCTACAAGCAGTCCGGCCTCGGTCGCGAGGGCGGCGCGTTCGGTCTCGAGGAGTTCCTCGAGACCAAGGCGATCCAGCGCTAGTCCCCCTGCCTGACGCAGGACGCCGAGGGCCCCGCACCGACACCGGTGCGGGGCCC